>Ga0210042_1002561_pt1 | contig 13777 bp, 19 predicted proteins | sample CryGeymeta201518_FD_183982 | JGI IMG/M metagenome (GOLD analysis project Ga0210042, IMG submission 183982) | Groundwater microbial communities from Crystal Geyser aquifers in Utah, USA - Crystal Geyser metaG 2015-18 (SPAdes) (version 2) | ecosystem: Environmental > Aquatic > Deep subsurface >... | reverse complement strand
CACTTTGTGTAGTGTGTAGGTCTGACCCCAAACGGTATATGACCCCAAACGGTATAAAGCAAATTGATGAAACTTTAATGAAAAGAAAGACACACAAATAGACCATGAAAAGATTCGGGGTTGAGTGGGCTCAGCCAGCCAGTAAAGATTTAGAAAACATTATAGACTATATCTCCCAAGATAATGTTGATGCTGCTATTGCCATTTTCGAGAAAATAAAATCGAAATGTAACACATTGAATCAATTCTCCGATAGAGGCAGAATTGTTCCAGAACGAGCCATCGGCAAAGACCACGGCAGAATGGATGCTCGAACTTCCTCGACTACCGAAAACTTCCCCTTCTTATAGGTGATTCCGTTGTGAACCGCCCGCCACAATTCCCTTTACAAATCCCATAGAACTTGATAAATAAATACTTAACGATTATTTGCAGGTCTACGACCCGTAGGGCCTACGGCTCGTAGAGTAGAGCGGTTCAGTCCAACACGTTTTATCCGCAATGCCTCTCGGCACTACGGATAAAACGCTATACGTTAGATCCGTTACCGCCGAATGAGGAGGGGTTTTATGAAAGTCATAGCAAACATAAATTTCAAAGGCGGCGTTGGAAAAACAACCATCACCTGGCTCTTAGCAAAACACGCAGCGGAACACGGAAAGAAAGTTCTCGTAGTGGACGGAGACGCACAGATGAGCCTTACAATAGCTCTGTCCATAGACGAGAGTAGCGGCGAATTTGTGCCTGGATTCGGCAACTGGTATGAAAATCAACATAAAGCACGGAACAGAACCCTCCTCGACGCATTGGATAAGTACGATCAGTACGCCAGCGGCAAAGCGAAGCACTTCAACTTTCCGATTGACCGTGGCTTCATCTATCAAGTCGCTGAAAACATCGACTTCATCCCATCGGTAACGGATCTATACTGGATGGAATTGGAGCTTTTTAACCCTGAGAATGTCAAGGGTTTCATCCAAGCGATTCTTGGAAAAATACAACACTCACAGTATAGGCCGGATGTCGTATTCTTCGACTGCCCACCCTCTTTTACAGCACTGTCGTATTCCATTCTCAGTAATTGTACGATGATCTTAGTTCCAACAAATCCGGATGTTTTCGCAGCCACGGGATTGAGAATAATGGTTGAGGGTTTGAAACATAGAATACAGCCTTGGCCGGACCCGAACATAGTCGTTTTTATGAATAAGGCTGGATACCGTAGTGACATAGGCCTATTCAGAGAGACAAGGACTTTTATGGGTTTTATTGAGGAAGCCGCGAATCAGCTAAATACAAGCGGTTCTTCCGTGAATTTTCTTCGAGATCCATATATTCCCTTTCGCGCTTCAATCAGGAAGGCAATAAGTTTTGGTGGCTTTCCAGAGGAATTGAGACCCTCAATTGCAAATTTATGGACTGCTGTTGAAGCTCATCTTTAGAACCATTGACCAGGAGAATCCATAGAATGAATATTCAGATTGCGAAAAAGCTTTTAGTAGACTTAAAGAAGCTTCAAAAATCTATTTCGACTGTAATAGATGATATCGGAAATATCATAAAGGCTTCTGACGAAGATACTAAGGCGAAACCAAGAAAGACTGAAATACCGGCAGACGATGTGTTGCGAAACGAATGGCGTGAACTTCAGCAAATACTGAGGTCGCAAGGGAGTACCAGTCAATATATAAATGAATTTGTTCAAGACAAGACCAAAGGATATTTGCAGGCTTTTTTCAAGGCAAACGATTTGCCAATATCGAATAAAGATCCAAAAGAAAAAATCGCACAGCAACTAGCTAGCTTAGTTCATATTGGGTCTACAATAACTGGTCGATCATAGATATATCAGGCCATAATAGTCTAACGTGGCTGAGGACGGTTCTGAAAAACATGAACAAAATTAAGTGATTGGGGATCATTTATTTGCTAACAAGAATGGGAGGGCGGACAGCAGGAGAGACAGGGAGCACAGAAGATGCCGAGAGCTGCCAGGATGGTGGCACCCAACATGGTCTACCACGTGATCAGCCGCGGGAATGACCGTCAGTGGGTATTCAATGACCGTGAAGATTTTGAAAGGTATATCGAGATCTGCAAACGATACAAAGACCGGTACGGTTTCAGGCTTTACCACTGGGTGCTGATGAGTAACCACGTGCACCTTGTGATGGAGACAAAGGAAGAAGGCCCCTTGTGCAAGATCATGCAGGGGATCAACCTCTCCTATGCGTTGTGGTTCAGCAGGAAGAATAGAAAGGTAGGGCATCTCTGGCAGGACCGGTTCAAGAGTGCGTTGATCGAGAAAGAGAGTTATCTGCTTGAGTGCGGCAGGTATGTTGAGAGAAACCCGTTAAGGGCGGGCTTGGTGGAGGACCCGAAGAATTACCCTTGGACCAGTTACAGGGTCTATGCGTACGGAGAACATGACGGGATTACGGATAAACATGATGTTTATGAATCATTCGGTAAGAAGCCTTTTCAAAGAGAGAGGGCCTACAGGGACTATGTGCTCTCCCGTAGAGACAGGGAGGAGCAGGAACTGAGAGTGAAAATGGGGAGAGGTGTGCTCGGCGGTGGCGATTTCGGGGAACTGATTGAAAAGCAAATCATAGAATCTCAAAGGCCCAAGAGGGGGCGCCCGAGAAAATAGTTTGTATCTGTATGGTTAAAAAGAGAAATAACAGAACCGTCCCCGAATTGGTTCCCGAATTGGTTCCTAAAAGAGAAATAACAGAACCGTCCCCGAATTGGTTCCGCTTGAAAATGTCGAGCAGGCGGATATAGCACGGCGAGAGCGCATCCCCGATTCAGTGCGCTTATTCGTCTGGCAGAGAGACCAGGGCAAGTGCGTAAAGTGTGGAAGTGCGGAGAAGCTTGAGTTCGACCACATCATCCCGGTTATCAAGGGCGGAAGTAACACAGAACGCAATGTTCAGCTTCTCTGCGAACAGTGTAACCGCACCAAGGGGGCGAGTATTTAGATGAGGGTTGTCGTCCAACAAGGCGCTCCAGCCGCGGCCCTGCCGCCGCTTCGCTCCGGCAGGGCCGCGGCAGAGCTGTTGCGTTAGCAAAATAATATGATTGAAAACGATTTCCCGGAAAAATTATTGTACTATTCGAAAATAAATAAATATTGTGTTGATGTTATTTTGAAAAATACTTTTGCGATCACAGATCCTACGAGAGGATTTAATGACCCATTAGATTGTTTTTTTGAATTTGATTTTGCTGAGTGGCAAAATGAAGATATAATCAATCATTTTAGAGGCTTATTTATCGTTGAAAATTATATTGAAAAAGGGAAAGAAGTAGATGACTTATCTGAAGAAGATCGAAATGAAATTGATAACTACCGGCATGAACTGACTTGTTGTACCGAGGAGATTATAAAGCAAAGATTCTCTGAATATGCAACAAAGGAAGTTAGATCTTTTTTGAGTAAGCATCTCAGAATACGGAGTTTTAGTGCCCAAACAGCGGACAAGACTTTAAATAACATCATGTTTTCTCATTATGGGGATTCACACAAGGGGTTATGCTACATATTTGATAGTAAAAAACTAATTCAAAATGAACGCATAACTTCATTAATCAAAGTGGATTATTTACCAGGACCAGCGTCAGTTAAATACAAATCGCCAGATAAATATTCAGATGAAGAGCGGGAGCAAATTGGCCGCAACATGGTAAAGATAAAGTCCAAAGGATGGGATTACGAAAATGAATGGCGACTGAGGATAAATCTGGCAAATCCTTCAAAAAATATTAATGAGATATGGGAATTTGAGTCTGATGCGTTAGAAGGAATAGTTTTAGGACTAAAAACTACAAAAGAAGATGAGGAAAGAATAAAAAAATTAGCAGAAAAAAGACAAGCAAAGGTGAATATTTATAAAGCTGAGAGAAGATACGGAAGCTTTTATTTGGACTATGAAAAAAACAAAATTAATTAAACTTAATGGTTGTATGAACTAACGCGGATATAGGTAACTATTGCTAACAATTGCGTGCACATGAACGAGTGCCACAGGACGCTTTTTCAGCTTGCATTGCGATGAGGCGTGCAAATTGGTTTCAGGCATTTGGTTATCATACAGTGGCACTCGTCAGTGACGCATACGTTATGTTGAAAATTGAGCTATGCAACTGGTTCGATGCACAGGTAAGCTCCAGAAAGAAATGGGGCTTAAGAAAGCGGATCTGCTGGAGGCCGAACCCCATTTCTCTTATCTGGGTTCCTGGCATGCGAACCTAATACACATTGATAGGAGGAAGTGTGTCCTTTTCGTAAATGATAAGACCCTTTTCAACTTCATCGCTCCGGATGTTTATAGGACGGAAATAAGAAATCTAAATAATCATAACAAACCCTCCGCGCTTCGCTCTCCGGTACCCGCTCATTGGCGCCGTTGAGCCTATTATTTTTTTTCTTGCATTTAAAATTTAAAACGGTATAATAAAAATTTACAATAGATAGAAAGGGCATTCAAATGAAGGAAAAGATTCACCCGAAATATGATCCGACAACCATCACCTGCACGTGCGGGAATGTCATCGAGACGCGGTCCACGCAGAAGGATCTGAAGATCGAGATCTGTTCAAACTGCCACCCGTTCTACACGGGACAGCAGAAGATTGTGGACTCGGAAGGCCGGGTCGAGAAGTTCAGAAAGAAATACGGTATAAAATAACAAAGATCCCCATGATTGAAACCTGCACAAAAAACATCGCGGAGTACGAAGCTGCATTTTTGCTTCTTCCAAGCCGTTAGCCTAATTTACGATTTAATTTTTACCAGACGCCTTGCAACACCCAAGACGTTGTGGGTCAAAAACCAGAACCTTGTTTAAAAATTGTATCTTATTATATTTTATACATAGCGTCATAAGTCAACGACACCCTGTCATTCCCCGACTCGATCGGGGAATCCAGTCAGTCAAACTGGATTGTCCGGCCTGCCTGTGCCGATGTCACGGCAGACAGGTCGGGCCTGTCCTCCGACCCTCCGATCAAGTCGGAAGGCAAGCTTGATCGGGGGACCGGACAATGACAAACAGCCTAAGACTTCGGTCGTTCGTATAATATGCTTCGGAGATAATGCGCACTCATTTAAGACGCTTAGTATAAATCAGTAGGGGGCATCAGATTTATGAGCAATGAACCGATATCAGTCGGGGGCCAGGCCGTGATCGAAGGGGTTATGATGCGGGCGCCCCACTCGCTGGTTGTGGCAGTCAGAACGCCCTCCGGCAAGATCGAATTCAAAAAGGAAGACCTGCGTCTGCTCTCAGACCGCTATGCCATACTGAAAAAACCGATCCTTCGAGGGGTGGTGGCCCTATGGCAGTCCCTGGTCTGGGGCGTGAAGGCGTTGGATTTTTCAGCTCAGAAGGCCCTAAAAGAAGAAGAGAAAAAGGATTCAGGCGCACTCTCCTTTCTCTTAGCCCTGGTCCTGGGCATCGGGGGGGCGGTGCTCCTCTTCATGGTTCTGCCGCTCTTTCTGACCGGCCTCCTGAGAAAGGTCCTTCCCATCGTGGACCAAAGCTCCCTGGCCTTCAACATGGCGGACGGGGTTATCCGGGTAGCCGTATTCCTGGTCTATGTCATTGCTATATCGGCCATCAAGGATATCCGCCGCCTTTTTCAGTATCACGGCGCAGAACACAAATCCATCTATACCTTTGAGGCCGGCCGCGACCTGACCGTGGCCAATGCAAAAGGGTTTTCCATGCTCCACCCCCGCTGCGGGACCAGTTTCCTTCTGATGGTGATGGTCCTGAGCATCCTGGTCTTCTCCATGATCCCGCACGACAGCTCTTTCTGGATCAAAGGGGGGGCCAGGCTGGCGCTGATTCCGCTGATCGCAGGACTTTCCTATGAGTTCATCAAGTACAGCGCCAAAATGAGAGGGAATCGGATCATGGAAGGGATGATGGCGCCGGGTTTATGGCTGCAGCGTCTGACCACTCGGGAGCCGACCGATGAGATGGTGGAAGTGGCCCTGGCAGCGCTCAAAGAGGCCCTGGATATGGAAGAGGTCAGAAAGTCGGAACCATGGGTCCCATGATCAGGTTTAAAAACCATGTTCAATAAACTCAAAGAAATCAGTGAAAAATTTGAAGAGATCACCCGGCAGATGAGCGATCCGCAGATCATCTCCGATCAGAAGACCTTTCAGAAGCTGGCCAGGGAACATGCCGGCCTATCCGGGATTGTCGAGAAATACCGGGAATACATGAAGGTCGAGGAGGATCTCTCTGCCGCAGAGCAGATCCTTGACCAGTCCAAAGATGATCCGGACATGATCGAGATGGCGAGATTGGAAATCGACAGCCTGAGAAATAAGAAAGCAGTCCTGGAAAAAGAACTCAGGATCATGCTGATCCCCAAAGACCCCAATGATGGCAAGAACATCTTCCTGGAGATCCGGGCCGGCACCGGGGGCGAGGAAGCGGCGCTCTTTGCCGCTGATCTCTTCCGCATGTACACGAGATATGCGGAAAGGAAACGGTGGAGGGTGGAGGTCATGCACGGCAACCCGACGGGCGTGGGAGGATTCAAAGAGATCATTACCCTGATCGAAGGAACCGGAGTCTACAGCCAGTTGAAATATGAGAGCGGCGTACACAGGGTCCAGAGAATTCCGGTTACGGAAGCCGGAGGCCGGATCCATACTTCGGCCGTGACCGTGGCCGTGCTCCCGGAAGCTGAAGACGTCGAGTTGGAAATTGACGCCAAGGATCTCAAGATTGATGTGTTCCGTTCCTCAGGGCCCGGCGGCCAGAGTGTCAATACCACGGACTCGGCGGTCAGGATCACACACCTTCCCTCCGGCATGGTGGTCTCCTGCCAGGATGAAAAGTCCCAGTTAAAAAACAAGAACAAGGGCATGAAAATCCTTCGGGCCAGGCTTTTAGACCAGCTTCAACAGGAGCAGGAACAGAAGATTGCCAAGGATCGAAAATCCCAGATCGGGACCGGGGACCGGAGTGAACGGATTCGAACCTACAACTTTCCGCAGAACCGGATTACCGACCACCGCATCGGTCTCACCCTATACAGGCTCGATGCGATCCTGGAAGGGGATCTTGATGAAGTCATCGGTACCCTGACCAGCACCATGCAGGCCGAGGCCTTGAAAGGTACTCTGTGAAGAAATGAGGGTCTTCTCTAAAAGAGTGAGTGAAAACAAAAGGGGCCAAGGGGTCAAGGATTCCAGGGGTCAAGTGAAGTGCTCAAACACTACACGGGAAAAAACACTGGATTATCTTAGATCCTTATACATCTCTTATGGTTCTAATTGCGAATTGGAGACACAAATAGAGAAAAGCGGGGCACGCGAAGCGTAACCCTGGAATCCTCAAACCCTTTTTACCCACTAAATGGGAGAAAAACCAGAAATGAATATGATCCCTGATTTGTGTCTTGAACAAGACGCCCGTATGTGGATGGCATGGGCCGAGAATCTTCTCTGCTCCTCGGGTGTTCCGAATCCGAGAGTCGATGCCGAAGCCATCATGGCCTCGGCGCTCGGTATGGGCCGGTTGGACCTTTATCTTGATCCAAGGACTCTCAAGGAGTCTGAACGGGGAAATTTTTTCGATCTGGTAAAACGAAGGTGCAGCCGGGAACCTCTGCAGTATATCCTGGGCGAAGTCTCATTCTATGGGCGCAGCTTTCATGTAACCCCTGATGTCCTGATCCCCCGGCCGGAAACCGAACTCCTGGTCGAAGCATGCCTGGGACGCATCAAGAGTCCCCGCCGCATCCTGGATGTGGGCACAGGGAGCGGGTGCATCGCGGTGACCCTGGCGTGCGAGCGCCCGGAGGCCATCGTACTGGCCGTGGACTCGGAAGAGAACGCCCTCTCCGTAGCCCTAAGCAATGCCCGGCGGCATGAAGTCTTAGACCGCGTTCAGATCCTCTGCGGAGATCTGGCGACAGCCATCGGCAGCGGCTGCAGGGCCGACCTAATTGTGGCCAACCTTCCGTATATCCCTTTGCCGGCATTCGATAGACTTCAGACAGAGGTGAGGGATTTTGAACCGGAGTCTGCCCTTTGCGGCGGCGAAGACGGCCTGCTGCTGATCCGGCGGTTGATCGCGGATCTCCCCCGCCTGCTGCAGCCCGCAGGACTGATCGCCCTGGAGATCGGAGAAGACCATGGAGAAGCCGTACAGTCCCTGTTTGAAGAAACTCGTTCATTCGGGAAGGTTGAAGTGATCCAGGACCTTTCCGGCCGTAACCGCATGGCCTTTGCTGTCAGAACCCGTTGAACAGAGCGTCATCAATCAGCAGTACGATGTCATTCCACGACTCGATCGGGGAATCCAGCTAATAAAGGAATGGATGCCGGATCAGGTTCGGTATGACAAACGGTTTCGGAACTTGTATATGATACGTTTTGGAAACAATGCGCAAGCATTTAAAACACCGAGTATAACAAGGTCAAAAGCGTTCAATCCCTGAAACGGTCAAACTATGGATAACCGTCCGAGAAAATTCCTGGAGTCCCCTTACCTCTGGTTCGTTGTCGCAACGGTTGGGACCCTGTTTTTCTTTTCTTCCCTGATCCCTATGATCATCTCGCCGGTCTTCCTTGTCCTGACCACGTGGAAATACGGGCACAGGATGGGACTTGCGGTCGCAGCGTTGAGCACTTTTTTCGTGCTCTTTCTTTTCAATCTGCCGGTAGCGGCCTTTTTTTTCACACAGTTTGTGATGGTCGGCATCCTTCTGGGCCACGGACTCAGGCGCAAAGCACCTCCCGTGGGCCTTCTCTTTACCACGACGCTGATCTCCACGCTCCTGGTGATGGCCGCCGGAGCGGGCTATCTCTATCATGGACCCGTCCCTTTTTCCGAGATGATTCAACAGGGAGGCGATGCCGTAAAACTTGCCTTGGAAGAGAGCGTCAAACGCCTGCATCCCGACCCGGACGAGCTGGCGCGTTACCGGGAAAGCATGATGGCCATGCTCTCTTTTGTTAAAAACGCCTTTCCCGCTCTTCTCTTTATCAATGCTTTTTCCATCGTCTACCTGAGCCTTCTCGTCCCCCTGCATTATGCAGATCGGCTCGGCCTTGACCGGTCCCATATTCCTCCCCTCAAAGAGATCTCCATCCCCTTTGTCTGGGTCTGGGGGCTCATCCTTTCCGGACCACTTTATCTTTTTAATGTCCCCTATCTGAAGTGGGCGGGCCTGAACGTTGCGCTGATCTTCCTGCTGGCCTACCTGATGCAGGGATATGCGATCCTTTCTTTTTACCTGAACAAGACACGCCTTCCCGGAATCTTTAAAGGCGTCCTTTATCTCACCTGCCTGATCAACGTATCCCTGATGATCACACTATGTGGGGTGGGTCTTTTCGATACTTGGTTCAATTTCCGCAAAAGGTTTCCGGCCCCGCGTCAGTAACCATCTTCCGTAGTTATTAGGGGATTTCAGGTGAAAACTCTCCAATAATCACACAAAAACAATCCTTGACAACTGATAAGATGTTCATTAGGATGGTGTATCATGCTGGTGCATTACGGAGGTGCTATATGAGGATGAGTGTAACCCTTGACGAAAAACTTCTTAACGAGGCCCAAAAAGTCTCCGGCAAGAAGACCAAGCGGGAGATTATAGAAGAGGCGTTGAAGGAATTTGTAAGAAAAAAGAGAAGGGAAGAGGCCTTGAAACACGCCGGAAAGATTGAAATGGATATGACCGTAGAAGATCTCATCAAAATGAGAAAGCAGGAATGAATCTTATAGACAGCTCGGTTTGGATATCATATTACCGGCCCGATGGAAGCGAACAGATCAAACAGATGGTCAAGGAATTCATTTCTTCCGACCTCGTTGCAATCAATGGAATCATTGTCGTTGAGGTTTTGAGCGGCATCTCCAGGCAGGAAGAAATGAAAAAAGTAGAATCCGGCTTCAAGGGATTCCATTTTCTTGCCTTATTGCAGGACGATTTTTTCAAGGCTTCCTCCTTAGGTTCAACCCTGAGGAGAAAAGGTTTTACGATTCCTTCCACGGACTTGATCATTGCCGCATCCGCGCTAAAGCACGGCCACACACTCTATCACTTGGATAATCATTTTGATCTGATCGCTGAACAATCGCCTTTAAAGGTCAAGAACCTTCAAAGATGCTGTAGGAACGCTTAGGACCAAGGGTGAAAATTCTACAAAGGCTGGAAATTCTTCTTGATCTTGACCGGCAAAAAAGTTAATCTTTGCTCATGAAATCAATAATGGACCTCGGAAAGCGATATGAACAGGAACAGTTTCTCAAGCTTTCGCCTCTTGAGCGCATCAGAACCATGCATGCAATTCTCTGCGAGATCATTGCCATAAGGGCCAGGGCTGAGGGTGTAACCGAACATGAGATCTATCGAAGATACCTTCGGGATAATCCAAGACATTATCAGAAAATTTCCCGGTGACATGGAAAAACGGATAGGCAGGGACAAGAAATTGACCATGCTTCTCATCCCGCGGCCCGAAGAACCGCCCCAAGAAATACCCGAGGAACTGCTCTGAGAGCGTCCGCTGAGTGTATGCATGGGTGTATGCATGGGGACGGTTCCGGAAAAAGCAAATAGAATCTGTTGGTTATAGACTATTTTTTGATGCGGTCAATGGAGGTCAGAGCAGTTAACTAAACAGGACAAAGGAGACGCGACCCTTTTCATACTCCATGCACAAGCGAGGTCCAGCATGGATATTGTTCAAATTTCAATCCTGCTCGTTACGGCGAGGATCACAGTGTCCTGGGATACTTCATTGTATGCGGATGAGCTGATAACGATGGCGGGGCGTTTCTTGGTTGCGGTCTGGTCTGAAAACGGGAACGGAACAAGGACAACATCACCCCGCTTATAGATTGTCATACACGGCGTCCTCCTCGTTGTTCCATATCTTTTCAAACGAACGTTCCGACAGCTTTTGAGAGGCATTGACAAGGAGATCTTTCTCTCTTTTCAGCTCAAGAAACCTCATGAAGTCCAGAACCTCAGCAAGGACGCTTTCCGGCAATCTGTCCACTTCTTTCTTAATAATATCCTTGACCGACATGGTTTTTCCCTCCCACAGTGAGACCGCATTCGAAAGGATGAGCAATCCTACATCAGTATGGGTAAAGTTTCAAGAGAATATTATCTGGATTCCCCGATCGAGTCGGGGAATGACAGGAATGAGACGCTAAGAGATTGTAATTTTACAGAGTAGAAAGGGCCAGGTCTTGAAATATAAGAATAACATGAAACTAATCATTCAAGACTTGAGCCCAAACACTAAGGTTGCTTCTTTGCTTCCTCCATGCTTATAAAAAATTGACCGGGTCCACGTCCACGGTCAGGTCCACGCCGGAAAATCCGTGGGTTTGTGTCAGCCGGGTGACCCCTTGTTCCACGATCCGGTGGAGGCTTCGGACAGATCTCCCTTTGACGAGGATCTGGTAGCGCTTCTTCCCTCTCAGTGTGAAAAGAGGCGCCTTGGTCGGGCCGAGAACCTCGACCCAGTGCTGTTGTAAAGGCTGATCTCTGAGGATTTTTCCGAGGTATGCCGCGGCCTCTTTGACCTTCTGAAGGGAATTGGCCGAGAGAATCAGGTTGATCAGGCGGCAAAAAGTAATATTAAATAGCCAGTCCTCTTTATAAGTCTCCGACATCGGAATCTTGAGTCTATAGTCCAAGGCCCATCCTTAGTTTTTCCAAAGACTCCGCGTGCTTTTTTCTATCCATCTTCTGAATATTCATCAACTTCCATTGAATAGCGGGCAGCTTATCTATCCCTTCTATTCCAATGAGTTCCCATTCAGGTTGTCCTTGTTTCACAGAAAAGAGGAACGCTTTTTCATTATCCGTCAGTTCCTTCTTCAAAATTGTGATGAACCTTTCTCTTGCTGTAATCAGATCATGGTACTGAACCGGATCCGCAGTCAACCCCACGAACTCCTTTTCAAAGATTTGTCGCATATCCTTCAGGGTAGGCTCAATCAACTCGTTCATGGGGCGGTCATGACTTGCAAGATATACGACAAAGGCCTTCCGTATCTCCTCTGTGATTCCCTCATTCTCCATCAGGATTTTGATATCAAAAATATCCCTGGGATGCTGACGATCCAATGCCGCACAAATCTTGCTCCCATACAAGTCGGCCATAGAGAGCGTTTGTATGGAAGTGGAAAGCTCAAAAAGTTCTTCGGCCTTTTCCGAAAGGTCACGCTCCTCACAAGGGAACACAGAGCCGCGAACGACCTGGTTAGGCTCAATTTTAATCTGAACATGCTGACTCCTAACAATCAATTTCACAGTCCGTTGCGATCCTTGCGTATGGGTCTCATGGACTCTTGAACCGGGAATCGAATCTCTGACGGCGACAGCAATACGCTTGAGGGCATCTTCGATGTTTTCCAGGGTTCTTTCACGAGGTTCCAGAGGAAGGTACGTCAGATCCATGTCCACAGAGAGTCTTGGCATATTACGCACAAAAAGATTTATTGCGCTTCCGCCTTTCAGTGCAAAACACCTTTCCGCTGCCACATGAGGAATAACACGCAACATGAGTTCCGCCTGCTTGAAAAATGGATTGTTTTTGTTCATGTCGGAGTTGGGCCCGGATATTGCATGAGTAAATCTATTGCAAGGCCGGATAAGCTGCCGTATGCGGCGTTACAGAAAATTTTCTGTGCCTTGCCTACGGCGCTTCTGCGGCCTCTCATGACAATCACTCATGCAATATCCGGGCTATCCTTCCATGGTTCCGGAGAGGTCCACCGGAACGGAGATCTTATATTTCGGATCCAAACGCCCCCCTGTCACGATCATGCGTTTACCTTTTCCGAAATCTATCTTGGACAAGTCCAGCTTTTTGACCCAGGCATGATTGCAAACTTCAGTAAGATACATGAACAGGCGTTTCACTTTAACGGACCCACAGGCTTCCAGCAATGTCTGGACCAGTCCAGGGCGTAACGTTGTCAGCCCCTCCATCAGTAGTCTCGCTTCCTCAAAGGATTCCCCCCGTGGCACATAATAAAGGAGCTCCATGATTGCTCTCTCCGGAGAGGACAATCGTATTGAATAGGCGCCCATTTCTTTGATGGTTATTCCAGGATTGCCTTGGGGAGGAAAGAGCTTGGTCGTTGTGTACCGGAGTTTCACGCCCCAGTCATGTTTCCTGAACCACACTGGAAGCTTCTCTCCTGGAGAACCGAAGAGCGACACCAAAGTGTCTTTTCCAAGGGGCAGATAATGGGCATATCCCTGAATCTGCAGCGCTGTTTTGCCGCCCCCGTGAATGGAAAGCCCCAACTGTTCCTGAACCGCATAGAGGCCCCCGGTCCAGTCCACAGAATCCCCTTCACGGATGAACGCACCTCGGCCCAAACGATCAAGCCAGGCTGTCTTCCGGTAGGCATCAACCAGCTGGCGATAGACACCCCGTTCACTCAACCAGGAGTGAACAGCAACCGTTCCTTGAGGCCAAGCCCTGAGGATCTGGTTTAATTTACTCCTATTTTGACTATTCATAATAGACAAAATAACATATTATTAAACCAATGGCAAGGAGTAGTTTATTATAATTCTGTTTTGCCAATAATGACTTGCCAAACAACACCCAAAATAAACCCCAGCATGTCCTCTTCGCAACTTATAAAAAATTGACCGGGTCCACGTCCACGGTCAGGTCCACGCCGGAAAATCCGTGGGTTTGTGTCAGCCGGGTGACCCCTTGTTCCACGATCCGGTGGAGGCTTCGGACAGATCTCCCTTTGAC
>Ga0210042_1002537_pt1 | contig 13854 bp, 15 predicted proteins | sample CryGeymeta201518_FD_183982 | JGI IMG/M metagenome (GOLD analysis project Ga0210042, IMG submission 183982) | Groundwater microbial communities from Crystal Geyser aquifers in Utah, USA - Crystal Geyser metaG 2015-18 (SPAdes) (version 2) | ecosystem: Environmental > Aquatic > Deep subsurface >... | reverse complement strand
GCGGCATCGACCAGAATCCAGTCATGCTGGACTTCATGCGACTTGGCGGAAAATGTTTTCATGGCATTTCCTAAAACTTAAAAATGGTTAACGGACTGCGAAGGGCGCGCATTCTATGCGAGACCTCCCGCCCTGTCAAACGCATTGCAACGGCTCGGCTCAAGCAAGCAGCAAGCCATCCAGCCAAGCCTTCCAGCGCCCATATTTCGCGGTCAGGTGCGGAAGTTTGGTACCCGCATCGATCTTTATCGATTCTGCGCCAGCCGGGAAGGTGATGCCGGACGCCAGCCGCGCCGCGCCAAGCAGGCTGGCGTCCGTCTGCTGCAATAGATAAACGGCCAACGGCACGCTAGCGGCGATGCCCTGTTGCAAAGCGGGCAGATTCGACAATCCCCCGGAAAGATAAACACGCTCAATACCAAATTCGCGTTGAAAGTCCTCCAGGATGCGTGCCACGCGAAAGAGGACGCCTTCCAGCAACAGTGCCACGATGCGTTGCGGCGGCAAGTGATCGACCGGGGCAGAAAATGTCAGTCCCAGGTCATTGCGAAAGTAAGGCGCGCCGAGGCCGCTCGGCTCGGCCAGGCAGAAGATGTCATCCTGCGCCAGGTCTTCGACCCGGCATGATGCGACCGGATAATCCGCCAGTGCCGCCGCAATCGAGTTGAGCGTCCCCTCGGCCGCCTGGTGCATCTGTTGCGCGGCGTCCTGCCACACCAGCGTTTTCAGATAGCCCGTCGGCACGCTGCGTCCCTGCGGCAAAAAGCACACCACGAAGCCACCGGTGCCCAGATTGACCAGCGCCTCCGGCTGCCCCTCGCCGATCGCCGCCAGCAGCGCCGCAGACTGGTCGCCCACGCTGGCTTGCAGGCGCAATCCGTTTTGCAAGGGCAACGCGAGGCCGGCGGAAGGGGTGATCTGTGGCAAAACCTGTGGCGGAATATCGAACAGCGCACACAACTCGGGCGACCATTGCCCGCAATGAACGTCCAGCAGCAGGGCGCGCGCCGCCATCGAAACATCAGTCTGGTGGCATTTGCCGCCCGTCCAGCGCCAGATGAGGAAAGTGTCCAGCGTGCCGAGCAGCCATTCGCCGCTTACCAATTTTTCGCGCCAGGCTGGATGCTCGTGCAGCAGCACCCGCAGTTTGGGTGCCAGGTAATAAGGCGTCAGCGGCAAACCGGTGAGCGCGCGCATCGCAGGTTCGCAGTCGCGCAAGTCCGCGCAACTGGCCGCGCCCCTGTCGTCCTGCCAGGAAATGAGCGGCGTGACCGGTTGCCCGTTGGCGTGTTCCCACAACAGGAACGACGAGCGCTGGCTGCACAAGCCGAGCGGGGGTAGCACTCCCGACACGTCACTGGCTGTAGGTCGGGCTTCAGCCCGACTATGTGCTGTCGGGTTGAAACCCGACCTACAGGCACCAGAGGGCTCCGCACCACCGTGCCGAGGGAGCGCATTCGTTTGCGCCAGACATTCCGCCAGCACGGCATCCGCCGTTTCCGCATATTCAAGCGCATCACTCTCGTAACGGCCATCGTGCGACAGGATCGCGGGAGCGGGCCGGGCAACGATCCCGCCCAGCGTGCCGTCATGCGACAGCAAGCCAGCCTTGATCGTCGTGGTGCCCAGATCGAGGGCAATCGCGGCGGTCATGCGCGACACGTCGCCACTTCCCGTTCAACACGTTCCGCATCCCAAGCCAGCAGCGGCGCGATCATTTCCGCGCAAGCGCGCAATCGGCTTTCACCCAGCCGCGCCAGAATCAGCAGCGGCAGACGCCGCCGCAGCAGATCGGACAGATGCAGCACCATCTCGTCCTGTGCGCACCACAGCAAATCCGCCTCGATCAGCGGCACTTCCGGCACGATGCGCGCCGCGCGTTGCGGCGTTGCCGCGACAAGCTCGAACACCTGTTCGACGCGGTTGCCGTGGCGGCGCAACAGCCACAGCGCGCTCTCGGCATCGATACCCAGCCCTTGCGCCCGAGCCGTAACGCCCGCCGACCACGCGGCAAAATCCTGTTGCGGCGCCCACGGCAAGGCGCGCGCACCGCTCAACCCGGCTGCACTCACGCCGAGTGGCGCGCACACCGCATCGACGATCACCGCCGCGTCCTCACGCGCCGAAGTAAGCTTGCCGCCGACCGAATGGTGCAGGCCGTTGGCCGATGTTTTGATTTCCCAATCGCGGCTGGCGGCGGAGGGATGCGCGGCGTCGCTCTGCTTCATCACGCGCAGGCCGGCATAGCTGGCGATGACATCGCCTCGCGTCCAGTGACTTTGCAAATAGTCATTGGCCGCCGCCAGCAGGTAATCCCTATCGGCGGCCTCCACCGCAACATGATTCACATCGCCGCGATAATCGGTGTCGGTGGTGCCGAGCAGGGTGCGCCCGTACCAGGGAATGATGAAGAACACGCGACCATCCTGTTTCGCCGTGAGCAGAATCGCCTCGTGTGTCGGCAACGCCGGCAACACCAGATGCACGCCCTTGCTCAAGCGACACCAGGCGCGCTCGGCTTCATTCGTCGCCAGCCACTGTCCGCTCGTGCTCACGCATTGCCGCGCCCGCACTGACCGCGACGCGCCGCCCAGCTCGTCGCGCACCATCGCGCCGCACACCTTGCCATCCGCCTCGGCCCAGGTCATCACACTGGCGTAGTTCACACACACCGCGCCGTGCGCCAGCGCGCCCGCCACCAGCTCCAGCACCAGCCGCGCATCGTCGGTCTGCGCATCGCCGTAGGTGTAGCCGCCGCGCAAACCCGATGTGGCGAGGAATGAAAAATGCTCAAGAAAATTCTGCGCAGCGAAACGATGATGACGCATCGCGTCTGGCGGAAAACCCGCGAGCGCATCGTACAGGGTCAGGCCGGCTTTCAATTTCAGCAAACCGTTGCGGCTGTCGTCGTACACCGGCACACCGAAGCGCAGCGGCCACACACGATGCGGCGCGATGCGCAACAGCCGCTGCCGCTCCGTCAGCGCCTTTTTCACCAGCTTGAAATCGAAGGTCTCCAGATAGCGCAGGCCGCCGTGGACCAGCTTGCTCGACGCGGATGACGTGGCGCCCGCCCAATCCCCTTGCTCCACCAGCGCGACGCGCAAGCCGCGCAGCGCCGCGTCATATGCCGTCCACGCGCCATAAATGCCGCCGCCGCAGACCAGCAGATCGAACTCGCCGCTGAGTGCCGAGAAATCGCGTTTCACCCGCCCCTCATTTCCAAAGCTTTTTGCGGCACATCGCTGATCAACACATCGACGCCCAACTCCAGCGCGCGCCCAATCTGCTCGTCGCTGTTGCAGGTATAGACCGCAAGCAGCTTGCCGCGCTCGCGCACCGCACTGGCCATATCTTCATCCAGCGTGGCGATGTGCACGCACAGGCCGTGCAGCCAGGCTTGCTCCTGGAGCATGCGCCCCGCGAAAGTTGCATCGTGTTCCGGTTCCAGATTGAGCACCAGCGGGAAGTCCGGCGCGATGCTGTGCGCATGCAACAAAGAGTCGGGATCGAACGAGGAAGCCAGCATCCGTGCCGATCCCTCCCCGGCCGCTTGCAGGGTCTGGCGCGCCTTGGCCTGCTGCTGCATCTCCGGCTCGCCGGGATAGCGCTTGATCTCCAGTAGCAGCGCGCAGCGGGCGCGATATGTCGCGACGAAATCCTGCAAGCGCATCACCGGCTCCGCTGCCGCACCGGAAAAATGCGCGGCAAAATTCATCCCCTGCAATTGCGCCAGGTCGTAGTCGTCGATACGTTTGTCCGGCAAGCCGAGCTTGGCCAGGTCGTCGTCGTGCCACAGCACGCACACGCCGTCACGGCTGATCTGGATGTCGGTTTCGATGCCGTCGATGGGATACGCCAGCGCCCGGTCGAAAGCAGAGCGCGTATTCTCCGCCGCCTCCCGCCGCGCGCCGCGATGGGCGTAGATCAATGTCATGGCAATCCTTCGATGAATGCCTGCATGGCCGCCTCCATCGCCGCATAGTGCGGGTTCCAGGTCAGGCGGCGCAGCACGCCGCGCGCCAGATACTGCGGCAACACTTCGCCCCACCAGTCAGGGCGCGTCATGCACGCCGCATAGCGCTCACCATCCTGCGCGTAGTAGTGCTGGCAATTCGCGTAGTCGCCGCGCGCGCCGTAGTGCGCATCGTCGGGCGGCATGACGACGGCGGTGTGCGCGCCGCAAAGAATGTGCTGTTCCGGCAAGTAACTGTTGACCCATTCGACATCCGCCTGTCGGGGATCTTGCGCCGCATACCACAGCAGCTTGCGCAGGGGATGGCGCACACGTTGCATGAAACGCAGGGTAGCGTCGGTATGCACGGTCGCATCGTCCGCACTGGCGGCGGCGAACACCGGGAGATTCAACCCGTCGCGCGGCAAGGCGCGGGTCAGCGCATGCATCTGCGCCGCCGCATTCTTGCAGAACGATTCATATTTATAGGGATCGGCATCCGGCAACACATTCACCCACGCGGCTTGCGGCATCAGCCAGCTAACCAGCTTGTGCAGATTGGCCCAGCGTGCCCGTGCGGCGATCTCCAGCGCGGGCGAAAAAAGAAACAGGCCGAGCACCCGCGCATCCTGCGCCGCGTGGTGCACGCTCAACGCCGCGCCCGCCGAGAATCCGGCCAGATACAACTCATCCGCTTCAGCGGCCATACAGTCCGCACCATATGCCACGGTCTTCGCCCATTCCTGCCAGCGCACGGCGAGCAGGTCGCCCGGCTGCGTGCCGTGCCCCGGCAGCAACACCGCCATCACGCGAAAACCGTTGCGCTGGAAAAACGCGGCCAGATGGCGCAGGTGATAAGGCGAATCACTCAAGCCGTGGGTCAGCAAAATGCCGCGCCGATAGGGTTTGTTGCGCCCGCGCTGGAAATCGCCCGCAGGCAGCAAGTCGAACGGCGCATTACCGTCGATCGCGCTTTCCGCACGCACCTCGCGCAACATCGCCCGCGTCTGTCGCACATAGTCCGCGAACGTCAGCCCCGCCGCCGCACAGCGCGCATTCATGCCGGAGGCGCGGTGGCGTGGTTCAAGCTCTGTCATCCTTGCTCCGTCATCATGGCGTAACAAACCGTAGTTATCTTCCGTTTCCCTAAACCGCAGGAGAAACCCATGCCCAGCATTCTACCTGTTGAAAAGTACCGCACCACTGCCCGCGCACAATTCCTGGCAGACCATTTTTTGTCGTCAACCGTCAGGGAGCATTCCGTGGCACCTTTGCGCGAGATCATCGACCAGCGCCGCCTGAACGCCGTTTTTCAGCCCATCATCAACCTTGCACACGCCGATTTTCTCGGCTTCGAAGGATTGATCCGCGGACCGGCAGACAGCCCGCTGCATACGCCGGTCAAACTGTTCGGCGCGGCCGAACAGCACGGCCTGTCGCTGGAGGTCGAGATGCTGGCACGGCAAACCGTCCTCGAAACATTTGCCACGCAGAATCTCCCCGGCAACCTGTTCCTCAACGTCAGCCCGGAAACATTGGCTCTCCCCGACTTCAAGAACGGCCAGACGCTGACCTTCATACGCGAACTCGGCATTGATCCGGCACGCATCGTGATCGAGCTCACCGAAAACCAGCCTGTGTATGATTTTACAGCGATGCGCGACGCGCTCCTGCACTATCGGGCCATGGGCTTCAGGATCGCCATCGACGATCTGGGCGAGGGCTTTTCCAGCCTGCGCCTGTGGCTTGAATTGCGCCCGGAGTTCGTCAAGATCGACATGAGTTTCGTGCAGGGCTGTGATCTTGACCCGATCAAATTGCAATTCCTGAAATCGATCCAGCACATCGCCGCCAGTTGCGGCACGCAAGTCATCGCCGAAGGCATCGAAAGCGAAGCCGAATTGCGCGTGGTGAAGGGCATCGGCATCGCCCTGGGGCAAGGCTATTTCATCGCGCGCCCCCATGCCACGCCGCTGCTGCGGGTGGCGGACGACACCCGGCGCATCATCCATGAATCAAACATCACCAGCACCGCCCAGTGCGCGAGCACACATCGGTCGCACGCGATGGCGTGCAAACTGATTACCAACACCGAGCCGGCACATCCCGAAACACCGATCGAGCGCCTGTTTGAACGCTTTTATACCGATCCCGCTTTGCACCTCATTCCGATCGTCGGCAATGGCGTCCCGCTCGGACTGATCAACCGCCACTCCTTCATTGAACACTATTCAAAACCTTTCCAGCGCGAACTGCACGGCAAAGAACCCTGCCAGGGGATCATTTCCAGCGCGCCGTTGCTGGTGGAGAAAAACATGCCCATCGCGGAACTCAGTCATTTCCTGGCCGAGACCGACAGCCGCCATCTGACCGAAGGCTTCATCATTACCGAGAACGGCAGTTATATCGGCGTCGCCTCCGGACAGGATCTGCTGCGCGAACTGACACAGATGCAACTGGAGGCCGCGCGCTACGCCAATCCGCTGACCTCACTGCCCGGCAACGTGCCGATCAACGACCATATCGAGCAATTGCTGCAGGCGCATATCCCGTTCGTCGCGTGCTATACCGACCTAGACTATTTCAAGCCGTTCAACGACATCTACGGCTACGGCAAGGGCGACGAGATGATCCGTCTCACCGGGCGCATCCTCAATTGGGCATGCGATCCCAAGCTGGATTTCATCGGCCACATCGGCGGCGACGATTTTGTGCTGCTGCTGCAAAGCCGCAACTGGCGCGCGCGCTGCGAACAGGCATTGCGCTCGTTCGAACAGGCCGCGTCGCTGATGTTCCACGAAGCGCACCGGAGCGCCGGCGGCTACACCACCGAAGGCCGCGATGGCACACGGCAGTTCCATCCGCTCACCAGCCTGTCCATCGGTGCGCTCAAGGTGGCTCCCGGCGAATTCACCTCGTATCTTGAAGTCTCCGCCGCCATGACGGACGCCAAGAAGATGGCCAAGAAGATCAGCGGCAACAGCCTGTTCGTCGAACAGCGCATGCCCGCCTGAAAATTTTTTTAAAAAAGGAGAACAGCATGCAACCCTTCGTCACCGCAGTCACCGAAAACAGTGCTTGCAGCATCAGCTCCATGCTGTTCAGACAAGGTCTCGATGCGACCCTGGATTTTTTCTGCACGCTTTTCGTGTTCTCGGTGGATTGAATCACCCATGTTCAGACGTACTGTCGCCCTGTTCCGAGCGGCGCGCACCGCTTTGCACATTGCCTGGGGCCTGATTCTGGCGACGATCTATCCCTGGCTGAATGCCAATCTCCGCCGCCGCATCCTGCAAAACTGGTCGACCGGGCTGCTGGCCATTTTTAATGTCAGCGTGCTGCTCGCCGACGACGATCCCCTGCACAGCCTGCGCAACGGGCTCCTCGTCACCAATCACATCTCCTGGCTGGACGTATTCGTGCTGAATGCCATCGTGCCGATGCGCTTCGTCGCCAAAGCGGAAGTGCGGCGCTGGCCGCTCATCGGCTGGCTCTGTGCGCGGGCGCAGACGCTGTTCCTCGAACGCGGCAAGGCGCGCGATGCGGCACGCCTCAATGTTCATCTGGTGCAATCCTTGCGCAGCGGCGAATGCCTTGCCATCTTCCCCGAAGGCACCACCACCGACGGCAGCGCGGTCGGACATTTCCACGCCTCGCTGTTCCAGCCGGCCCTCGACGCGGCGGCAGCGGTGTTCCCGGTCGCCATCCGCTATCAGGATGAACAGGGCAATCGCAGCAAGGCGGCCGCCTACATCGAGGAAATCTCGTTCGGCAGTTCGATGTGGGCCATCCTTTGCACGCCGGCATTGCAAGTGCGACTGATCGCCGCGCCGCTGGCGGAGGCCGATGCGCGCGACCGACGCAGTTTGAGCCGCGCGGCCAGGGACGCCATCGCCGCCGCGCTGCACAGCGCAGATTCATCCAACTTTCATCCGGCCTTAACCCGCGTGCAATATACGGACGCTAACCTGCGAGCCTCATCGACACCGGAGAGCACAGATGTTAGAACTGATCCGCCAACCGACTGCAGAGTCCCAGCGCCGGCTCAATTTCAGCCTGGCACGTAACCTGACCGAGATCACCGAAGCACAGCGTGTCCGCTACAAAGTGTTCGGCGAAGAGATGGGCGCGAATCTGCCCAGCGCCGAACTGGGCCTGGACATCGACCGCTTCGACGAATTCTGCGACCACCTGCTGGTGCGTGACCACGGCAACAGCAAAGTGGTCGGCACCTACCGCATCCTGCCGCCGGAGCAGGCGGTAAAGGCCGGCGGCTATTACTCGGAGACCGAATTCGACCTGTCCCGCCTGGCGCACCTGCGCGAGCGCATGGTGGAAGTGGGACGCTCCTGCGTGCATCCCGACTACCGCGACGGGGCGACCATCACCCAACTGTGGAGCGGGCTGGCCGACTATATCGGCAAACACAACCACGAATACCTGATCGGCTGCGCCAGCATCAGCATGGCCGACGGCGGACACTATGCCGCCAGCGTGTACCACAAGATCCACAAACTACACGCCGCGCCCGCCGAATACACCGTGTACCCGCACTGCCGCCTGCCGCTGGAAGCGCTGAACCGGAATCTGGAAGCCGCCATCCCGCCGCTGATCAAGGGCTACCTGCGCCTCGGCGCCTACATCGCCGGCGAACCGGCGTGGGACCCGGATTTCAACTGCGCCGACCTGTTCATCCTGTTGCCGGTGGCGCGCCTCAACGCGCGTTATGCCAAGCACTTCATGCGCAAGGCGGCATAACTCTTTGCACGGTCTCCTCCCTTGCGCGCACTCATAGTGCGCGCTTTTTTTGATAGCATGAACATGACGACACAACAGGAGCAACCATTGGAAAGTCCCTACAAAGGCAAGACCGGCCTCGCGCGCCTGTGGAACGCCTGCAACTATTCGCTGGACGGCTTTCGCGCCGCTTACCGGCACGAGGATGCCTTCCGCCAGGAATCGCTGCTCGCCGCCATCCTCATCCCGCTCGCGCTGTGGCTGCCTGTCACACCGGTCGGCAAGGCGCTGATGGTTGCCAGCTTGCTGCTGGTGATCATCGTCGAGCTGCTCAATTCGGCGGTCGAAGCCACGGTGGACCGCATCTCGCTGGAAAACCACGACCTTGCCAAACGCGCCAAGGACATCGGCAGCGCGGCGGTGCTGGTCAGCCTGTTCAATACCATTGCGGTGTGGGGGTTGGTGCTGCTGGGGTAAACGGCAGGAATATTAAAGAATCGAATCGCGATGCCGCAACAGCGCAAAATGCATGTTACGCAAATATTACATTTGCCTCTCGGCGCATTAGCCACTAATCTGCCGAAAGAACCGGCTTCGTCGCGCCATCTGGCAAGACCTTTTAGTTGCATCACATTTTATTTTCGGAGAAGAAAGAAATGGCAAAAATCAGCAAACCTCAATACGCAGAAAAAGTAAAAAAACTTTCGGAAGAAGAAGTCGAGCGCCTGCTGTCAAGAATGACCGGCAAGTTGCCGCGCCGGCTGCAGAAGGAAAAACTCAGCCTGGCAAACGCGCTGGCGATACAGATGGAGCTTGAGGACGAACAGTTGCAGGAGTGGCGCAGGATGATGGCAATCCTGAACAAAAAAGAAGCGGAGAAAGCAAAAGACAAGGCTGCCGGTAAAGTTGCCGAGGCACGCAATCAAAAAACCGCCGCCGAGGCAAAGACTGCGCCGAAGCCAGCGGCAAAGGCCAAGCCGGTTGCCAAAGCGGCCGCACCCAAGACGCGCGCTCCCGCAAAAAGAAAATCTCCGACGGCAGGCACCGCCACCAAACCGTAATTCAAGCCGTTAACTTTTTTGTTCGGGCCGGATCGTGAAATTGAAGGTGCCGGCCAGCTTGAGTTTGCGCATCTGCGGGCGTTTCTTTTCCTGATGCGTGGCCATGCGCTGCAAGATGTCGTCGAGGTAGTTCAGCGCCTTTAGAATGTAGGAGCCCTTGTTCAGCATGATGCATTCCGCGCGCTGGCCCATGGCGGCATCGGTAATTTCGGCACGGGTCGGTATGCCGTCCCGGGCCAGCGTTTCCAGAACCTGCGTCGCCCAGATCACCGGCACATGCGCCGCTTCGCAGGCCCACAGGATCTCTTCCTGTATCTCAGCCATCCGCTGGTAACCGCACTCCACCGCCAGATCACCCCGCGCGATCATCACCCCGCACGATGAAGCATGCATGGCCTCCAGCAGCATCTCAGGAAGGCTCTCGAATCCGCGCTTTGTCTCGATCTTCAGCACGACACCCGGCGATCCTTTTCCGATGCGCCTGATTTCCGCATTCAACTCGCGCACATCCTCGCTGCTGTTGGCAAACGACATGGCCACGATATCCGCATGTTCAACGATGAAAACCAGATACGTCTTGTCCAGCGCGCTCAGGGCGGGAAGATGCAGTTGCGTGTCGGGAAAATTGATGCCTTTGTCGCACCTGAGTTTGGTGCCGTTCGGCCGTGCATACGTGATCCGCACCAGCAGACCTTCGCTGCTCTTGCTTTCCACCACAGCACCGATCTTCCCGTCATCCAGCCAGACCGGGTCACCGACCGCAACATAATCGAACACTTCCGGCAAGGTGCAACCGATTTCTGCCGGCGCAACGACCTTTCCGCCCTCGTCGAATTCCGGCTGGCGACCCAATTGCTGATCCGCGCGGATCAGCAGGCGATCGTCCTGATGCAACAGCAGAGAGCCCTCAAGCGGGGGGATGTTCTTTATTTCGGTCTCATACCCAATGATGGCTTCTTTCGTCTTGTCGCAATGTTCCAGAACCGTCCCCGACATGACGAACGTGGTCTGCGAGCAGTGCACCCATACGCCATCGTTCTCCACCGCCACCACATAGAAACAGCGATCACGATCTGCAGTATCAACCAGTTTGATGGTGTCTTCCGGCTGCAATCCGGCCAGCCATTCCGCCGCGACAAACAAACTGACATCGGCATTTTCCGGAAGGGCACCGGACGATCCTTCGGCCATCAGCCATATTCTGACGGGCGCGATCACATGCCCGTAGGAATCGCGCTTGGGGTGGATACGCAACACTTCCGGGCCGGGCTCCAGATGCCCTGTGCGCAGTTTTGGTCCGGGCAGATCCATCAGGATGCGGCATGTGCGCCCAAGCTCCGCTTCGGCAGCACGCAAATGACCGATCATGGACAGCCAGACTGGCGGCGAATCATGCGCGCAGTTGATACGCATGCAATCCATCCCGTTCTTCAGCAGATCATGGATCAAGCCCGGATGATCGGCCGCCTCACTGGGCATCGTGACCATGATGCGCACACTGCGCATGGGCGGTTCCTCGCCCAGCAGCGCCTGGGTATGCCGGTACAAATTGGCATGCCCTTGTTCAAAGGCTTCGACATTTGCCGCATGCCATTCTTCGCGCCAAATGTTATCCGTCAGTTTGTGCAGTATGGCCAGCACGGCGTCCATGCTGGCCATCACGTGCGCCTCAGACCGCCCCAGCGACGACAAACCCAAACTCTCCAGCCGCAACTGCAACTCGCGCATGTCATGGCGGCGCAGGCCAATGTAATGCATCAGATTCCTTGCGCTGGCATGCTTGGCCGGCGGCAGGGCATACCAGTGGAGAGAAGACGACATCTCGATATCCAGCAAGCTGATCCTGATCTTTTCCAGCTCGCCCACGATCGACTCCAGTTCATTCCGGTGCCGCTGCAACGAAGGAGTTTCCATAAATGAAACTGTGCTCATGCGAGACACCTTAACGATCCAGTGTTACAGAAATATTTTGCCGCCGATATTCCGCGAATCGCTGTCCGGAGATCCAGTCAGCCCTGGTATCCGGCACACATTACAGCTTCATTTCCTCATCACAATTCGCGCCTAAAACTGCGCGCATGAAGAGACGGATCGCACTACTGCTGGCAATTGCATGACCCGACCCCGAGGCTCTTTGCTACGCGGTCACGTGTTGGTCCGGTTCTACCGAAAGTTTCATGCCTACCGCCTTTAGTACGGCGAGCAGCGTTTTCAGCGTCGGGTTGCCATTGGCGGAGAGTGTGCGGTACAGCGATTCGCGACTGATCCCCGCTTCGGCGGCGACCGCGCCTAATCCACCATACGCCTCGGCGACGGTGCGCAGTGCGAGCAACCCGGCAGCACGATCATCGGGGTCGCCGGGTGATTCCATGGCGGCTTTGAGGTATTCGACTGCCTGCTCCCTGTCCGCGCGCAGCCCGGCCACTTCGCGTTCGTGGTGCGATACCGCAGCTTTGATCTTCTTGCCCATGTTTGCCTCCGCTTCCAATCCGGCCAATATTCTTTTGCGATCTTGATGTCTGACGCCTGCGATCTTTTCGAGCCCCCGCACAGCAAGATCACGACCGTCTGACCATGCCGACCGAAGTACACCCGATACCCCGCGCCAAGATGCTCGCGCAATTCCAACACACCATCGCCTACCGGATCGCAATCCCCACAATTACCCGCTTCCAGACATTTGAGACGAACGCGAATCTTGGCCTGCGCCTGCTTGTCTCGAAGCGATCGCAGCCAACCGGTCATCGGCTTTGCGCCTTCTTCGGTCTGGTAACGAAAGACTTCAATCATGGAAGCGATGCAGCTTAAAAGCTACTGTCAATCTGGCAGGCTTGTGGGTGATGGGCTTGATGGATGAAAATCGATGGAGTCTGACCCCATCGATCTCAAAGGTAGTGCCATGAGAGTCTGACCCCATCGATCTTCTTGGTCTTGCTTATCAATAAGTTTTTCGATTTATTAGTATTCCGTTTTCATCAAAGACAAACACAATTTGCTTTGTCCCATTGTTGCACACCCAACCGTCATTCGTTCCATCCACGATTCCGACACAAGACATTCTGTTGGTGTAGTTCTTTACTTGGCATTTCATTGTTACACCATTTTGAAGTATCAAGGATCCATTTTTATTCAATTGATCCCGGGTCGGAGCGGGACAGTTAATATCCACCTTGCCAAGTGCGCCATGGTTTGCACAGCCTTGCATCAGCAGCGCGCCAATAAGGAACGGCGAAATTAGAGCAAATTTTTTCATGACTTATCATCCTTAGTGTTGACTTCGAGTGCGCAAAATAAATTCGATACTGACCCGTTTGGCTCGTTGTTAACTCGCTCTTGATTGCCGGGTTAGCCCTACATTCTCGGAACATCGATAGCTTCTATGAAGCTTCTTGCTGCGGTTTCAATTTGATCATCGGTTGTTTTTCCTCGGTGAGAATACGCAGCAAAAAACCCAAGCTGCTGTTGTGCTGGATGGCGACAGTAGAGTGAAATTACCTGTAATTTAAGTTGCTTCTTGCCGTTTGAAGTAACCGCAGCGGTGTCATCAAAGTCGATATGAACATTGACACATGGATAACCGCGATTTTCGGTGTACTGATAATTGGAGCTTGTTTCTCGGAATCGTGGCGGCGGATTCATTGCAGCAATACGTTTTTTGACGATACTAACAAGTTCTTCGTTACTAGTTGTTGGAGACATCTCAAAAATGACTACTTGCGCTCCATACGTCTCATTGCTATTGGCGCCACCTTTTCCGAACGCGATGCCATTGCTCGCCGCGCCAGTAATAACCCAACCTTCAGAATCTGGAGAGTAAACATTCAAGATGCTACTTGGAAACAATTGCTTTGGAGTTACTGCTTGTCCTGATGATTGTGCGTGACCAACGCTAGCAATCAAACAGCCGATTGTCAGGAGAAGAATTTTATTAGCGATAGTCATTTATCTATGGAATGAATGGGTTAAAAGAGGCTAACGAATAGCGTTTATCTGCCGCCCCGCCCAAACTTGTTCAACCCGCGACGTGTGTTGGCGGCAGATAAACCTTGTTGGACTGAACCTTCGGAGAGCGGAACCTATGGGGATTGTAAGGGATAAAGG
>Ga0210042_1002530_pt1 | contig 13879 bp, 14 predicted proteins | sample CryGeymeta201518_FD_183982 | JGI IMG/M metagenome (GOLD analysis project Ga0210042, IMG submission 183982) | Groundwater microbial communities from Crystal Geyser aquifers in Utah, USA - Crystal Geyser metaG 2015-18 (SPAdes) (version 2) | ecosystem: Environmental > Aquatic > Deep subsurface >... | reverse complement strand
GGGTAAATAGAATTTTTTGCGTGCTACTTTGGAACAAAAATTATGTATTTCAAGCCAAAAGGTTATGATAAAACTGTCATAAAGTTTTACTTCATAACTTTCATAGTGAAAATGAGAAAAAAAATGTCCGAAATGTTCTGGTACTTCCATCAAGAGAAATGGGAAAAATATGGTTTGAAATTCCACTTTACAATGCAAAACGTGTAAATATCGTTTCGTAGAAAGAAAAGTTCAGAAACAAGAAACAAAATTCAGGACTAAATTCTGGTTTAACCAATACATCATCGAGTGATATTCAGCACGACAGATAGCAAACCAATCAGGAAGACAAGAGTATCTCGTTCGTCTTGATATTCAAAAGAGATTGGATGAGAATAAATAGGTTACTACACATAGATGAGTACTTTGATAACGTAGGATATGTCATGATAGATTGATACCATCTTCCATGAGGGAAAATACTCCTTGTGTACTACGAGTATATCATCAAGAAGGTTCTCTGGTTCAGTGTGACTTCCTCTGAAAACAAAGATGCGATAGTTCATGACTTACGAATACTACGAGATTCTTTCTGATATAAGATAACAGTTTTTGTCATAGATGGTTCTCCGAGCATTCTCTCCGCCATAAAATCCGTGTATCCAAACTCCATCATTCAGCGTTGTCTGGTACATATCCAAAGACAAGTGATCAATTATATATCCAATCATCCGAAATCCGAGGCAGGAGTAAGTTTACTTCATATCTTGAATTATCCTCCTCTTTCAAATCCTCTACTCTTCCCGAAACTGTTTGAGAAGTGGAAAGAAAAACATCTCCCGTATCTTACTGAAAGATCCATCTCCCGAAAGGGATGATGGATCTTTACTCATACGAGTCTTAGAAAAGCAATGAAGCATATCGACAATGCTCTGCCATATATGTTTCAGGGCTATCGGTATACTGATAGCAACATCGAAAGATCAACGAACAAACTGGAATGATACTTCTGAGTTTTTACCAACGAATGAATCAATGAACATAAATGATTATCAGAACACAGATTATATTCTTTTGTAGCACTTTGGATCTATTTTCGGAATAACAAGTAGCACGCAAAAAATTCTATTTACCCATTATTTTTATAATAGTTCTTATTTCATCTCTCTTTCTTGTATCATGTTCTGATAATGATGATGAAGAAGACGACGAAGATAATCATAATAAGATTGCTAGAACCTATAATAATAGCTTTCTTGAAGAAACATCACAAACAGAAACAAATTCCAATACTACTATGGATAGTGTTCAAAAAAAACAGAAACGAAGTGTGAATACTCGTACAAAGGCAAGCTAAAATATAGGTTTTTATTAAAACTGAACAGAGAAAGTACTTCCTTCTCCTTGTTTACTCTCAACTCGGATAGTATATCCGAGTTTTTCTACGACTGTTTTTACAAGAAAGAGTCCGAGTCAATGACTATTTTGTACGCTCCAAGAAGAATCTACACGATAAAGCCGATCCCATATTTTCTCGATATTCTCTTCACTAATCCCTATTCCTGTATCTTGTACGGAAAATCCATTTTTATTAAGGGTTACACGAATCTCTCCAGTATTTGTATAATTAAATGCATTACTTAGAAGGTTCGAAACGATAATCTGGAGCATTGAATAATTAGAATTTAACAATACATTTTTTTCTATAATTCTAACAACATTTAATCATTTTTTTTCGAAAAGTAGCTCTGTTTTAGAGATGGTTTCTTCTAATAATTCGGAAATATTTACCTCTGCTTTCTTTAGTTCATCTTTTTCAAGACGGGCGATAGTTAGAAGAGTATTGATCATAGTATCAAGGAAATATATCTGACTTTGGATATTATCCATCCCGGTTCTATAATCTCCACTTTTGATTGCACAGTCAATCTCTGAATGGATAACCATAAGAGGAGTTTTAAATTCATGCGCTGCATCGATACTAAATTGCCGAAGCACTTCGGTCTGTGATTGTATTTTCTTGAAGGCGTCGGAAAGTGTTTTCGTGACAATGATGAATTCGTCATCATCTGGTCAGGAGAGAGGAAATTTCGGAAGAGGCGAACCTATCTTGAAAGAATGGATATAATGAATGATTTTCGAAAGAGGACGAAGAGAGTAATGGGCAAAAAACACTGAAATGACTGCAATGATTATAAGAAAGAAAACTGTTAATAAAAGCGAAACCCATAAAAGGGACACTTGACCGTATATATGCTCAGTGATTTTATATGGAAGTCCAATAGTTCCAATGTTTTGAAGAGGGAATGTATAACGCATATACCATTCCGCCCCACTCTTGTAGACTCAGAGAAAATTCGGTTTTTCTTCATTCCACTTTGGGGAAACAAGAGTTCCACTTCCATTGATTTTAATCATTCCTCATTGTTCTACTATTCTTTTGTAGAAAAGATTTTGTTTCTCTATACTAGACACTCCACTTCCATTGGTTTGTTCAAAAATATTTTTTGTAAGCTGTTCTGTTTTTTCAATCATTTCTATTTCTTCATCAACCTGCCAAGTATAGAAATAATAGATATTCAGTATAGCAACGAATGTAATCAAAAGTACGCTTGTAAAAAAAGCGAATATGAGCGCAGTGTTTGTAGATGTTTTAAGTCGAGGAAATAACATAAAGCGAGAATTTATATTTTTGGTAAAGTGAAAATATATCCATAACCTTTAATAGTTTGGATGATAGTAGGTGTAAGTTTTTTTCGGATATTTGATATATACACATCAAGTTTATCACTATCAAATAATGATTCTCCTCACCAAATATGATCTATAATATCCGATCGTGAAATAGCGATACCCTCATTTGTTATGAGATATTCTAGAATCAAGAATTCCTTCAAAGGAATATGTACAGGATTTCCATCTTTTTCAAATTTTCTCTGTTGAAGATTAATCACAATGTTTTCGTAAACGATTTCCTTGAAAGCTTGTTTTTTTGATCGACGAAGCACCGCGAACATACGGGTTTCCAATTCTTTGAGATCAAATGGTTTTACGAGATAATCATCTGCTCCGCTCTCAAGTCCGGTAATAGTATCTGTTACTTCATCACGGGCAGTAATCATAATAATAGGTATATCTTTTCTTTCGTGTATTTTTTTACATACTTCAAATCCGTCCAATAACGGAAGCATTCCGTCCAAAAGAACAATATTATAATCATCCCTCAGCGCCATATCAAGTCCTGTCTGCCCATCGAAAGCGATATCGACAGCCCAAGAATCAAGCTCTAGATACTTTTTGATATTTCTGGAAATCTCTCGATTGTCTTCTATTAAAAGAACTTTCATTATGATTTTATGGTAATATAGAAATATTTTTCTGTTTCGATTTTAAAAATTTCGTAGGAAATTTTATGTGAAATAAAAATTATCCTACGAAATTTTCTTGGAAAAGCAATTATATAATTCTCTATTAACTCGCTGCTGTCGTGGTATTTACTTTTGCAGCTGCTGCAGCAGCTGCCGCTTGTTGTGCTGCTTTTGCAGCCGCCGCTTTATCGGCAGCCACTTTTGCAGCTGCTGCAGCGGCAGCGGTTGCTGCTGCAGTATTGGATGATGTCGGTGTTATTGATTGAGTTGGTTTTGTTGCTGTTGTCACGCGAGTTTTTGGAGTTGGAGTTTTTTTAACTTGTTGTACGGCAACAGTATTTATTTTGATGACAGGATTATTGATGTTGATATATGTTATAAGAGTATTTTTATCAGTAAATGTTTTACTAGAGATACTTCCATCTGCTCGTTTAAATATATAAGCACCGGAAGTTGCATTGTAGATAATAATGTATTTTTTTCCGTTTGGAGCTGTGATTGTATTCGTTTCTTGAAGTAGTGGATTATTTATATTGATAAAATTGACTGCACTTTGGTAGGTGGCAAATTTCTGAGAAGAAATACTTCCATCTGCTCGTTCGAAAATAAATTCCCCACTAGTAAGTGTATGAATGAAATAAATTTTCCCGTTTGGAGCTATAGATTTGGTTGGAATATCATTTAATACAACAGGAGTTACAGCTGTATTATTAGTTGTATTTGTTACGATTGCTGTCGGAGCAGGAGTACTTGTCGGAACTGGCGCAGTTGTTGAAACATTATTAGAAGTACGTGCTTGAGAAAGAGCATTATTTATTGCATCTTGTATTGCTTGGGAAGTTCCGGTAGCACCTGTTACTGTATCGATACTTGAAGAAGTTCCGCCGATAAGTTTCTGTAAAATCAAATCTCCTTGAGCACGAGTATATTTACCGTTTCATGAAGCAGTAAAATTTGTAAACGAAGCTGCTGATATCTTTCCAGAAGTTATAGTAATGGACACAGTATAATTAATACTTCCACCGGAAAATGAATATTTCCCAATTCCAGTATAGATCCCGTCTTTATATTGAGTAGGAGCCGGATTAGGAGTTACAACAGGAGTTGGAGTCGGAGTCGGAACAGGAGTTGGAGCCGGAGTCGGAACAGGAGCCGGAGCCGGAGTCGGAACAGGAGCCGGAGCAGGAGTAGGAGTTACAACAGGAGTCGGAGCAGGTGTAGGTGTAGTACAAACCTCTCGTGGAACCTGACTAGTTGTACCAGAAGGATTTGTTACAGTATCATAAACCGTTGTACATGTTCCGGGTGTAGGAGCAGGTGTAGGAGTCGGAGTAGGAGTTATGACAGGAGTCGGAGTATAGCGATTATCATCGTCATCTTCATCTTCATCATCGTCATCATTTTCTCTATAAGAACTTCTTCTTTCACTTCTTTCATCATCATCTTCGTCATCATCAGCATAGGTTGTTGTCACAGCAATCTGACGAATATTCCAGAATTCCGTAGAGATATTCTCATTATTTACGGATACTATACCAAAAAAGGAAGTTCCACAAAGAAGAAAAATGCTTCCTATAGTAATAATTCGTAGAGTTTTTTTCATGCTTGAAATATAATTATATATAAAATATGTTATTCTTCTGTCTAGAAAGATAATTATAAACCTTAAATGAAACTTAATTATTTCATTATTTTTGAAATAGGAATTTATTCCACAAATTCGAGATCATACTTTTCTTGAAGATATTTAGTATAGAGAAGTTGCCCAGACGAAGTAAATATAAGACCCTCCATACCATTCTGTTCTATAAGACGAATTCCTTCTGAAACCGGAGCATTGAAAATGCTTTTTGTAAATCCATCGCAGTTTGCACATTCGGAAGATATAAGAGTAACACTGATTATCGCATTTTCATTTCCTGATGTAACCGGATTGACAAGATGATGGTATTTTTTTTCTCCGATATCCCATTTTCGTTTATAACTTCATGATGTCGCAATCGCTGCATCGTGCAGTATAATGGAAGCGATGACTTCCTCGGTAAATGGATTTTCTATACCTATAATCCAACCGCCGATAGCTTCTTCATTGCTTCCGCTTGCATATATATCGCCCCCAGCATTGATAAAAAAATTATCATATCCAAATAATCGAAGTAGGGAAGAGGCCTTGTCTACTGACCATCCTTTCGCAATTCCGCCGAAATCGAGTGATTGTCCCGGTTGGAGAGTTATCATATCTCCTTCTATTTGTATTGATTCAAAATCAGTATTTATTATTCATTCTGCTTGTTCAAAATTCCCAGTACCAAATGAATTTTTATATCCAAGTTTTGCGACCGAAACGAGAGGATTGAAGAATCCATTTGTTTGATCATACATTTTTTTTGAGATATTCATAATCTCTAAAAAGCGTTTTGAAACACTCATTTTTTTATGTTTGTTTAGTAAGCTGAGACTTGATTCTGGATTGAAGCGTGAAAATTCTTGCTCAATAGAAGAAAAATAATCGAATACATACGTAATTCGTTCGGGAGTTTTGATATCTTCAGAAATAACAGTTATCTCTATGGAAGTCCCAAGAAGTTTACGAGTTTCGGAATAACGCATAAGAAAAAATAAGAGAAATATTACTGAATAATAATATTAAAATACCTTAAATGAACCTTAAGGTGTGCGAAAATAAATTGAATGATATCTATTTTAGACATAAAAAATACCAGGAAACGGTGTAAAGGAGGAAAACCGTCTCACTGGTAAGAATATTGTATATGATTTTATGTATTTTCCAAATTTTCTATGAGTTCTTTCCATTTCTCGATTCAGAGTTCCTCCGCACGAGCAGTTTCGAGGAGTCAGAGTTGTTCGAAAGACATATGAAGTCTCTCTTTTGGAATATGGAGTGTATTTGCGAGATTAGAGAGGAGTTTTTTTCGAGGAGCGATAAAACCAGCGCTTGTGACGGAAAGAAAAAGTTTTGCTTTTCGAGTGTCGTATTCCGGATTTTTCTGGAAATACAATACACTTGAATCGATCTTCGGCGCTGGAATGAAATTTCCTTTTTCCACGAGACAGATTTCTTCGATGCTTCCGCAGGAAAATTCAAGAGCGAGGGAAAGATAGGAATTATTATATCCTTTTTTTCGAAGTATTTTATCACCGACTTCTTTTTGCATAAGTATTACCATTTCTTCAGGTTTGTTCTCGAGTTCATGGAGAAATCGGAAAAGAATAGGAGAAGTGATATAGTACGGAATATTCGCAATAACAGAATAAGAAGACTCTCTAAAATGCGAACTTTGCGTTCAAATCTCCGTTTCTTCACTCGTCGTACTATCTTCAGTACGACTCGCTCAGATACTCGATTTTCACGACAAATTTCATCATTTTTTAGAGTCTTCCAGATTTTGAGATAAATTTTTTCATGGTGTATATTTCAATACATCACCCTCGACAATCGTAAAAACGGTTTCTTTCGGAATAATGATATCTCATTCTTCGATTCTTGCTCGGAGAATACGTACCATATTTTTGTCGAGTTCGACAAGCGTAAGAGATTTTGGTTTTTTCTTCAATATCTTCTCGGTGAGTGCTCCGTAACCTGGTCCAATCTCAAGGATATTCCGACCGGTTATCTCGATACTATTCGCAATAGTCTCGAGTATTTCATCGTTTACGAGAAAATTCTGTCCGAGGGATTTTTGCGCCCTAATCCCGTAATGTCGGAGAATTTCTAGATGGTTCATTTGAAAAAATTGGATTTTATTATTATTGTGTCTTTGCAGTTTTTTTATACCATTTGGCTTTTATAACACTGAGTTGTCCGATATATGTCGTCCACTTATTTAGGAATTTTTCATACTGATCTTTGAGACTGCGCATATACATATGTTTGTCTTTCATAAAAGATGTAACAAGTGCAGATTCTCCGAGAAGCCAAGCGGATTCTTTGAAGGATTTTATCTTTTTATCCACCAGTTTAGAACATCCTTCTTGTCAAAATACGAAATCCTGAACTCCGTTATCGGTAGTAAGAGAATCCTTTTTTTCTTTGAAATAAAGCGAAGCCTCGTATTTGACGGTTTTATCGCATATCTCTTTGTATTTTGCCGGATAATTCGTATCAAAGTTATTTTTGATAATCGTCGCGAGTTTTCCTATGTCTTTATTTTCTCCATCGTAAATAGTTTTGAGGATTGCTTTTATTTCTTTATCGAGAATATTGAATTCCATACTCATGACAACTTGGAATGCGATTTGCTGAGGACTGAGTACTCCACCAGGACAAACATATTCCTCGATATTTTTCGCCGTTCCTTCCGCATTTGCTTTACGACAAGCATCAATCTGGCTGGTATATTTCGATACAGCGGAATCAGCAGCAAAAAGAGGCGAGAAAATCCCACTTATGTTAATTGATAAGAAAAAACTTATGTAGATGAGAATCTTTCCCATAAGATTTATTTTTTAAAAAGTCGTGAAAAGAAACCTTTCTTTTTTTCTATTACTGGCGGATTATATCCGAAGATAAGCATCTTGAGAATCTTTTTAAGTCAATCCATTTTTGTTTCACCTTCTTGTTTACTTTGTTCATCTAAGTATTTATTGGTTTTTTTGATACCATAAATAGACGCGACTATTCATCCAAGAAGAATACCGGTTACTATGGCATCCACTTTTTTCATGGATCATTTATGGATTTTTTCGTTTTTATTGAACACGGGATGAAAGGGATTATCCTTCTAATTTATTGATTTTGATAGTTTTTTCTCCGAAAAGAAGTTTCGGAATCTCGATACGCAGAAGATTGTACTCCATATCAGCGTGAATCTTGTTGAATGCGAGATTCTCAGGAAGAATAACTGATCGTGAAAACGGTCCATAGAAACATTCTTCCACAAGGACACGATCGGCACTGTCGTAGATATCAGGACGACGTCGTTCTCAGGAAATTGTGAGAATGTTACGGGAAACAGAGATGGCTATATTTTCTGTGTCCATTCAGGCAATAGGCGCCATAATGATAATACAATCATGGCAATCAAGAATATCAAGTGCTACCTGTCCAAGTTCCTCTTCTACTATATCACCGTCTTCCATTTTGACTTCGATGGAATTATGTTCATGAGTATGTTCATGGTTGTCATGGTCATTTCCTTGAAAAATCTTGAGCATAAATGGGTTACTTGAGAGAATAATGATTCTTGGTCCATATCCTATTCAGGAATCGTTTTTTTGCAAATTTTTCTCTTTTGTGCTAGTATGGATAGGAGAACTAAATTTCCGTAGAGAGAATTATTATTTCTCATCAAGACGAAGTCATTGATTATTCCTTCCTATACAAGAATATCTTCGATGTCGAAATAAAAATACTTTCTACTCCAATAACAATACTTTATGCAAAAAATAAGTTTTTCCCGCAAAGAAAAAATCCTCTTCCTTGATAATTTCGGGAGCCTTATCAATGCTGGGATTCCTATTGTCAAAGCACTCCAGATAATATATTTCCAATCGGAAAACAAACGTATTCAGGAAATGAGCGCTTATTTCAAACAGGCAATCGAATCCGGACAGAATATTATACAAGTCTGCGAGAGTCTTCCGAAGGTCTTTTCCCAATTCGATCGAGCAATGTTTGAGATGGGCGAGGCAACAGGAAAGATGGGACAAGTAATAACACTTATTACGGAACGAGAAGAAGCACAGCAGGATTTGGAACGTAAAATCAAACAAGCGCTTATTTATCCGACTTCCATACTGTTCGTTGCAATTGCTATGGTAGTGACGATTATGACCTATGTAGTTCCGAAAATCGAAAAAATCTATCAAGATTCGCACGTTAATCTCCCTTCCCTTACGCAGTTTATTATCAGTGTAAGTCATTTTCTCAGAAGTGAATGAATGTATCTTGCGGTCGGTATTGTTGCTTGTATCGTAGGATTTATTTTTGCTCTCAGAAATCCGCGTTTTCGATATGAATTCGATCGATATATCCTTTTGTTTCCGATTTTCGGTAGCATTCTCCGCAAGAAAACACTTATTGTATTTACCGAGTTTCTTGCAACTCTGCTCGATGCGGGGATTCTTATTAATCGCTCGCTTTCTATCGTCCGAACCGGTATGGATAATCGGTATTATGAGGCGGAAATCGATGCAATTCTCTTGGATATAAAATCAGGAAAAACACTTTCTTCCGCTCTCGGTTGAGAATATATTGAACGAAAAATTCGAGGAGAAGCTATCTGAAAAGATGAAACTGCTTTCAAACGAAGAGTTGATTGTTTTCCGATAGAACTCTCTATGTCAGTGAAGATTGGAGAACAAACTGGTTCTCTTGCTCGAATGCTCGAGAAAATGGCTGTTCGCTACAACAAGGATGTAGATGCGACCATCAAAGGACTTTCGAGTATGATTGAACCAATCATCATCGTCGGAATCGGAGGAATCGTCGGAGTTATCATCATGGCGATTATGCTTCCATTTTTCAATATGGTAAACGTAATTCATTAGAAGTTCCTGAAAGGCTTGTTCTTCGAGTTTAAATCTCCGTTTCCTTGTTCTCCATATCCGTCGCGGCGGATATGGTTCACTCCGGTTCTCATTTTAAAAACTTTTAAAAATCCCCCGAGTTCGGGGGATTTTTAATGTTATCTACCAGTTCAGATTCTTCGCATATTCCATCTGATTATCCCGTCCTGCTTTCCAGAGGACTTCATCGAATTTTACTTCGATATCTGGTTTGATTCCCGTTCCGTCGATTCCGGTTTGGGTTTTTCCGGTAAACCATTTGGCGATAGTGTATTTGAAGCTGGAACCGTCGGTATATGTGTCGAGACTCTGAACAGATCATTTTCCATAGGATTTTTCTCCGATAATACGAACATTGTCACTGAGGTAATCTTTGATAGTTCCTGACATAATTTCTGATGCTGAAGCACTTCCTCCATTTATGAGGATAATAATTTTCCTTCTCGTGAGGTCGATGAGATCCTGTCATTCGCTCTGCATTTCGGAAACAGTGTTCTTATATTTAATATGTACGACACTCTGCCCTCTTGGTACGAAATAATTGAGCATAGCAGCAACTTCGTCGAGACTTCCACCTGGATTATTACGAAGATCGATAATGATTTTTCCATTGTTTATATCTTTTGAAATTGCAGTGAGCGCTTGTGCAAAAGCATCTTTCACTCCAGCTCCGAATGTTGTAATTTTAATATATTGATCTCCAGTATCGAGTTTCTTATATTCGACGTAATTAAGAACAATTTTTGCTCGAACAATCGTGAAATCAAGTTCTGTTATACCACGTTTAATATGGAGTTTAACGGCTGTTCACCCGACTCACTTGATTTTATTGACGGCATCCTGAAGTGTAGTGGATTCCGTTACGAGGATATCATCGATTTTAGTAATGATATCACCTCATTTAAGACCGGATTTTTCCGCAGGAGTTCCGGACATAGGAGATATGATATGGAGTTCTCCGGGTCTCGGCATATCGATATAAGCACCGATTCCTTCGAACTCCCCACCGAGTTCATCTTGAAAATTCTTTGCTTCAACAGGTGGGAAATATGAGGTATGTTTATCGTCGCTTACTTCTGCCATGCCTTTTGCAGCTCATTGTATGAGAGCCTCATCATAAAGTTTCGCGCTATCGTAAAAATTTACTTTCAATTTTTCGTAAACATCATTCAATATAGCGAAATTGGAAATCGTGGTAATAGGATAAAAAGCCCCGATATTTATGTCTTCCATAATCAATCCAGTACCATCGATAGGTTGTTCCTGATAGATTTGACCAAGGGTTTCAAGAATAGCTTTGACAGTAAGAATCCTTCCGGTACCGACTTGTTCTATCCTCTGTCAAAGATTTGATTCTACCGCTCGAGTGAATTGTTCTGGAGTAGCAAGTTCTGACATCTTGAGATTAATTGCGAGATTTTTGAAAAACCCCATATAAACTCATTTTTGGAGAGCTCTGTACAGCGGAGTATTTTTTTCTACATTCCGAAAATTGAGAGCTATGTATTGATAACTCTCTGGAATATTTTCATATTCGGCAACACTGTTGAAATACACAGTCAGAAATCCTCCGAAATTAAGCGGACGATTTTCACTCCCCGCTGGATAGGAATCAATATTCCGATAATCGATAGTCTTTGCGAAAACACTGGAAGTGGAGAGAAGAAGAAAAATGAAAATGATGAATTTTTTCATAGAGACGGATTTATTTTATGGAAATATTATTCTATTGGAGTTTGCGATTGTGTTATTTCAGTATTTGTTGTATCGCCGAACTGGCGAGGAGTATCGAAAACTCAGAACGGATAGGCTGCACTGACAAATATAAAACCGAGTCCAACGAGAGTTATGACGAAAACAGTTCATCCGGAACCGAGATATTTTTCTGCCCAATAAAATCTCCCAGTCCAACTATAGACGACTTTTCGGTATTTGAGAATACCGAGTCCTATAACTATTCAGAAGAGAGCATAGAATATTTTTATGATAAACATACGACGTAAAGAGCGAGTAAAATATGTCCAAAGATTATATGAGTTATCGAAAGGGAAGCAAACAAAAATAAAATTCCCCGCTTCGTAAAAAGCGGGGAATTTTATGTACTCTAATTATTCAGCAACTTCTGTTGCAGGAGCTTCTTCAGTTTTTTTCTTGGTTGTCTTTTTTGCTTTCTTTTCTTCTACTACTGGAGCTTCGGTTGCTACCACTTCTGGAGCAGCTTCGAGAGCCTTCATAGAGAGACCGATTCGTTTTGCGATTGGGTCGAAAGTAATAATCTTCGCTTTTACATTTTCACCTACCTTTGCATACTCGGCAACATCTTTCACCATATTGTGGGAAATCTCAGAAAGGTGGATAAGTCCACTGATTCCTCCATCAAGTGAAAGGAATATTCCGAATTGAGAAATTCGCATAACTGGAGCTTCGATGATATCATTTACCTTGTATTTCTCAGCGAGAACTTGCCATGGATTTGGCTTGAGACGCTTCATAGAGAGACTAATCTTGTCAGCATCGATACCGATAACTTGAACTTTCACTTTATCACCAACCTTCGCGAATTTGCTTGGATCAGAAACGTGTCCCCAATCGATTTCAGAAACGTGTACGAGACCTTCGAGACCATTGAAAGTAATGAAGAGACCGTAAGTAAGAATACCACTCACTGTTCCGTCAACATTGTCTCCAATCTTGAGTTTCTTGAGAGATTCTCCACGTGCTTCCTCGAGTGCTGCCTTTTCAGAGAAGATAATCTTCTTTCCGTCCTGGTCAACATTGATAACACGAACTTTGAATGGTTTTCCAACCAATCGTCCGAGATGTTCGAGAATCTTTTCTGGATTTGCTCCTTCTACACGAGGGTAGTTGATAGGAGTAAGTTGAGAAACTGGGATAAATCCCTTGATTCCGTCGAGATCGATAAGAAGACCTCCTTTGTTTGCTTCATTTGGGATAACAGTAATAATTTCTTTTGTATCAAAATTTGAATGGAGTTTTGCAATAAGTTTGATCTGACTTGCTTTACGAAGAGAAAGCATAAATAGTCCAGAATCTTTGTCGTCACCGATTACAATAGCATCAACGAGATCACCTGCCTTAATCATAGACGAATCTTCTGTAGAAGAAGTCATATGAGATCCGGAGATAATACCAGTAAATTGACCATTAAGGTCTACGAGAATCATCTTCTGATTAGCACTTACAACCGTTCCAGATACAAGCTCTCCCATATTAGGAGTATGAATCGGAGCAGAGTCTTTGAGTACTAATCCAAAATCTTCAGCTTTAGACATAAAAAAATAAAGGTTAAAAAATAAAAATAAAAAAATAAATGGGGCGGTCGACGAGGCTTGAACTCGCAACATCCAGATTCACAGTCTGGCGCTCTAACCAATTGAACTACGACCGCCATGGTTATTTCTTTTTAAAGTTAAAAGAAACATAAAAAAGAGCTCTTTTAGAAGAAGCGGGGGCAAGTATATGGAAAAGGGGAGAAAAGGCAAAAGTATTTTTAAGTATTTTTCTTGAGAGAAAAATAAAAAAATTATAGTATAAAAAGACTTCTTTCTTTGCTTCTTTTCAAGGAATGTGATAAAATCTTATAAATCTTCTTTTCTCTTATGTCAGATAATATATCTTCCCAACTCGATACGCAAAAACTCCCCACTAAAAAAGATGGGGGTATTTCGTTTACTCAGACGATTGAAGAAAATCGAAAATATATACAAAAACAATACAGTAATGGGCTTATAAATATTGATCAATTAAAAATTTTTGAGAAATTTTCCCAAGAATCATTATTAAAATATAAAACAGATGTAAAAGAAGCAATAAAACATTTCAATGAAGGACGAGAAAAAATTCTTCGAGATACAGGGATAGAACTCTCGAAGGAAAAAACTATTGCTGATGTACAGTTACGGCTCTATAAAAATTACAATATTGATCGATATACTTATAAAAACAATACGATTAAACAATTTAAAAAAGGACTCATCGATAGT
>Ga0210042_1002529_pt1 | contig 13881 bp, 10 predicted proteins | sample CryGeymeta201518_FD_183982 | JGI IMG/M metagenome (GOLD analysis project Ga0210042, IMG submission 183982) | Groundwater microbial communities from Crystal Geyser aquifers in Utah, USA - Crystal Geyser metaG 2015-18 (SPAdes) (version 2) | ecosystem: Environmental > Aquatic > Deep subsurface >... | reverse complement strand
GCTGCTCGTTGGCGTTAACCTTGATTTGGACCGGTTTTGGGAAATCGCCACCCAAGGCTTGGCCGCCGGACTGGTTGGCCTGTTGGTTTATTTATTGGTTTGCTACCTTTTAAAAAGCGAAGAGCTTGGTAATTTTTGGGCAGCCATCAAACGGCGATTGCCTTGGATTAAAGTGGAAACTCAAGATCAAGGTGAAGCGCGCGGCATCTAGATAATTAAGAATTAAGAATTAAGAATTAAGAATAAGGAGGACAAAAAATAAAATTTGGCCTCTTTTTTTATTGACAATATTTTTTAATGTCATATACTTAAAGTAGAAAAGTATTTTTTAATAAAATATTTTCATCATACTTATTTTTTCAAATTTTATTAGCATGGCTAACAATCATTTGGTGGGAAAAACTATTTTAGTAGTTAATGTCGGATCGCTGAAAAAAAAGTTTATTTTGCAAAGATTAAAAAAGCTAGGTTTAGTGATAGTCTGCTTAAATAAGGAAAAAAATTGGGCACAGCCCTATGTTGATCATTGGATTTTGGCAGACAATACTAATGCCAGTGAAGCCATTCAAGCAGTCAAAGAATTTATTGCCAATACTCCGCAAGTAAAAATTAATGGAGCCGTAACTTTTTGGGAGGACGATGTGCTACTAACTTCCAAGATTATTGATAAATTTAATTTCATTGGTACGCCGCTTAATATTGCCAAAAAAATCAGAAATAAATTTCTTTATCGGGAATTTTGTCGCGCCAATGGTTTGCCTGCACCGCAGCACGCTTTGCTAAAATCAATTGATGATATTAATAACTTACCCGAAACATTAAGCTACCCCTTGGTGATTAAACCAACTTTCGGCTCTTCAAGCGCCTATGTTATTAAGATTGAAGATAAAGAGCAACTCGTTGAAACTTATAAATATATCAAAAAAAATATTTCAACTAATGTTGAAAGCGCTTTAGGGGAGGGTTTAGATATTTTTGTTGAAGAATATATTGTGGGCGATGAAGTGGATATTGATATTGTTTTGCAAAACGGCAAAATAAAATTTTATTCAATTTCTGATAATTACCAAACCAGAGAGCCGTTTTTTGTCGAGACCGGCCAATCAATACCTTCCAGTTTATCCGATAGGAATAAGCTGGAATTAATTGCCATGGCCGAGGAAAATTTAGAGAAGCTGGGCGTACAGCACGGCATAATACACTTTGAAGCTAAGTCAACCAAAGATGGTCCTGTGCCGATAGAAATTAATTTAAGAATGGGCGGAGATGAAGTCCATTCTTTTGTTAAAGGCGCTTGGAATGTGGATTTAATAGAATGCGCCGCTAAAATTGCTTTAGGCATTTATATCCCTAAAATTATTAGGCAGGAGATGCCGCGTAAATATATCACCGGCGTTTATTTCTTGGCTGAATATTCTGGCGTGTTGTCGCAACTGGATATTAATGAAGAAATACGCAAGAAAGATTATTTAGAGGAATTGCATTTTTTTAAAAAAATTGGCGATCCCATTTTAGTTCCGCCGGAAGGTTATGAATTCTTGGGCTGGATTACCGTGTCAGGTTTTAGCCTGCCTGACGCCCAGGACAAATTAAAAGAAGCGCTAAAGTATGTTAAATATGAAGTTGCCAAGTTTACCAAAGAATCATTTATCGGTAAGACTTTGAGAAAGAATAGTTTTTCTTATGCTTCGCTTAACACTAGCACCATAGTTAGGGCAGCTAAAATAGAAAAGATTAAAAAGATAAAAAGAGAAGACCAGCGCAGTTTGCATATCGGCATTGCGGGGAATATTTACGAAGACGAGGATAATCCCATTGAAAAACATTTGACGCAGTTAAGTAAAAATATTGAAAAAACTTTAAACGAGAGAGGCTACCATACAACTCTTTTTAATTTTAATGACATTGAAAAAGTTTTTGATGAGCTGAAATCAAGCGATGTTGATTTAGTTTTTAATATCTGCGAGCGCTTTAATAATTCCAGCTTGTCCAAGTCCTACGCCGCAGCCCTGCTCGAAGCTTTACAAATATCTTATACGGGTTCTAGCTCTCTAACTTTAGGTCTATGCGTTGATAAAATAAGAGTTAAGAAACTTTTAGCTTTTCATAATATTCCCACGCCCAAGTGGGATTATGCTTATAGTGTTGACGACGAAATAAGCAAGGATTTGGGATTCCCTTTGATTGTTAAGCCCGCCAATGCAGATGATTCATTCGGCATTAATAATGAATCCATCGTTAATAACCAAGAAGAGCTGGAAAAGCAATTAAAAAAAGTGATCGTAGATTTAAACAGCCCGGCTTTAATAGAGGAATATATTGACGGCGACGAATATGATGTGTCAATTCTCGGCAGTGAGGACGAAAATGATTTGCGTGTCTTGCCCTTATCCCGTTCAATTTTTAAGGATATGGCAGCCGGCGAGCAGCATATTTATACCCATAATATGGACTGTTCCAGCGATGCCCTGGCTAAGCAAGGCATAGTTGTCCAGCGTCCAGCAAAAAATATTAATAAGAAACTAGAAACGTTAATTACCGAAATTGCTCTTGACGCCTACAATATATTAGACTGCCAAGACTATGGCAGCATTGAGATAAGAGTAGACAAGTATGATAACCCTTATATTTTAGAACTTAATCCCAATTCTTCAATTGATCCGGAAGATTATTTGCCCGAGGTGGCCAAGCTAACCCATCTGGAATACGGCGATTTACTGGAAGAAATAATCAGTATGGCCATTAAGCGCTACCAGAAAAAAAAAGATAATATTAATAATTAAAATTTTATGGGCGAAAGATTTAACGAAATGCCTAAATTAGGAATTAAAGAGCAACTAAAAAATTTAAGGAGTGTGGAAATTGAGGATATAAAGGTTGATGAATTGCCGAATTTAGATGTTTTTGCCATAAATGTAAAAGATCAGAAACTTTGGGAAAGCAAGGAAGAACGTGAAAAAATTTATTCAATTTTCAACGGAATCACTTTCGATGGTTTTGAAAATAGGGACAGCGGAAGAAGTTTTGACGCAAGCGATAAAGACATGGTTGCAGAAGCCAAGGAATTGGTTGATTTTAATGTTTGCGGGGATAAAATTTTTGTTATCGCCGAGGGGCGATAAGATAATCGGCTTTTTAGCCCAGAGCGATCTGGATGAAAGCAAGGAAAAGGCAAAAATAGTTTCCCTAGATCTTATGACGATAGGTCAAGAGTATCAAGGCCAAAAATATAGCGAAGCATTTTATTGTTTGGCTGTTGCCCAAAAAGACGTTGATGCTTTTGTCGAGTTATCTTTTATTGCGCCAGCCATAAAGAGCCGATTAAAAGTAAGTAAAGAAATGGGATTAATCAGTTATATTGGTGGTAATGAAGAAGGAATACTCGAGAAAAAAGGTGATGAAAAAAATCAGGCAAGACTGAAAGAGATATATGATAAATTTAAAAAAACATTTGACAAAGACGAGGTACTCATGGAAGGAGAATTGCCAGAAGGTTTTATGAAATGGGAACCTGAATGTGCCATGTCAAAATTAAGTAAAGAAGAGGTTGATAAATATATCAAACAAGATGATCCATTATATCCCTTTTTTATGGAGCATTTGACTTTACAAGAGAAAGAAAGCGATGGGGTTGTTTATCCTATAGTTGTCACCATAAGACAACAGCTAGAGAGTAAAACATAATTATAAAATAATATGCCTAATTTTGAAAAAAATAATAGAATTTTAGATATTTCTGGTAAATTAATAAATGAAGGCATATTAATTACTGTAAAAAGAAAAAATTATCAGATTAAATATCCTGCAATTATTTGGCAGCAAACGCCAGACCAATTAAAGAAAATTTTATTGGAAAATTTAACTTTTGCCGAAACTCATTGGCTGCCCTTGCTATTGAGTAAAGAAAAAGTTTTTTATAATACTCCCGTGCCTTTACTTGAGCCGTTTCTTTTTAAAAATCAATTATATGATTTACTTTATTGTGAAACGGTTGATAAGGTCAGTCAGCTTAGTTATTTAAAAAAATTTTATAATCTGGAATTTATTTTTAGTAGAGAGGAGGCTACTTTACCTAACCTGTCTTTAACTTATGAAAATTCCAATACTGCCGTTATTCCTTTTACTTTTGGTAAAGAAAGCTTAGCTACTCTAGCATTATGTTTGGAATTGGGCATTAAATCGATCTTAGTCTATTGCCAGGAGCCAGCTCATCCGTACGAAGAAAGATATAAACTTCATGAATTAAAAAGGATAGAAAAAAAATATAAAATAAAAACATATTTTATTAGGCATGACCCCGGACTTTTTCGCTACGGCAAGGCTTTTAATTTAGAAAAAGAGACAGACATCGGCTGGGGAACACAAATAACTTTATTAGCTATTTTATCATTGCCTTTTGTTTATTATCATAAGGCCAGATATATTTTATTCGGCAATGAATATTCCAATAACGAAATGACTAAAAAAAATGGCTGGAAAATTTTTTCTTCCATAGATCAGACTGGCAATATCGTTCCTCAACAGAGTAGCTTAATCAGGTTATTGACTAGCGGGCAATGCGAAGTTAAAAGTAGTTTGGACCCCTTAGAAGAATTTAATATATTTTACCTGTTGCATCACCGCTATCCCGAATTAGGCCGCTATCAATTTTCCTGCTCGGCAGAAAAACCGTTAAAAGGCGGGAGGCAATGGTGCCACGACTGTTATAAATGTGCCAGAATGTATTTGTTCGCCAAAGCTTTAGGTTTTAGTGTGGCTGATTTGGGCTTTAAGAAAGATTTATTGGCAGATTTGAGATGGTGGAATCATTATTTTGGGAAAGAAATAAAAACCGGGCCTGTTTCCGAGCTGGATTTTGCTTTTTATCTATTATATTTAAAAGGTGATAAATCCGTCTGCGTAAAGAAATTTAGAAAAGATAAACTGCCTCGTTTAAAAAATTGGAGTTGGCATTTTAAAAATTATACTACCATAAAGCCGACAATAAATTTACCGGAAAAATATAATATGAAAATGATAGAAATTTTTCAGGATGAAATGAAAAATTTTAAGAAATTAATTTCACAATATGGAAAATAATAATAGCTTAGCAAGTAAACCGCTGGAAATTTCCTATAAATTAAAGCCGTATGGATACAAAATAAAGGCAGTTGACAATAAAAGATATGAAGTTGTTTTGCCAGAAAGAATTTTTTCACGGGCCGATTTAAACTTAAAAAAATTCGTGATAGACAATTATCTTTACGCCAGAACAAGGATTCTGTCATTGGTGACAGGCAGGCCTTTATTTTATCAAAGCTCAAGACCTTATTTTAATAATTTTATAGAGCAGGGGATAAAATTTGAATTGAGAAGAATAGGGGAAAATTTGCCGGGGGGCGTAAAAAAAATTACCAACGAATTACTTCGTACGCAGAAAAATATTTTCTTTAAAGGTGGCAAAGAAATAAATAAAATTTTCCAATCAAAAAGATTGGCCACTAGCAAAGCTATTTTAGCTTTATCTTTTGGCAAAGATAGTTCACTCTCTTATGGTTTGGCCAATGAAATAGGCTTAAAGATTTATCCAGTGACGGCGAATATAATGGAAAAAGGTAATTTTTTTGAGTGGAAATTCAAGAAAAAGATAGTCAAATATTTTAGCCAAAAAGAAAAAGTCACAGTTGATATTTTTAGCGATAATGTTGATGACATTTTTTATAGTAGTAAGCTTGATAAACGGATTGAAGATTTGCATAATACCAACTCTATGTTTTCTTACGCCTTGGAATTACTGTTTTTCGCTAATTATTATAACTCCGCCTACATTATTTTTGGCAATGAAAAAAGTATGGATGACAGTTTTATTAACAATGAAGGCCAAATTACTTTTCCGTCTTACGACCAATATTCAGGTTATACTAAGCAAATAAATAATTATTTAGCTAAAGCGGCTGATAGAAAGATAAAAATTATCAGTCTAGTAGAACCGATTTATGACATCGCTGAAATAAAAATTTTATTTTACCGTTATCCTGAATTACTAAAATACTGGATGTCTTGCGCACCGGAAAATAATAAAGGCAAATGGTGTTGCGAATGTGCCACCTGTTCGGAAATATTTTTATATGTGGCGGCAGTAGGAGGCGACCCCCAAAAAATTGGGCTTAACAAAAATTTATTCTCACAGAAGGCAAAAGAACTTTATTCGATTTTTGCCAAAAGAATAAGTCAAGCTTATGGAAGACCAAAAGAAGTCAAGGAAAGCCAACTTTTAGCTTTTTTGATGGCTTACCGCCAAGGCTGGCGAGGGCCTTTAATAACTTTGTTTAAAAAGAGATTTTTAAATATCGCGTTGCGGCAGGAAAAAATTTTCAGAAAAAAATATTTTGGCGTCCATGGTGCAGCTACCATGCCGGCTGAAATTAGAAATAAAATATTTAAAATTTACCGTCAGGAGCTAAAAGATTTATCATAATATGATAAAGAAAATTATTTTAGAAAAAAGAAGATTGCATTTTCACGAGACTTTTAAAATCGCCTATGAAGAAGTATCTTACGATGATATTGTTTTTATAAAATTAGTGTCTAGAACCGGCCAAATCGGCTTTGCCAGCGCTTCTTGTGACAGTTCAGTAAACCGCCAGACGGCAGATGAGTTACTCGCCTTTTTAAAAAAGAAATTAGTACCTTCTTTTTTTAAGTGGCCATTGGGGCAATTATATTTATATCACCGGGAAATACAAAAAGTATTTAAAGATTGGCCTATGGCGCAAGCCGGCGTGGAAATAGCACTACTTAATTTATGGGCTAAACAAAATAATTTATCACTTTGGGAGTATTTCGGGGGTTTTAGAAAAGAATGTCCTTTGGCAATAAGCTTGGGCATTAAAGAGGTAAATTTGACTATTGCCGACGCTAAAAAAAGAATAAAAGAGGGTTATCAAATAATAAAATTAAAAGGCGGCTTGAGTTTGAAAGAAGATTTGGTAAAAATAAAAGCAATTAGCCAAATGTTACCAAAATCAGTCAAGTTGTTATTTGATGCTAATCAGGGTTATACTTTTTCAGAAGCAAAAGAATTTATAAAAAAAGTCAAAGGATTTCGGCTCGAATTTATTGAGCAGCCGGTAAAATCTAAGGATTGGGCGAGTTTAAAAAGGTTGAATTCCTTATCCAGCGTTCCTGTCATCGCCGATGAAGCGGCAGTAACGCTAGCGGATTGTCAAAAATTTCTTTTAGGCAATTATGTCGCAGGAATTAATGTGAAGTTGATGAAATGCGGCGGTCCGATTAATTTTTTAAAAATTTATCATTTAGCCAAAGCTTTAAACAAAACAATAATTATCGGTTGCATGTATGAATCATTAGCTTCGCTGGCACCGGCGGGACAATTGGCTCTGGGCTTACCCGTTGATTTTATAGATCTGGATAGCGGCCCGATAGATTTTTATGACGATCCAGTTAAAGGCGGAATAATTTTTAATAAGGGCAGCTTATCTTTGGGCGGCCCATTAAAATTATAATGGCTAAAATAATCGCTTTTAGCAAACCATTTTTTTTTCAGCCGCTTTGCCGGAAAAATAAGAATCCTTTATTTAAAAGAGATGATTTTTTCTTAAGCTTTGGAGATTCATTGTCTTTTTTGATTGATTATTATGGCATACAAGATAAAAAGGAAATCGCTTTAGTGCCTGATTTTTATTGCCCCGACACCTTAGTTTTTATTAGTCGCCATTTTCAGATAGTTTTTTATAAGACAAATAGTGATTTTACTATTGATAAAGGATCTTATTTTAAAGAAATAAAAGAAAAAAAACCAAAGCTCATCATAAATTATAGTTTTTTAGGATTTTCTTTAATTGAAGATGAGAAAAAAAGATTAATTGATTTAATAGGCAATGATTCGATTATTATTGAAGATTACGCCCACAGAATAATAGATTTCACCGACAGGAAACCTTTTAATAACAATCATTTTGTTATTGACAGCGTGAGAAAACATTCGCCTTTTTTAGGCAGTCATTTGATCGGCGGCGGAGTTATAAAAAATAATAAAGCGCAAAAAATAAATTTTTATAAAATAAAATGCCATTTATTTCAAATCAGCAAAGGATTATTGATGACAGTTGCGCATTTTTTAAATTGGCCCTGGCTATTTAAGCAAAGCGAAAAATTATTTTTCATGCAGAATGAAATTATCGGGAATAGCCCGAGAAGCACGCTTGGCATTTTTTTATCTTTCTATCTTTATAATTTATTGGATTTAAAAAAGTTAAAAGAGCACCGGCGGAAAATTGCTTTGGCTTACAGCGACGGTTTTAAAAATTTTTCCAGTCCTTATATTAGAATTTTAGATGATAATTTGATAAAAAATTCGGAGCTTAGTCATTATCCATTATTTGTTGATCAATCTATTCAAGAGGAATTACTTATATATTTAGAGAAAAAAAATATTTATGCCGATCGGTTGTGGGATGTTGACGATTTATTCAAAAGCCAAATAAACTCTGAATTTTATCAAAGTTTTATTATCTTGCCTTTAACTTGGCTAGTGAAAGAGGATGACGCTAGTTTTATAGCGAAGCAAGTGAGTAATTTCATGGAGGAGCGCTATGATGAAAAAAAACGGATACTATGAAATTAAAATATTCATCGTAAAATAATGGAATTTAAAATTATTACTGATATAAAAAAGTGCCGGCAGCTTTGGGAATTATTCAGCCCCAATAAAGATTGGGGCGATTTATGGGAAGTTAGGCAGTGTTTTATTGGCGCAACTGGTTATCAGCTTCATTGCCTAATTGGTTATAAGGATGATGAAGTCATGGGGGTGCTGCCTTTATGGTTTAACCAAGAAAGAGCATGTTATACGACCATCAGCGATGATTTTTTGGAGAATAATAAATTATTTATTCGTGATAAAAGTAAGATTAGTTTGTTTTTGCAAGAATGTCCTGAAAATACCGTTTTATATTATATAGATAAAGCAGAAAAAAATTTTTACGATTTTGCCGAATCGCTATCTTGTAAGTATTATTTGAATTTGGAAAAAATTGACAACATTGATCAGTATCTTTCAACTTTTTCCAAAAAACACAGAAAAAATTTTAATTATGACATTAGGCGCATCATGGCGAGCGGACTTAAGGTTGAAGTCAATAAGTTTAATAATAAAATAATCGATTCAATTGAAAAATATAATATAGAACGTTTTCAGCAAGAATCATCATTTAAAGAAAGTGGTTTTAAACAAAGCATGGCCAATTTAATTAAATTGGCTGGAGAGAAAAAAGTATTACAATTAATAACTATTACCAAGGAAGATGAAATCGTTGCGGCAGAATTCGCAGTTTTCTATAATAATGTTTATTTAGTTTTAATGGGTGGTTCTGACCCCAAAATAAATAATCTTGGCAAATTATTGATTTATAAGCATATTGAGAATGCTATAAATTTACGGGCGAAAAAACTTGATTTCATGGCTGGGGCGGAAAATTGGAAACGGTTGGGGAATTTTTCCATTGAAAAAATGTATTATTGGGATAATTTTAAAATCAGATGTCTTGAATGCGCTAAAGAAAATAACACTTGTTGTGAAGGTAATTGCACCAGGTTTGTCACTTTGCATGATTTGTTAAGATTGGAGAAGTTGGGTTATAAATTTGATGAGATTGCCAGTTTTGAGACAATGCAGGACTGGGAGATAGAGCACAGGAAAGATAAATTGCACTGCAGCTATTATGACCTGGGGGTTAATAATAAATTATTAATGCTGAAAAAAGGTAAAAATAGGTGCCTATTTTTAGATTCAGAAAATTTATGTAAAATCCATTCAGCTGTTATTGTGTTTTGTAAAATTTTTCCATTTTGGTTGGAAGATAAAACCGGTAAGATTATTTTTGATCCGGCCGTAGATCAATGCAAAATTTGTCCCGATGACGTTGAAGCCATTAATGAGAGGATATTAAATAATCAACTTACTTTAGATGATCGGTTTTTTAAACAAATTGGTTTAACCGAGGATGTTTGGCGCAGATATTTTGCAGTTTTTCAAAAAGAAATTGAAGAATACAAGAAATATAGCCAAGATTTAGCTGATGGCTTTACGCCGGCGCAAATAGTAAAAAAATATAATATTCATTTATAGTTTAAGGTTTATTTTTTTAGTAAAGCGGCGAATCTATTTGACTTTTGTGTTAATTTATTTGACCAAACTGCAAAAAATTAGTAGGATATTATAGTGGGGACAGGGCATGGCTCTGTCTATATTGATTTGTATAATTGCACATTTTAAATTTTATTGTTATAATTATATTATGAGAAGTAAAATATTAATTCCAAAAAATGAGTTAAACAGGCTTTATTATAAAGAAAAAAAATCAAAATATAAAATCGGTAAAATTTATAATTGTAGCTTTAAAACTGTATTAAACCGTATGAGAGAATTTGGCATGAAGCCGTTGTCGCGGTCAATTATTCAAAGCAAGTATAGGAAAAATAATTTTTCAGGCGATAAAATAGAGAAAGCATATTTATTGGGCTTTAGATTGGGTGATTTAAATGTTTACAAAACCACCGATAGTTCAGAAGTAATTGTGGTTAGATGCCATACCACCAGAAAAGAGCAGATTGAATTGATTAGATTTCTTTTTGAAAAGTATGGGAAAGTAACTTATAAAATTAATAATAATGATAAATCGTATTATATTAATTGTTTTTTAAATAATAGTTTTATTTTTTTATTGCCAAATATTGATAAGGTGGAAAACTGGATAAATAGGAATGAAAAATATTCTTTTTCTTTTGCCGCCGGATATATCGACGCTGAAGCAAATATTGGAGTATATGACGGCAGAGCTAGATTCAAAGTAGACAGTTATGATAAAAATATAATTTTTTGGCTTTATGGGCTTTTTGTTAAAAATAAAATAATTTGCCCCAGGCCGTTAAAAATTGGACAAAAAAATGAGATTTATGACAAAAAGTCGGGTTATAAATATAATAAAAATTTATGGAGGGTAAGAGTGAGTAATGCCCAATCTTTGGAAAAATTATTTAAAAACATAGCGCTATATTTAAAACACAAAAAAAGAGTTAATGATTTTAATAAATGTTTAAAAAATTTAAATGATAGAAGAAATAAATAAAATAAGGAATTTTGCCATATTGGCCCACATTGACCATGGCAAATCAACCTTGGCTGACCGCATGCTGGAAATTACCGGCACGATTGAAAAGCGAAAAATGAAGGAGCAAGTTTTGGACCGGATGGATTTGGAAAGAGAGCGGGGGATTACCATTAAACTTCAACCAGTAACCATGGAATATGATGGTTATATTTTAAATTTAATAGATACGCCGGGCCATGTTGATTTTACTTATGAAGTTTCGCGCAGTCTGGCCGCGGTTGAGGGCGCGGTTTTATTGGTGGACGCGACCCAAGGCATCCAGGCGCAGACTTTAGCCAATTTATATTTGGCTTTGGCGCAGAATTTAACCATCATCCCGGTGATAAATAAAATTGATTTGCCGGCCGCTAACGTGGAAAAAACTAAAAAAGAAATTATTAAATTACTGGGCTGTCGTGAGGAGGAAATAATTTGCTCTTCCGGTAAGACAGGGGAGGGCGTGGATAAAATTTTAGAAGCAGTTATTAGTCGGATCCCAGCTCCACACCCCCTCTTAATCTCCCCCTTAGCAAGGGGGAGAAAAAACGGGCATGAAGGAGGGTGTAATGGATTGCGGGCTTTGATTTTTGATTCCAATTACGATGAATATCGCGGCGTAGTGGCTTATGTGAGGATTTTTGACGGCCAAATTAGTCAGGGAGATAAAATTATTCTGATGGCAACTGGCGCTAAAAGCGAAGCTTTGGCTGTGGGAATTTTTAAGCCGGATTATAAATCAACTGGCAAGTTGGCAACTGGCGAGATCGGCTATGTTGTTACCGGCTTTAAGGATGTGGCTGAATGTCGAGTTGGCGATACCATTACGAATTACGAATTACGAATTACGAATTACGAATTAAAACCATTGCAGGGGTACAAAGAAGTTAAGTCGATGGTATTTGCTGGTGTTTTTCCTAAGGAAGGCAATGAATTTGAGGAGTTGCGCGAAGCTATTGCTAAATTAAAATTAAACGACGCTTCATTATCGTACGAGCCGGAAAATTCTAAAGCCCTGGGGTTTGGTTTTCGTTGCGGCTTTTTGGGGCTTTTACATTTGGAAATTTTTCAAGAAAGATTAAAAAGGGAATATGGGCTTAATTTAATTATAACCGTGCCTAGCGTGGCTTATAAAATTTTTTATAAAACAGGCGAGGCAGCTATCATTAGAAGCCCGCAAAAATTTCCTGACCCGACTTTGATAGCCAAGACAGAAGAGCCATGGGTTGTTTTGGATGTGATTACACCTAAGGATTATTTGGGAGCAATCATGAATTTACTTCAAGAAAAAAGAGGAGTCTATAAAAATACGGAATATTTGGATGAGACGCGCGCTATACTTCATTATGAAATTCCTCTGGCGGCAATCTTAACTGATTTTTATGATAAAATAAAAAGCATCAGCTCGGGCTACGCTTCTATTAATTATGAATTTTCAGGATACCAAGAAACAGATGTAATTAAGATGGATATTTTGGTAGCTGAAGAGCCGATTGAAGCCCTGGCAGTCATAGTTTACCGTGATGAAGCTTTTAGGCGCGGCAAAGAAATTGTTAATGCTCTGAAAGAAACTTTGCCCAAACAGATGTTTGTTATTAAATTGCAAGCCGCTGTTGGCGGCAAAGTTATCGCGGCTGAAAGGATATCTGCTTTAAAAAAAGATGTTACGGCCAAACTTTATGGTGGCGATGTGTCGCGTAAACGCAAACTGCTGGCCAAGCAGAAAAAGGGCAAGAAAAAAATGATGGCAGCCGGCAAAGGCAGCATCGAGATTCCCACTGACGCTTTTGTTAAGATTTTAAAAAGATAAATATAGTTTGTCATTGCGAGGAGCCTGTAATCAGGCGACGAAGCAATCTCACGAATTAAAAAATATATTTTAAAATGGCTACCTTCAATTGAATATATTCATTTGTGAGATTACTTCGCTTCTTTCAGAAGCTCGCAATGACAACAAAAATAGCATTATGAAAAAAAAGACAGTGCAAAAAATAATTTGGTGGTTTATTTCAATTATTGTTATTTTTACCATGGTAATTTGGACTATTGGCTTGGCTTTTATGTGAGATAAATTTTTATGTTTTACCTCTAAGAAGTGAGGAAAAATATTTGCAAAAATTTTTATGTTAGTGATTTGGAAAATTTTACCTAAAATTAGCGAAAATTTTGTAAAACAATACCCGCAATATAATCGGGTAATTTTACAATTATTGTCTAATAGAAATTTGAAAGATCAAGCAGATATTAGAAAATTTTTATATCCCAATTATAAAGATTTACTGGACCCATTTTTATTTAAGCAGATGGAGGCGGCGGTTAATTTAATTATTCAGCACATTAAAGCCGGAAGTAAAATCATAGTTTATGGTGATTATGACGCTGATGGAATAACAGCGGCAACAGTCTTGGTGGAAACTTTGGTGATTTTCAAGGCTCAAGTTGATGTTTATATTCCCGATCGGGTGAGCGAGGGTTATGGCTTAAATAAAAAAGCGATTAACGAGCTGGCGCAAGCTGGCGCTAAATTGATTATTACAGTTGACAATGGCATTCGCAACCGTGAAGAAGTTGAATATTTAAAGCAGCTGGGATTAGATATTGTTATTACTGACCATCATGAAGTTCCGCAGGATAAAAACGCTTGGCCGGTCTCGTTGATTATTAATCAGATGGCCGAAGATTACCCCTTTAAATTTTTAGCCGGAGTGGGTGTGGTCTTTAAGGTGGCGCTAGC
>Ga0210042_1002519_pt1 | contig 13915 bp, 17 predicted proteins | sample CryGeymeta201518_FD_183982 | JGI IMG/M metagenome (GOLD analysis project Ga0210042, IMG submission 183982) | Groundwater microbial communities from Crystal Geyser aquifers in Utah, USA - Crystal Geyser metaG 2015-18 (SPAdes) (version 2) | ecosystem: Environmental > Aquatic > Deep subsurface >... | reverse complement strand
ACGCAGTACACACGCAGACACGTATACAGGTACACACGTAGACACGTATACAGGTACACACGTAGACACGCAACCTGCAATTCGCAACCCCTATCTCCTATCTCCTATCACGCGTCTCATCCTCCTCGCCTTCCTCCTGCGCCTCGCCCTCGGCGTGACCCTCACCCTCGCCCTGCCCGAAGGCGGCAATCCCAATCCCCAGCACGAGGCGGGCTACATCTTCCTTGATTCATATCGCCGCGACGCGCAAGCCTGGGAACTGGCGCAATCCGACGCGCCCATTCTCTCCGCATTCAACAAGAATTTCTACTCCGACCAGTACGGCGGATTGCTGGCTTTCAGCGCGGTGACCTATCGTTATTTTTCGCCCGACGCGCATCGCCCCCTGCTCCCCGTTTTCTTCGGCGCGCTGACCGCGGCCCTCGGCCTCGCCTTCTTGTGGAAAGCCGCCGCGCGTCAATGGGACGAACGCATCGCCCTCGCCGCCGCGTGGATCTACGCGCTCTACCCCGAATCCATCCTGCTCGGAAGCGCGCAGATGCGCGAACCTTTCCTCATGGCTTTTGTCGCCATGGCCTTGTGGGGATATATTGATCGTGGGGCGGATTGGCAATCCGCCTTACGCGGTTGGCCCTGGCTCGCGCTGGGCTTCGCGGGCATGTTGCTGGTCTCGCCCGCCATCGCGTTGCTGATGCTGGTCATCCTCGCAGGTTGGGGATGGGTGGGACGCGAGCGCGGCCGCGTCTCGTGGATCGCGCTGGCCGCCGCAGGACTGGTCTTCCTGGCGGGGTTGTACCTGCTGGCCTGGGGATTGGAGCGCGGACAGCCGTTCGGTTCTTCGCCCGTTGGCGTGATACTGAACTGGTCGCGCGAAGCCGTCAAATGGGACATCTACCAGTTGGTACGCAGTTCCGGCTGGGTGCAAAAACTCTTCAACCACATGCCAGAATCCCTGCATCCGCTTTTCGTGATGATCTATGGCATCACCCAACCCGTCCTGCCTGCCACTTTCATCGAGCCGACCACGCCGCTTATCCGCGCGCTGATGATCTTCCGCGCCCTCGGATGGTACGCGCTGGTCCCGTTGCTTTTTTACGCGCCCTTCGCCGCGTTTCGGACCTCGCGCGGGCCAGCCCGCCGACTCTGGCTCTGGCTGACCGCGGTCGCCTGGCTGTGGATCATCGTCGCGGCCCTGCGCGGCGGCGCGGACCAGTGGGACAATCCCCGCTACCGCGCGATCCTCATCATCGTCCAGGCGCTCGTCGCGGGATTCGCCTGGGTCCACCGCGACCGCTGGCTCGTCCGCTGGCTGGCCGTGGAAGGTGTCTTCCTGGCGGTCTTCACGCAATGGTACGTCAGCCGCTACTATCACCTCGGCGGACAACTTTCCTTCGGCGTGATGATCCTGCTGATCCTTGTGCTTGCCGCGCTCATCCTCTCGTGGGCGGCTGGTGGCGGGATCGGAGGGCAATGCGCACATAGCGCCAGGGATGCTCAATCAGGTTCCGGTTGCTGATCCAGGCGCGCGAGATCGTGGAGGCGCGCGGCATGGTGCAGTGTGCAGGAGGCGCTGGGCGTGCATCCGTTCGTGGCGGGGAAGGTGTACCAGCTTCTTGTCATTTCCCAAAGATCAACTCAACTCTATAGTATTTTGCCCACTCTCCAAACGCGATAAAATACCCCTCCCCACTTAACCGCCGATCTCCGGTACAGACAAGTTACGGCAAATCTTTTTGGCAAGCCGATTGGGGATTTCCGTATGGCGTGGCACAGCTCATTGCGCAACAACCATTTCTTTCACGGCATCCTCGGGAATTCCACGCAACATGTCTTCCCGCCGATCTTCAAGAATGAGGGCAATGGCTTCGGCAAGATTTTCTCGACATTCTTCAATGGTGCGTCCTTGCCCATTAGATCCGGGAATCTCCGGGCAATAGGCTATGTGCCACTCTTTATCTCTTTCGATAATCGCTGTGAATTCGTTGCGCATACGACATCTCCTTATTGGCAGGATTTGGCCGCGCAGGCTAACCGGGGACTATTCGGCGACCACATAACGGCCTATGGGCGGTGAAAGATAACTCAACTCTTATTGTATAACAATTCTGCCCAAATGCTCACCTCTCTTCCGCCGCGCTCAACCTCCACGCCGCGAGCGCGAAAAACAACACCGCATACCCAGTCAGCGCCGCGGCCGGGACGAGGACCGACTCCAACCCGAAGCCGCGCACGCTGATATTTTTGAATCCGTCCATGGCCCAGGCCACGGGGGAGATGTGACCGATGGCCTGGAAGGTCGCGCCCGTCACTTCCAGCGGAACCCACGCGCCGCCAAGACCGGATAGCACGAACATCGGGATGAGCGAGAAGGCGATGGCCTGTTCCTCGGTGCGCGCCAGGACGCCGATCAACAGTCCCAGCGCGGAAATGCACAGGGCCGCGCAGACTGCCACCAGCAGGGTCGCGGCAGGGACGCGCAGATAGTCCACTTTGAGGATGAACTGTCCAAACGCGATCAGGACGATGAACTGTCCGAATATCAGGCTAAAGATCGCCAGGTAGTGACCGAGCAAAATATGGACGCGCCGCGCGGACGTGGTGAGCAGGCGTTGCAGCGTGCGCGACTTGCGTTCCGTCACGATGACCTGCGCGGCGGTCAACAGCCCGGCGATGGCGAATTGCAGCATCATCCCCGGCGAGGTGTGCGCCAGGCCCGCGCTTTGATTGTCCGCTTTTTGGATGGCCGTGCTGGTAGTCTCCGTGACTTTAATGGGCGGATTCTCCCACGCGGCGAGGGTCTGGTCGAACGCGTAACGGAACGGGGCGCGGTCGCCGATGAGATCCTCCATAATGGTCGCGGTGCGGACGCCATTGTCCACGCGGCTGACGGCGGCTACTGTCTCTGCTTCGATGGTTGTCCAGGCGGTGGAGCCGGTGTCGGCGTAGACGATCAGGCGGGCGGTTTTGTCCCTCAGGAGGGCGCGGCCGTATCCGTTCGGGACGATGATGGCGGCGGCCAAATCCCCGTCCGCGACCAGCCGCTCAAAGTCCGGGATGGAAGCGGCTGGATATTCCTCCAGGTGGATGACCTCCGAGTTTGCCAGGAGGCCGTGCAACTCGTCGGTAACCCAGTTGTCATCCTGCGATAGATAGCCGACCGGCAGGCGCGAGTCCGATGTCCCGCCGCCGAACCCGCCGAAGGCAAAGCCGAACAAAAAGGTGAACAGGATCGGCATGAGGAGCAGGAACATGAAGGTCTTGAAGTCGCGCGTCAGTTGCAGGAGGTCTTTGAAGGTGATGTCGAGGATGCGGATCATGGTGGTCTCTCAGGGTTACGACCGTCATTGCGAGGAGGGTCGGTGGTCGAGTAGTGCGAAGCACGTATCGAGACCCCGACCCGACGAAGCAATCCCCGCGCAACTGGAGATTGCTTCGCCGCCTCGCCCTTCGACTGCGCTCCGCTCCGCTCAGGGCATCGGCAGCTCGCAATGACGGTTGGAAGTCTATGCATAACGCCTGTTGAAGCGCATCACGCCGATGATGAAGAAGGCCGCGCTCCATGCGAGCAGGATCAGTGTGGTTGTTACCACGCTGGCGAGCGGCTCGCCGTTCATGGCCTGCATCAGACTGTGGATGGCCCAGCCTTGCGGAACCAGCAGCGAGACCGTGTCACCGAGTTGCGCGGCGTTGGGCGAATTCATGGCGAAGATGCTGATCATGCCGACCATGCCGGTGACCGTGAGCACGCCGCCGAAGACCACGCCGCCCTGCTTGGTGTTTTTAAGAAACGAGTTGACGAAGATGCCGAACGAGGAGGCGCTCAACACCGTTCCGAGGGCCGCCAGCGTCACGGACAGCGGGTCTCCCCATTCGATCCCGAAGATCAACCATGCGGCGGTGAGCAGGACTGCCACCTGCGCAGACACGGTCAGGAAGACGGACATGAACTTGCCGCCCAGGATGGTCGCCTGCGAAGTCGGCGTGGTGAACAGGCGCGGCAGGGTGCGCTCTTCCTCCTCCTTGAGGATGCTCTGCGCGGTGGACGTGCCGGTGTAGAAGGCATAGAAAACCATCATCCCGCCCATGATGGGACTGACTATGCGGAGCAGAAGGTTATCGCTTTTCGCGGACGCATCACCCGGACCGTTGGCCGGGGCGCGCACGTCCAGAAGTTCGCCTTCGATGTCCTCGGCCTCCGCCAGCGAGATTTTCAAATAGCGCTGGACGACCTCGCCTGCGAGATATTGCTCCTCAGGGGCGGCCTCGTCGAGGAAAACGTTGACCGCGATCTTCACGCCCGCCATCCCGTCCATGAAGCGGTTGAGGATGGCGCGGAGGATGCCCGGCCCGATCGTCAGCGTCGGGTCCTGGTAGAACTCGATAACGGCCTCCCCCTCCAGGTCCGCGAATTGCTCCGAGAGATCTTTCGGGATGACGATGGCGACTTCGGCGGACTGACCGTCCACGGCGGCGCGCGCCGCTTCGGCGTCCGCGGCGCGCGTGACCTCGATCAGGTCCGCCATTTCGTCGCTTTGGAGGATGCCGACGATTAATTCGCCCATCGTCCTGGCGTCCTTCCCGCCGGGAATGTTCTTCGTGTTGATATTGAATTTGGGGCCGCCTTCATCGAGATTGGCGACGACCACTTTGGTGCGCGGCAGGTTGAACCCGCCGTTATCCGCGATGTTGCCGAACATGAAATAGAACATGCCCGTCACGAGCAGTGGCACGACGAACATGAAGATGACCGCGAAAAAACTGCGGAAGGAACGGGTCATGTCGTTGAGGGCGATGTCGAAGGCTTTCATTTGGTCACGTAGTCGGATGGTCAGATAGTCGGATAGTCGCGTGGTCGCGTGGTCACGTGGTTCGTGTTGCGTGTTGCGTGTTCCGTCTACCTGCTACCTGTTTACGTGTTTACCTGTGTACTCAGTCGCGCAGGGCGCGGCCGGTGAGATGCAAAAACACCGCTTCCAGGTTCGGCTCGCGGATTTCCACAGACGTGATGCGGGCGGACTGGCGCGTGGCAGACTCGAACAGGTGCGGCAGGACCAGGTTGCTGTCTGTCACCAGAACGCTGATTTTATCCTCCTCGGCAGTGACATGCTCGACGCCCTCGACCGTCTGCCATGCGGACATGACGCTTCCCGAGTTCGCGTTCAGGGTCAGGTCAATGCGCGTCTGTCCGCCCACCAGTTTAACAAGTTCCTCGTTCGTGCCGCAGGCGATCATCTTGCCGTGATCCATAATGGCGATGTGGTCGGAGAGTTCCTGGGCTTCCTCCATGTAGTGCGTGGTGTAAAGCACGGTCATGCCCTGGTCTTTCAGCGTGACCACGCTGTCGAGGATATTGCGCCGCGACTGCGGGTCAATGCCGACGGTGGGTTCGTCCATGTAGATGACTTTGGGTTTGTGCAGGAGCGCCACACCGATGTTGACGCGCCGCTTCATCCCGCCCGAATATTTGCCCACCCGTTCTTTGGCGCGGTCGCGCAGGCCGATGACATCCAGCACCTCGTCCACGCGGGTTTTGAGCGCCGAGCCGCGCAGTCCGTACATCTTGCCCCAAAAGGTCAGGTTCTCGCGGGCGGTCAGGTCTTCGTAGAGGGCGATATCCTGCGGGACGATCCCCAGCACCGATTTGACGCCGTTCTGCTGGGAGCGGATGGAATGTCCCATCACGCGCGCGTCGCCTTCATCGGGACGCAGGAGGCAGGACAGCATGGAAATGGTGGTGGTTTTGCCCGCGCCGTTCGGTCCGAGCAGGCTGAAAATTTCGCCTTGCTGTACGTTGAAACTGACGCCTTGCACGGCTTTGTTTTCGCCGAAGGAACGGTGCAGGTCGAGGACTTCGATGGCGGGGGAATTATTCATGGATGGCTCCAAGCAGGCGTGAGGCAGATTATCGTGGTATTGTACTGCGTTCTGAACATCATCTACGTGAAGTCATTCCCCGCGTTTCACCGCCTGCTTGAAGTGTAAAGTGACGGTCACTTCCGAAGTGACCGTCACTTTGCAGGTAGCAACCGACTCTGCTCCACCGCCACGCCAGGACAAAACACTCGCACATTCTCTTCGATCTTCTGCAATTGAGCCTCCACTATTTCCGGCGAAACACCAGCAGGAGCATACGAAACATAGAGTACATGCGTTGTCACGGACGAAATCGGCGAGACGTTATCCTGCCCGTAGATGATCGAACAGACCACGCCCGTTGCATCGCGCATCACCATGTCACCTGCTTCCATGTCTTTCGGCGCGCCGTTCATGCGCGTGATCTGGTCTCCCTCGCGCGAGACATCCATGACAACCGGACCGACCAGTTTTGCAACATCGTGACCGGCGGTCAGCACCAGCGTATCCACTTCGGCGGTGAAGTTCGCGTCCACCAGCGGGGAGACATCCGGCAGGGACTTCCCCTTCAACACAATCGACTCGAGTTGAAGCAAAACGTGATAGGTTTTGGTGAAGCGCTTGTAATATTTCTGGTAGGCCGCCATCACCGGCAGGGACAGGAAATCCGCCCGCGCAAATCCCTGATAGCGTTCGCGTAAACGCGCTTCCGTCTCGCGTTTGCGTTCATCCAATTTGGGGGAGGAACGGGAGTTATCCACGCCCGAAAGTTCGAGCAGTCCGATCACGGCTCCGGGGTGAGTAGCGCGCCATTCATTGGTTGCGGAAATGGAAAGCATGTGTGTCTCCGAACTATGACAAACTACTGAACTTCTTACTCCGCGAACATCTCCGACAGAATGCTCAATACCTGCTTCTGCGCGGATGCGCTGATCTGTCCCAGCCGTTTCACCAGCCGCACCTTGTCCACGGTGCGGATTTGATCGAGCGCCACCTGTCCGTCTTTGCCTTGAAAGCGGCAGGCCACGCGGCTTGGATAGTCGCGGCCTTTGGTCGTCATCGGAGCGACGATGACCGTTCCAACATGGCGGTTCATTTCGTCGGGGGAGACAACCAGACAGGGGCGTGTTTTCTTGATCTCGTGTCCGATGGTTGGGTCGAGATTGACCAGATAGATATCGAAGCGTTTGGCTACCATTCCCATTCCTCGTTATCCCACCGAGTTAAAACAGGCGCGTCGAGCAATGTGTCATCGCCATTGGCAGACATTTCAACGAAGCGGGCTTCCCAATCTCCGCGTGGGCGCAACACGGGACGGATGACCAGCCGCCCGCGTTCCACTGCGATCTCCACTTCGCTATCCAATCCCGTCTGGTCGATCATCAGTTTTGGAATGCGGATGCCGCGCGAGTTGCCAATCTTGACGATTTGTGTTCGGACGATATTCATACAACCTCTTTTCTATGTTAAGTGATTACATTGTATGCACAAACCAAAATTGCGTCAATGGGTTTCGGGGATGGATTGCAGTGATAAAATACTCCCCATGTCCCTCACCCGCCGAGAATTCCTAAAACTGAGCGCCGCAGGATTTCTGTCCCTTGCGCTGGCCGAACTGCGCCTCGAGGATGTGTTCGCACTCGAATCCCCCGTCAGCTTTCAGGGACGCACCGCCATCAGCGGCGTGCCGCTTTACGAAACGGCTTCGTTCAAATCCAAACAGATCAAACTGATCGGCAAGGACCAGGTGCTGGAGATCCAGTCCCAACTGACGAGCGAAGGCACGTATAACCGCGTCTGGTATCACCTCGCGGAGGGCTACGTTCACTCAGCCGAGGTCATCCCCGTCCACACCCAATTGCAACCCATCATCACAAAACTGGAACGCAAACAAGCCCTCGGCGAGGTCACCGTCCCGTTCTCGGACACGCGCCGCGCCTACAACATCCATGCGGACCGCGCCTATCGCGTCTACTACGGGACGACCCACTGGGTGACCGACATCAAAACGAATCCGACGGACGGGAGCGTCTGGTATCGAATTGTGGACAACCACCTGCATCAGTACTTCTACCTCGCCGCGGAACACGTCCGCTTCGTGCCAGACGAGGAGCTGGCCGCGCTATCCACGGACGTTCCCGACGCCCTGAAAACCGTCTACGTGGATCTGAAGTCGCAATATGTTATGGCCTTCGAGGATGAACGTCTCGTCCTGCGGACGCGTTGCGCCAGCGGCGTGGGGCGGAGCAAGACCCCGACCGGTAAATTCGAGACCTATCATAAAGGCCCGTCCATCCACATGACGAACGAAGGCGACCCCAAAAAAGACCTGTACGTCCTGCCCGGCGTCCCGTGGTGCAGTTTCTTCACCGGCACGGGCATCGCCTTGCACGGCACGTACTGGCACAACGATTTCGGCGACCCGCGCAGTCACGGGTGCGTCAACCTCACCAATAGCGCCGCGAAATTCCTGTATCGCTGGACCCGCCCCACCGTCCCGCCCGAAGCGGATTATATCCAACTGCCGAAGATGGGCACGACAGTCCATGTCTCATGAGGATGCGTCGCACCCGACCCTGAGATTCGTCCTCCGGGCAAGGTGCGACGCATTCACCCAAAAGGAGTCATCATGCGCACCGCCTTTCAGCATAACCAGTATTTGCTCAAGCGCCAGGTCTTCGCGCTGACGGGAAAATTCCGCGTCTACGACCCCGCCGAAAATCTCGTCCTGTTCAGCGAGCAAAAGATGTTCCGCCTGCGCGAGGACATCCGCGTGTATTCGGATGAGAGCAAGTCGCAGGAATTGCTCACCATCCAGGCGCGCCAGATCATTGACTTTTCCGCCGCGTACGATGTGATGGACGCAACGACCGGCGAGAAGGTTGGCGTCCTGCGGCGCAAGGGACTGGCGTCGCTCCTGCGCGACGAGTGGGAAGTGCTCGACGCCTCCGACCAGTTGCGCGGCCTGCTCTTTGAAGACAGCGTGGGACTGGCCCTGCTCCGCCGTCTCCTGCTCGGTTCGCTCCTGCCGCAAAACTACGACATCACCTTCGGCGAGACGCGCGTCGCCGACCTGCGCCAGCGCTTCAACCTCTTCCGCTACGAACTCGACCTCGACTTCAGCATGGACGCCGCGCGCACGTTGGATCGCCGCCTCGGCATTGCCGCGGGAATTTTGCTCGCCACAATTGAAGGAAAGCAAAGCAATTGATCAGGCGATTGAAATCGCACCAACGATTGCAAAGTCCACCTCCGTGGACTTGTCTCCAGCCGACGCAGGTCGGCTTTGCAGGAGTTGAGGTGACTTAAGTCGCCTACAAAGGTATTCATGAAAAAACAACTTTTCGCTGGTCTTGTGTTCGATGAAAACAACCGCCCCGCGGAAGTCGCCTACGTGGGCGACGAACCCTGCTACGTGGTGGACGACGCGGGCTTCCGCCGTCACATCCCCTCCGAGCAGGTGGACCGCCAGGTGCTCTCGCAGATGCAGGAACTCATCAAGGGCAGTGAAAATCTCGTCAGCGAACAAGCCGCCAAAATGCTGGGCCAGGACGATCTCTTCAGCGTCGCCGCCATCGCCACCCAACTCAAAAACATGGACAAGCAGTTCGACAACATGTTGCAGGTCGGCCTGCCCGAAGACGCGCGCGCCTACCTCGGCATGTTGGGATTCAAGATCATCATCAACGTTCACGGCGACGTGGTCAGCGTGGAACAACCGGGCGCGGCCAGCGACGATGGGGAATAACGTTTAACGTTGAACGTTCAACGTTAAACGTTCAAACCAAAAAATGAGCACATCGCAATCTCTCAAAAAACTTCCCCGCAACGTGTGGATCGTCACCGCCACATCCCTGCTCACCGACATCTCCTCGGAGATGATCGTCTACCTCATCCCGCTTTTCCTCGCCAACGTGCTCGGCGTCCGCACTGCGGTCATCGGCCTGATTGACGGCGTCGCCGAGACCACCGCCAGCCTGCTCAAAATTTATTCGGGCGCGCTCTCCGACAAACTCGGCAAACGCAAATGGCTCACCGTGGCGGGCTACGCGCTCTCCACCATCGCCAAGCCGTTTCTTTACATCGCCAACGCGTGGGGCTGGGTGCTCGGCGTCCGTTTTGCGGACCGCGTCGGCAAAGGGATTCGCACCGCGCCGCGCGACGCCCTCGTGGCCGACTCGATCGAACCGACCCAGCGTGGACTCGCCTTCGGCTTCCATCGCGCGGGTGACACGCTCGGCGCCTTCCTCGGACTTGGGCTGGCCGCCGTTATCGTTTGGCTGACCCAGTCCCAGGCGGAACTCCTGACGCGCTCCACGTTTCAACTTGCGATCCTCGTCAGCATCATCCCCGCCGTGCTGGCGGTGATCGTCCTCGCCCTCGGCGCGCGTGATATCCGCCGCCCTGAGCGGAGCGAGACGAAGTCGAGCGCAGTCGAAGGGCGAGGCTGGAAGAGCATGGACGCGCGCTTCAAAACCTTCCTCGTCATCGTTGTACTTTTCACCCTCGGCAACTCCTCCGACGCGTTCATCGTCCTGCGCGGCCAGGAGCGCGGACTGAACGTCCTGCAAGTCATGCTCATGGTGATGACCTTCAACCTCGTGTACGCCCTGCTGGCGGGTCCGCTCGGCGCGCTCTCCGACAAGATTGGCCGCCGACGCTTGATCCTCTTTGGCTGGCTGGCCTACGGACTGGTCTATCTCGGCTTCGCGCTCTCGAACACAGGCTGGCAGGTGTGGGCGCTGTTCGCGTTCTACGGCATCTACTACGCCGCCACCGAGGGCGTGGCCAAGGCCCTGATCGCGGACCTTGTCCCCGAGTCCCAGCGCGGCACGGCCTACGGTCTCTACGCCGCGGCAGTCGGACTCACCGCGCTGCCTGCCTCGCTCATCGCGGGAGTACTCTGGCAGGGACTCGGTCCATGGAACGGATTCGGCGCGTCCGCCCCGTTCGCGTTCGGCGCGGCGATGGCGCTGTTGGCAGGAGTCCTATTCTGGCGGCTGGTAAAATCTTGAGCGGAGGATTCCATGATCAACAAAAAGATCGCATTCATTGGGCCGGGCGTCATGGCCGAAGCCATGATCGCGGGATTGTTGAATAAGAAACTTGCCAAACCTGGGGATGTCACCGCCTCGGGACCGCGCGAGGAACGCGGCGCGGAACTGCATAAAAAATATGGCATCGGCGCCGTCACCGACAACGCCGCGGCCGCCTCGCACGCGGACGTGGTGGTGCTTTCCGTCAAACCACAGAGACTGAGCGAAGTAATGAAGGGACTCAAGGGAGTCCGCGCCGACGCGTTGGTGCTGTCCATTATCGCGGGCGCGAGCATTAAAAAACTCAGCGCGGGACTCAAACACAAGGCCATCGTCCGCTCGATGCCGAACACGCCTGGACAGATCGGCGAGGGGATCACCGTCTGGACCGCGTCGAAAGAGACGACCGAAGAGCAACAGGGGACGGCGCGTTCCATCCTCGGCGCGCTGGGCGAGGAGGTCTTCGTGGAAGACGAGGGCTACCTCGATATGGCGACCGCGCTCTCTGGCACCGGCCCCGCGTACGTGTTCCTCTTCATGGAGGCGCTGATCGATGCGGGCGTGCACATGGGATTCCCGCGTCGCATCGCCGAGCAACTCGTCCAGCAGACCATCCGCGGTTCGGTCGAATTTTACGAACAGGCGGGGCGTCACCCCGCCACGTTGCGGAACCAGGTCACCTCGCCAGGCGGGACGTCCGCGGAAGCGTTGTACTATCTCGAAAAGGCGGGTTTTCGCACAGCCATCTCGCGCGCCGTCTGGGCCGCGTATCAACGCTCGCTGGAATTGGGCAAAGAGAAGCCAGGTCACATCCCCGAAGTGAATCCACAAGAGGAAATGTAGGGTTGGAGTTGTGTAACAACAACTTCCCGTTTTTACAGTTCGCGAGCAGTTGAACTGCGAGCAGGATGCAGTCCAACTGCATCCCAAACAAGGAACTTATTCTTACACGAGTCCTATGGAGGCTTACACATGAAACCAAGATCGCATCGGCACAACAGCTCGGCGGATGAAACCAAATCCGCCGCCGACAGCCTGTTGCGCGTCATGTTCGAGCAGGGCAAGGCGCAGTTTGGCGACGCCGTCAAATCGTTCTGGTTTTACGAAGGCGAGTTATGCCCAGGGTGCAACTTGAATCCAATTGGCGTGGTGAAATTCAAAGGCAAGGAGTCGGTCGCGATCAATGGGTTCATGTACCGCCAACGCGGCGTGTTGATCGGCTATTTCCTGTGCGGAACGTGCGCCACGCACATTCACAGCGAAGCGCAGAAACACCCATATACGGAGACGCCGTTACATGCCGAAATCGAGAAAAACCTGATCGCGGGCTACCACAAACATTTGTCGTCGCTCAACGCTTGAGCAGATTTTCTTCACCAACATTATCAAGGAGTTTACTGTTATGAATCCCAACGCCCAACTGATCGAAAAGTTTTACGCCGCCTTCCAGGCCCGCGACGCGGACGGGATGTGCGCCTGCTATCACCCCGACGTGACCTTCACCGATCCCGCCTTCTGGACCCTGCACGGCGCGCGGGCCGCGTCCATGTGGCGGATGCTGTGCGGGCGCAGCAAGGACTTGCGCGTCACCTTCAACAATGTCCAGGCGGACAACACGCGCGGCTCCGCGCACTGGGAAGCCAAATATTCGTTCTCAACGAAGCAGCGGAAAGTGCGCAACATCATCGAAGCCAAGTTCGTCTTCAAAGACGGCTTGATCTTCCAGCACACTGACCGCTTCAGTTTCTCGCGCTGGGCGAGCCAGGCGCTCGGTCCCGTCGGCGCGCTTCTCGGCTGGACGCCCTTCCTGCAATCCGCTGTCCGCAAGAATGCGTTGAAGGGGTTGGAGGAGTTTATGAAGACAGAAAAGAAAGATCAAGCGTAGAGAGTGGTATAATCTTACTAGTAAGAAGGAGCCAAGATGGATACTCTCGCTACCACCCGCATGTCCTCGAAAGGACAGGTTGTCATTCCAGAGACCGTCCGCAGACAATTGAACCTCAAGGAAGGTACTCAGTTTATCGTTGTTGGGACGAACGATGTTGTCATTCTCAAAACCATTGTTCCTCCTGGTGTGGATGAATTCGAAGCCATCCTTGAAAAAGCGCGCGAACAGGCAAGGCAGGCAGGTCTAACACAAGCAGACATTTCCAAAGCGATTGCCAAAGCGCGGAGCGGAAAGTGAAAGTCGTCATTGATACAAATGTATTTGTTTCGGGCGTCTTTTTCAAAGGTCCGCCGTATCAAATCCTGAAAGCGTGGAGGGCGGAGCGCATTGAGTTGGCAATCTCGCAGGAAATTCTGGACGAGTATTGCCGTATTGGAGAAGAACTCTCTGAGGAACATCCAACCGTTGACCTTGAACCTGCCCTGACTTTCATCCGCCAAAACATTAGTTTCATTACCGCGAAACCTCTCCCTGAACCTGTTTGCTCCGATCCCGATGACGATAAATTCATCGCCTGCGCATTGGCTGCCAGTTGCAAAATCATTGTGAGCGGCGACAAACATCTTTTGGGCGTGTCAGGGTATCAGGAAATTGAAGTCGTGAAGCCGCGTCAATTTGTGGACAGTTATCTTGCATGAAAAGACGATTTGCCCTCTGCATTGACAACACCGACTACGAAGCCTCCCTCATCACGCGAAAAATCTACGAAGTCATTCCCGACCCGCAAGCGGAAAAAGACGACTTCATCCGCGTGATTGACGAGAGCGGCGAAGATTATCTCTACCACGTTAGTCACTTTGTTTTCATCCACCTGCCTGCCGAAGCGGAGAAAGCCTTGATTGCCGCGTGACATAAAATAACCACCTTATTGCGTCAACAGAAGAACGCGGATAGGTTAAAATCTATCCGCGTTTTTACGCAACACGCACCACGCAACACTGCCTACTGATACCTGTGTCACTGATAACCGCCACCTCCCTCTCCAAATCCTTCGGCGCGGAAGACATCTTCCGCGGCGTTACGTTTTCCGTTCCCAAAGGCGCGCGGCTTGCCATCGTCGGTCCCAACGGCTGCGGCA
>Ga0210042_1002511_pt1 | contig 13945 bp, 17 predicted proteins | sample CryGeymeta201518_FD_183982 | JGI IMG/M metagenome (GOLD analysis project Ga0210042, IMG submission 183982) | Groundwater microbial communities from Crystal Geyser aquifers in Utah, USA - Crystal Geyser metaG 2015-18 (SPAdes) (version 2) | ecosystem: Environmental > Aquatic > Deep subsurface >... | reverse complement strand
CCGCCGAAAAAAAGGGCAGTCCGAGCGAGGGCGTGGCGGAAGGAGGGGGTTGGGGGGAGGAATTCCGCCACGCCCGAGCCGTAGCGAAGCGTTTCCGCCGTCTTGGCATCAAGACATCAAAGCAAAACAATTTTCAAATCCTTTTAAGAAAAATTTGGCGGGCGGGCGTTAAAAAATTGAAAGAAAATTGTTTTGCTTTGCTCGCCGAAGTTCGGCGGGCGGAAACGCGGAGCGGAGCTAATCAAACATTTTTTGTTCAAAGTAGGTTCGAGCTTCGTTCAGTAATTGCGACCAGGTAATTCCCAGCGGACCGAGAAACATAAAATGATTTATTTGCTCGAAATAGTCTTAATAGTGCTGGTGGTTATTGTAGCGGGATGGATTCTTTTTGTGTATTTCTTCACCTGGCAGCTGGTGGCAACTTTTCTCAAGGGCGAAGCTCCTTTCGTTCCTACCAAAGCAGGGATATTGCCCAAAATTGCAGAAGCGATGAAACTCGAAGGAAACAGCATCCTTTATGATCTCGGATGCGGCGACGCGCGGGTGCTTGTAGCCTGCCATAAATTACAGCCCCAGGCTCAATACGTTGGTTTTGAGAAAAATATCATCCCCTATCTTTGGGCGAGGTTTCGGATATGGGCGGCGGGGCTCTCAAAAAATATCAGAGTTTACAAAAAAGATTTTTTCGAAGCCGATTTGTCGGGCGCGACACATGTTTTTTGTTATCTTGTTCCAAAACAGATGGAAAAGCTTGATCCGAAACTTGAAAAAGAATTAAAAAAGGGCAAAAGGGTAATTTCTTTGAGATTTCGTCTCCCGGACAAAATCCCTCAAAAAACAATTTCACTGGGTAATGAAAAGTTGTACATTTATGAATTTTAATTTGTAAAAAATATTATTATGAACACCAAAACCAAAGTCGCGGGAATTGAGCTTGATTCCTGCATTCTCAATGCCTCTGGCCCAAAGGACGCGACAATGGAAGAGCTGGAGGCAATCGCCAATTCCGCATCAGCCGCGATTATGATGAAATCCTGCACGATTGAACCGCGAGAGGGCAATGAGGAACCGCGCCTGTATGTTTTTCCGGAAGGATGCTTTCAGTCAATGGGCCTTCCTAATCTCGGCTACAAAAAATATATCGGGTTTGCCCCGCAGCTGAAAAAATTCAAAAAACCAATTATAGCCAGTCTCGCAGGATTTTCTAAAGACGACTATGTGACAATGGTCGAAGCGTTTCAAAGAAGCGAGGTAGACTTAATAGAAGTGAACTTATCTTGTCCTAACGTTGAAGGAAAGCCGATTGTAGGTTACGACTTTGAGCAAGCTGAAAAGCTGCTTAAGAGCTTTGTGGGCCTTGGCGAAAAACCTGTCGGCCTAAAGCTTCCAGCTTACTATGATATGAATCATTTTCAGCAAATGGCAAAACTGGTTCTAAAATATAACATCTCGTTCTTAACCTGTATCAACACGATTACCTCTCTCATAATAAATCCCGAAACGGAAGCAACCGTCATCAAACCCCGCAAGGGCATAGGGGGAGTATCAGGTACTTTTATCAAGCCATTCGGCCTTTCCAACGTCAGAATATTTTATGAATTGCTTGAAAATAAAGTTTCCATTATGGGTGTCGGCGGAATTTCGACGGGAACGGACGCTTTTGAGTATCTTCTCGCCGGCGCCGACGCGGTGCAAATTGCAACCACTTTCGAAAAGGAAGGTCCTGGATGCTTTGAAAGAATCAACAATGAAATGAAAGAAATTCTTAAGCGCAAGGGGTATAATTCGATTGAAAGTGCAAAAGGGAAATTGAAATATCTGTAACTTCCGCCGAGTATTATGAAATTATGAATAAATTTCTTTTCTTGCTGATCACAACTATAGTTGTGATTGCAACTCTCGTATTTTTTTTATCTTATGAAAATAGGAATAAAAGTCTTCAGAGCGACACTGTTGAGAAAAATAATATTAACGCCTCGGATAATGCGAATCAGAGTAGCAATTCAGCTGTTTCTCCCGGTGCCTCGTCAGTCGAGCAGTCTCCGGCGAATGCTTTCCAGCCTCCGCTTGATCGCGCCGGCGAGCGGGTGACCAAGAAAAAGTTCGGGCAATATATCACTCCCCAGAATTCCCCCGTCCAGCCGGAGAAATTTTCCGGCTATCACACGGGAACGGATTTCGAAATTTTTCCGGAGGAGCTCGATGCCGACGTTCCCGTGAAAGCGGTTTGCGACGGGAAATTGTTGTCAGCCCGAACAGCCAGCGGCTACGGCGGCCTTACTATCCAAAGCTGTGAGCTTGATAACGAGCCGATTACCGTTCTTTACGGGCATTTGAATATCGCGAGCGTCAAATTCAAAGCCGGCGATGAAATAAAGGCGGGAGATGTTCTTAGATCGCTTGGTGCGGATAAAAGCACTCAAACCGACGGCGAGAGAAAACATTTGCACTTGGGATTCCACAAAGGTTCGGCGATTGACATCCGCGGATATGTCAACTTAAAATCAGAACTTGGGAATTGGATTGATCCGTGTAGCATTGATCCAGTATGCAAGTGAATTGGTCTGAAGGAAAACATAAAACGGCGGCGTTTCGCCGTGTTTTTTTATTTATGCTATAATAGACGCAAGTAAAAATGTATCTATGGCCAAAAATGTCACCCGCACCGGTTCAGTGAGAAGGCGCGATCAGGTTTGGAATTCCAGAAACAAACGTTGGACAAAAAGAAAAACCGAAACCGGCCGTTTCATGGACCAGAAAGCGGACAAAAAACCGTTCCGGAGCGTGAGAAAAAAATAGAAAATAGTAAATAGCAAACAGAAAATATATTTTGTGCTTGATGTTGCGCGCGAGGCGGATAAATTTCTTCGGGTAAATAATTTTTTAGCGTAAGAAAATGAAAACCAACAACCAATCCGGGCGGGTGACGGCCCTCATAGTCATCCTGGCTTTAGTGTTCCTAATCGGCGCGCTTATCATTGCCGCCGTTTCCCGAAAGAAAATCAGTTCTCTAGTCCAGCCTTCGGGGGAAATATCAACTGAAAATATCTCGCGCGATCTGGCGACGCTCAAAAAATTCAAATCAGAAGAAGAATTCAAAAAATATCTTTCCCGCTCCGCTTCCACTTTTTCTTTCACGCTGGGCGGAAGAGGCGGCGGGCCGGTGGAAGCGCTTTCTGAATCTGATCAAGCGGCGCTTCCCAAGAGCAGTATGCCTCAAGGAACGGGCGCCTTGCTTGAAGCTCCCAGCCGTTTTTCCGAAACCAACATCCAGGTGGCTGGAATTGACGAGCCGGATATCGTGAAAACCGACGGAAAGGAAATTTATTTTTCGACAAATAAGAGGTTTGATTCAGTAATCAAACCAAAAAGCGATCAGGTAGGAATAATTCCCCCGCCCCGTGAGAGAAGCATCGTGAAAAATATCAGAGCTTTCCCGGTTGACGATCTGGAGCTCGACGCCGAGATCGCAAAAGGCGGAGAACTGCTTCTTGAAGGTAACATTCTTGTTGTCGTTCCTCAAAAATATTATTACTACGGCTCCGAAGAGCGCAAAATTTTCGGCTATGACGTGAGCAACCCAAGCGCGCCCAAAGAAAAATGGTCAGCGGAACTGAAAGGAAAAGCGCAGATTGAAGCAGTCCGCCTTTACGGAGACAAAATCTATGCCGTTATGTCGCACGCGGTGGACAGAAATCGTCCCTGCCCGATTGAAATTATGTCAGTCGGAGGCGTCACTCATTTAGCAAAATGCATGGATATCTATCACCCGGAAACGCTGGTTCCGGTTGATGTAACTTACTCGGTCAACGTTATTGACGCGGGGAGTGGAAAGCTCGAGGACACTCTGTCGTTCGTCGGCTCGTCCTCTGACTCGGTCGTCTATATGTCGGAAAAATCGCTCTATGTAACCTATTATTATCCCGGTGATTTCATCCGCTTCGCCCTCGATTTTTTTAAAGAGAACAAGGATCTCGTCAGCGAGCAGGTAATTCGGGACTTCGAAGGGCTCGAGAGCTATCAAATCGGGGCAAACGCCAAAACGACGGAGTATTATGATATTTTGGAGCGCCATTTTGCGGGAATGGACAGTGATGAGGAAATGAGAATCAAAAATGAATTGGGTAACAGGATGGACGGATATTTTGAGAAACACAAAAGAGACTTGGAGCGCACTGGCATTGTGAAAATCGGGATTCGGAATTTGGATCTCGAAGCGAGCGGCACCGTCACCGGAAAACCGCTCAATCAGTTTTCACTGGACGAATACAATGACAACCTGCGGGTGGCGATGACCGTCGGCAGCAACTGGTGGTGGTTCGGTTTTGGAGACGGAGGAGCGCGCCAAAGCGCCAACGGCATTTATGTTCTTGACGAGGATCTGCGCCTTCGGGGCGAACTCACTGACTTGGGGCTTGAGGAGAGGATTTATTCCGCCCGCTTCATCGAAGACAAGGGATATGTCGTCACTTTCAAACAGGTGGATCCGTTCTACGTTCTTGATCTTTCCGACCCGATGAATCCGGAGAAGAAAGGTGAACTCAAAATTCCGGGGTATTCTTCCTATTTGCATCCGATCGCGAAAAACAAGATTTTGGGGATCGGCGAGGAGAACAACAAAGTGAAGGTTTCTCTCTTTGACGTGAGCGATCCGGCGGATCCGACGGAACTCGCGAAATACAATCTCGACGAATACTATTCCGAAGTATCGCAGACTCATCACGCCTTTCTTCTCGACAAAAAACATCAAATCTTTTTTCTGCCGGGTTCAAAGGGCGGCTATATTTTCTCTTACGCCGGTGACAATTTAAGCCTCGCGAAAACCATTTCCGAAACGGCGGTCAAGCGGGCGATATACTTGAGTGATTATCTCTACGTTATCGGCGAAGACAAACTGATTGTTTTGAATGAAAAGGATTGGGAGAGAGTTGGGGAACTTGAGCTGTAATTTGCATTAAGATAAAAAAATGAAAAAAATAATCGCATTTCTTCTACTGGGAATTATTTTTGCGCCCGGCTTTGCTTTGGCAGACGGAGGAATGATTCATTTTGATCCGTATTCAGACCGCTGGGACTATTTCGACGAAACCAACCAGCAAGCTTTCATAAACTATGAAAACGGCGTGGAAAAATGATTTTAAGCGTCGGAGTGGGCGACCTGAAAGAAGGAAAAACTATGTGGATTTTTCCCGTTCCGGCCGATCCAAATAAAGTGGCGGTGGACGTGATCACAAAACTTCCAATTCTTCGGGGGGAAGAAATTTCCGAAAAAGCTCAGTCAAACTTGGATAATGCCAAGAAATGGCTGCAAGCGACTCAAATATATACGATTCCCTTTACTTTTCTTTTCAGGAATACCTTATCAGCATCCAGTTTGTCACAAAGCACTGGTTTCTCAAATTCGTTAGGAGGAAGCCTTAAGAGTGCTCTAAAGCCGGACGTGATTGTCTATGAACATCTGGAGAAAGAAGGCATAACTTCGGAAACTGTCACGGCGCAAACGGCCCAAGGATTCAAATGAATATTTTTCCAAAAAGGCTTGAAGATTGAATCGAGTTCGATTCCAGTTCTCCAAAATTATATCGGAAAGGATTATTCATTTGTTGTTTCATGGATGGAGCAAAAGGAATTATTTCTTACAGATGATGAAATAACGAAAATAATCGATAGTGGACAATATAATTGCTTTTCTGGAGAAAAATGTTCCGAGGGAAGGATTCAAGTCTATGAATTAGTCCAAAATCTGAACAATAAATATCCGGGGTTTAGCGAAAAAAGCAGGCAGAATGATGCTCCGTATCATTGGAAATACTTACTTTCTAATAACGCATTGAATGATCTTAAGCAAGGAATTAAAGATCATCCAGAAATATTGCAGCTATTAAATAAGAGTCAAAAGGGTGTCTTCGTTTCCTTTCCAACCAATAAAATATATTTTCCTCTTATGCTGACCAGTGTCTATGGCAGCAAGATTGTGCCGGCAGAAATCAGGGTGATGGGCCATGTTACGCCGGAAGTATTTTCCAACATTGAAAGTTTCACGAAAACAGAATACTTCTGGGACGAAAGTATTCAATTTGACAAAGAGCTAAAAGCTTTTTATAACGGGCAAAGCCAGGATATAAAATATACCAAAGTTGATATTAACGCGCCGTCGAAGTTTTTTACGGATGATTTGTGGATCAAGAATGTTGCTCCAGTGAAAACTTTCTACCAGTCTTTTATTGCAAGGCAAATTCTGCTGGTGATATTATTCTTGATGGTATTTTGTTCAGTGATAACAGGAATGCTAATTGGCTGGCTACTTTTTAGAGAATGGCGGAACTGGGAAGGTATGAAAAAATTTGGCTTGATCGGACTTGCAAACTGCATGACGATTCTCGGCTTGATTTCCGTGATTTTGCCAACGAGAACTGCCAAGGATTCCGAAGATGCGATCTCTCTTGTTCAAGCGATAAGGGAAAGAGGTTATTATTGGAAGCGAAGAATATTATTGGGAGTCATGATTGTGGATTTTCCTTTTTTTATCATATCGCTTTTCATGCTGTTTTTTGTTATCCCCCAAATGCTTTCTTACGCATATTTATATAATGATTTCACTTTCGAAATGTTATTTTCTCCCATTCTTCTGATGGCATTTGTTCCAGTTATAATTTTCTTAGCTGCAGTTTTATTTGCCGAAAAAACAAAGAAAGAAGATAAGTACTTATTTGAAGAATTGAGACAAAAAAATTATTCATCCTGGACTTTTCAACCCAAAGACAGGCGAAAGATTTGGTTCATTTTGCTTTACTCAATCTTTTTCTTGATAATTTCTTGGACTATTGTAAAATTGTTTGTGCTTTCGGTTGGAGGTCAGATAATCAGTTCTGGGAACTCTGGAATTCAATTTTGATTTTGGAAGCAGTCAAGTATTGCTAATGCTAGATAAAGAAAATTGCGGCGAAAAAACCGACGAAGAACTAGTTGCCCTGACTCTCAAAAATCAGGATTTTTTTTCGTGCATTGTTGAGCGATATGAAGCCAAACTCACGCGCTATATCCGGCGAATTTCGGCGGCGACGCAGGAAGACGCGGAAGATCTCCTGCAGGAGATCTTTGTGAAGGTCTATCGTAACCTTTACGGTTTTGACCCAAGCCTCAAATTTTCGTCGTGGATATATCGCATTGCCCACAATCAGGTGATCAGTCAGTGGCGAAAGACAAAATCCCGCCCGCAGGTACTAAAATTTGAGGCCGATGAAGACTTTTTGAAGTTTATCGCGGCCGATGAGGACTTGGCGGGTAATATAGAGCGCAAATTCACCGGCGAGGAAGTGCGGGACGTCATTAGCAGACTGGACGGAAAATACAAAGAGGTTCTCGTACTGAAATTTTTGGAGGAAAAAGACTACAAGGAAATTTCCGATATTTTGCGAAAACCGCTGGGAACGGTGGCAACCCTTATCAACCGGGCGAAGAAGCAATTTGCGAAGGTTGTCAAAGAAAAAGAAATAAAGTTTTAGCTTTTATATTTTGATATGGAAAACAAGTTTAGCCAAAAAGTACTGGAAAAAATAAAGGAGGAAAAAATTGAACCAAAACCCCGCTGGCAGTTCTTGCTCAAAGATTATTTTATCTGGCTGACTTTTGGAATCTCTCTTTTGGTAGGCGGCTTGGCTTTTTGCGTGATGCTTTCGATTATCTTGGACAATGACTGGGATATTTATCGTTATCTTGAAATAAGCCCGCTTGAGCACTTTTTGATTTCCCTGCCTTATATTTGGATTTTGCTTCTGCTTCTATTTTTGGCGGTTGCTTACTATAATTATCGCTACACCAAAAAGGGGTACTGCTGCAATGCTTTTACGATTTTGGCTTTGAGCGTCTTCGGGAGCATTATACTGGGAACTTTCTTTCACGCTTTGGGATTGGGCGGCAAAATCGACCGGACTCTCTCGCGCAATTTTTCTTTCTATCAAAAGATTCATTGCTGCTGCCATCGCAAAGACATCTGGACGCAGCCGGAAAAAGGGCTTTTGGGAGGAAAAATAATCGGAATAAAAAATGTTTCCAATTTTGATCTTGAAGACTTCAGCGGATTCATTTGGCAAGTTGAAAAAAACGAGCAGACGCTTCTTCGCGGTCCGATCCTTGTTGAAATTGGAGAAGAAGTGAAATTAATCGGAAAGAAAAAGGAAGAAAAGGTCTTTCGTGCTTTTGAAATTCGTCCTTGGTGGAATCAAGAGGAGGAATAAAAAAACTATTCCAGGCCTTTTTTCTTTTCCTCGAATTCTTTTTTGTCAATTTCTCCCTTTGCGTATCTTGCCTTCAAAATATCCAGCGCTGATTTTTCTTCAGGCTTGCTTTCACTGCTTGTTTGACCCTGCTCGGCAAGCCATTTTGCCAGAACTGCAATTCCAGCAATCACCAGAATCCAAAACAAAAGCATAAAAATCCAGCCAAAGCCCAGCATTCCAAATCCGCCGCCGAAATTTCCCATCATTTTTTTGAGATTTAAAAATAAGCGTCTCTAAGATAGTACGCTTATCGTCTTTGTTTATTTTTACAAAGTTTAGCTGTTTGTTTCCTCAAAGCTTAGCTTTATTCATTCAAAACAGCAATTAATCGCCTTTTTCACCAGCTCGCCCAGTTTTCCCAAAAATCCGGTTTTTTTCTTGTCGTGAACATTCATCGCGTTCTCATCAATCTTTTTTATATCATCTGTCTTAATCAATTTCATATTGAGCCCCCAAAACAGCGAATAGCAGTCGTAGGCTTTTTCAAAAAGTTCCTCGGCCTCTTTTTTGTTGCCGATTTTATGTTGTTTCGTTCCCACTTCCATCAGTCTCATTGAAGTAGCCAGAAGATGCTTTGAGATACACCAGACTTCGCCCTCGTATTCTTTGATTATTTTTCGAAGCAGTTCTCCCCGCATAGCGCGCACTTCCTGAAGCATGTCATAGTATTCCGGCTTTCCGGTTTTCACGCCGGTGAAAAAGAAATGCTCCTCGATTGAGACAAGATTCATAATGGCGATTGAGATGTCCTGGTCGGAAGAAAGATCCATCTTGTCGGCCTTTTTCATTTCATCCACTTTTTGGATGAGGTCGTTGATTTTTTTCAATTTTTTATCGCTTGGTGAGTTTGTCATAGTTTTTTATTTACGAACTACGAATTTAGCGAAAATACGAAACTATAGCAAAATGTCAAATTAAATTTTCGTATTTCGTTTTATTCGTAATTCGTAAAGTTAGCATGTGAAATATAAAATAATACTGGCAAGAACAAGTGGCAGAATTGCCGCCACAATTTTCTGTCCCTTGAAATACGATTTACTCTCGTTTCTCTTTCGTAAGTAATTGTGTAAAATCACTCCCGAAAAAAATAATATTGTTCCTAAAATTATACCGAACAGTAACTTATCAACTCCGCAAAATTTGTTGTAAGGATGTCCAATCATGCCTTTCCACCAAAGCGGGCCAACGATTATCAAATAATATCCGAGCGCGATTAGGATATTTCGAGCCGCTTTTTTCCAAAGCTCGGCTTTTTCCTTGCTCGCTGACGCTCGCAATTCCTCAAAGCCAAGCTTTAAATTTCTTTTTTTGAGCCAGTTGATAGTCCAAATGATAAGCGAAACCGCGAGTCCCCCGATCCAGAGGCCGGAAATTGTATCGTCAATTCCCAGCCACTGGGCCAATCCCACTCCGGCGCCGACCGCGACCGTGCAGACAGGGCAGACAGCAAGTGCTGAGTATAAAGGGTATGCAAATATTATAAATAAAATGCTTATTTGCAGTAATTTTCTGTTTAACATCATCGTGAACTAAAATCTAAAAACTAAAAGCGAAAAATTACAGCTAAAAACTAAAAGCTTTTAAATATTAGTTGTTGCTTTTAGCTTTTCGATTTTCGTTTTTAGATATCTGCATTGTATCCCATCCCCCCAATTTTTAAAAGGGCTTGACAAGGTATTGCGCGTATTTTGGGGTATGGTATAATGCCAACAGGAGTAAAGACTAACATAAAAAAATGAAAATCTCAAAAAAGCGGGGATTATTTGGCATAGGGCGAAGGTTTGTTTTTACCTTGGCTCTTTTTCTTTTGGTCTTCGCCGCCGCGAGCGTGGTGAAAATCCAGGCGGCCGGAAATGTCACCGGTTGGCTTTGGGGAGGAAGTGAGGATGCGAACATTGGCGGTTCCCTGAACACTTGGCCTCCGGATGGAAATGAAACGGGAGTAGGGGAGGTTCGTATGAGTGGGAAAACCCAAGACGGTCTCTATGAGTATGGAGTAAATATCCCATCGAGCGACGGTCCAATTACAGGAGGTAATAATTATGCATGGAGTGAAAATATTGGTTGGGTTGATTTTGATGGAGTAACCGTGGCTACTGCAGGGGACGAGAGAAGATTATCTGGCCAAGCAAGAATTATTGCTATTAGGGATGCAGGTGTGAATGCCGGTGGTTGGCAAGGCTGGATAAAGTTGGCGGCAGATGGAACAGGCGCAGGTTGTGCAGGAAGCAGTGATTATAGTAATAGCGACCGATGCAATTATGGCGTAAAAATAGACTCAAGCGGAAATTTTTCCGGCTATGGCTGGAACGGGGAAGAGGGTTTAGCTGTGACAGCAACTCAAAAAAATATGGCGAACGGATCAGGTTGGATTAATTTCAAGGCGAAATATGAAAAGCCGTGTACGCCTCTTTGCGGCAGTGCTGTTAGCCAGACTTTTTGTGCGGGCGATCCAGGTCCAAGTTCAAATCTTTGCGCGCCTGATCAAGGAACCCCGTCGGCAGTTAGCGGCTCGGGTCCCTGGAGCTGGACCTGCGATTGCGGAGGCTCTTCAGTGCCCTGTACCGCTGGCGTAACATCTCCTGAAGACGGACAATGCGGCACCGCCGATGGAGGATCTTTTTGCTCAAGCACTCCGACCGACGCGGAATTATGCGCAGGAGGAACACATCCTTCGGTTTCCTTGTTAGATTTTGATTCATACGAAGTAACATGGACTTGCACAGGAGTCTGCAGTACCGTAAATGACACCTGTTCCGCCAAGGGCAAAAAAGCCTGCGGCTGGATTGAAACGAATCCGTAAGAAAAGTTTGACTTTGAGGAATCCGCCGATGAGGCGGAGGAAAAAGTCGAACTTTGGAAAATTTATTCAGAAATCAATAAGTTAATCATTCTCTTACTTACATGAACCAAAAAAAGAAAAAACAAGCCATGTATTGGCTCAAAGTCGCTATTATCGGCATCGCCCTCGGCTTCGGGCTTCAATTTGTCCGCGCCTGGACCGAACCGACAACGGCTCCGCCCAACGGCAATGTCGGCGCGCCGATCAACACGAGCTCAACGGCGCAGACGAAAGCGGGAGCAATGTATTCAAACGACAGAGTCGGAGCGCCTTATCTTTGCATCGGAACGGATTGCCGGAATGCCTGGCCGAGCGGGGGAACAGGAAACTGTGTCTGTTTTGCGCAACATAATCAATATGGCTATGGCGGAAGAAATCCTATTTGTTATACTTATGATTATATGAATTGTGGATCAGGGTGGACTCAAATAGGCTATAAAGGAACAAATTATACTTACTGTGGTGGCTATTCAGGCTATTTTCCCTGTTCACCTACTTATCCCTAAATAGGGTTGTAGTTATAATTTCAATCCGAAAATAAATTATAATTAAGAATATATGGAATCCAATAAACAGAATATTTTAATAGTCATAATTATCTTTCTGCTAGTTTGCGGGGGACTGGTGTTTTATTTTCAGCAGAAATCTATTAATCAGTTGAAAGAGCTGGTCACGCGCGAATCACCCGATTCGCAGATGAAGACAGAAAAAGAAACGAGTCCGGAAAATAATTCCCAGCAGCAGTCAATCGCGGAGACCGCGAAGAACAGCATAAACCAGCAGCAAAAAACCGTTAACTTCATTTCCGGAAAAGTTTTGCAAATGTCCGAAAACAGTCTGAAAGTTGAAGCGGATATTCCTGATTGGAAAAAAATGGAAGAAATTGCTTCTTCTCCGGAGCTTTCCATGGAATATGAAAACAAAATGGCTCCCACTGTCAAAAAAACCTACAATGTTTCGATCGCGGGAGACACTCAATTTTTCGGCAACCAGCTTTCAGGAATCAAGGCCGGGGATACGGTCATGGTTAGCGCGAAAGAATTGGTTTATCAAACTGACAATCTGACAGCAACGGAAATCGCCTCTCCTTTTGATAATGCACCGCCAGCGGGAATTCAGCCGTAGCCCATTCCTAAAGCTAGGCTTTGAGAAAATAAAACTTGGCTTTAATAGAGGATTAAAGCTTCCCAACATCCGATGTTGGGAAGTTGAGCAAAAAAATAGCTCCGACGTCACGTCGGAGCTATTTTTCTTGGTGGCGGTCTTGGGATTGGACTTGACAGGCTATTTGTTTTCGAATATCATAGAAATGAAGCTATATTTTCAATCATAAAATCGAAATGAAATAGGAAATATAGCTTATTTAAGCCTTATTTTATAAATATGACCAAAAAAGAGATTTTGTGGCGGGAAATTTTAAATCAAGCCATCAAAAACAAGAAGCTGGAATTCACCCAAAAAGAACTGGCGGAGCGCTTCAGTGTGTCCACTAGCACGGTTTTCAACGCGCTGAAAATTCCTCGCGCTTCCGGGGCGATCGAAGTGACGGGAAAAAATTTCAGTGTCCGCGACACGGAAAAGTTTTTGTATCTTTGGGCGACCCAAAGAAATGTGAACAGGGAAATAATTTATAAAACGCATTTTCCCGCCGGACCGAAAGAAATTGAAGGGATGATGCCGGACGGCGCGATTTTCGGAGCATACAGCGCCTACGCGCGCAAATACGAGGACGCGCCGGCTGATTATGACAAAGTTTATGTTTATGCCGATCCCAAAATACTTGAAGAAATAAAAAGGCGTTTTCCAAAAAAGAAGGGATATGCGAATCTATTCGCGCTGAAAGTCGATCCGGAACTCTCGAAATTCGGCGCGGCGACTCCCGATGTTCAGACCTTCGCCGATATTTGGAACCTGAAAGACTGGTTTTCCAAAGATTTTTTGGAAGCGCTTAAGCAAAAAATAATCGCCTAAAAAATATGCAATTTTATCACAGCCTTGTCACCGAAAAGAGCTATGAATTTCTTCAGAGCCTAAAGCGGGATTATCAATTCATTCTCATTGGCGGATGGGCGGTATATCTTTATACCCGGGCGCTCAAGTCCAAAGATATTGATATTATCGTCGATTATGACGAACTCGCGAAATTGAGAGAAAGCTTTGATGTTTTCAAAAACGATCGCCTCAAGAAATATGAAATCAAAACCGGCGAGTTTGATATCGATATTTATCTTCCGCATTATTCGGAGTTGGGGATTGACGCGCAAGAAATTCAGAAGAAGTCAATCGCTCGTGAAGGATTTGTCGTTCCGGAGCTGGAAATATTGTTTCTGCTAAAGCTTTACGCGTGGGGAGAGCGCCGAGGAAGCGCCAAGGGCAGAAAAGACGAGTTGGATATTTTCAGCCTGATTTTTCTTCCGGAATTTGATTCGAAAAAATATTTGGTTCATATCAAGAAGCATAAAATGGATGGTTTGCATGGAGACTTAGTAGCGCTTGTCAAAAATACTTCCCGAATTGAGGAACTGGGCATCAACGAACAGAAAATGGCAAAATTGAAAAAGATCATCCTGACCGCCTCCTGACATCCGATGTTGGGAAGCGAAAATATAGAAAAAAAGTCGCCGATGAGGCGACTTTTTTTCTTTGGCCGTTGATTTGCTTGGTCTGAAGATTGATGGCCATTGTTCTCTTGGTGGCGATGTTGGAGCGCGAGCGGCTCTGGGCGGATTTAGCGATAGAGAAAATCGATGTATTCGAGCTTTGTTTAAAGCTCTCTGCAGAATTGCGGGGAGCTTTTTGGTTTGGGTTTTAACTCTGTTTTTCC
>Ga0210042_1002489_pt1 | contig 14007 bp, 10 predicted proteins | sample CryGeymeta201518_FD_183982 | JGI IMG/M metagenome (GOLD analysis project Ga0210042, IMG submission 183982) | Groundwater microbial communities from Crystal Geyser aquifers in Utah, USA - Crystal Geyser metaG 2015-18 (SPAdes) (version 2) | ecosystem: Environmental > Aquatic > Deep subsurface >... | reverse complement strand
GTATTAAGTAGTAAGTAGTAAGGGAGAGGAGGATACCCAAAAGAAGACCAATAAAACTGCCGGGAATTGATAGTTTGGCAGGATATTTAATGGGATAGAGGATTTTGACTTTTTTTCGGCGTAGCCTCGGCGGATTAATTTGCGGGAAATGAATTTTAATTTTGGGGAATTTAATTCTCAATTTCGGCAGAGAGATTTTTTTGGTTACCGAAACAATAAACAAGTTTGTTGCTTGCGCAATAAAAATTAGTCCATAAAGGATAAAAAGCAGAGTATAGTAAAGTGGTTTGCCAATGAGAGTTAGAATCACAAAGAGGGTGCCGAAGAAATTTTCGCCTTTATCCCGCCGCCAAACGGCATTACCTGTCCTTTTTCTCATGGCCGTATTTTACCACGAGTGCTACAGGTATCAAAGTATTAGTTAGTGAGATATTTATTGTTTTACACCCGCCGCGTTGAAGACTGCTGGGTCCGTAGGAAAGGGACAGTCAAGACATAAAATCGAATTGGTTAAGTCAGTTACCACTTGGTGTTCTTGGTTTTCGATATTTTCAGGGGGGATATTTTGTCCCGGCTCAATTGGTTGTTGATTAGTTTTATTGATCTGAATTTGTCTTTTGAGATTTTCTGTTTCGGTGGGAATGGTGCCGGATATGAAATATTCATACCTTGTTGGACAGCCAGAATCACCGGGCACAAGTCCGCTGGTAGAGCAAATCGAAGCGCCAACAACCCCCTCGGGTTTTATCGGCCATTCTTGGAAAGTTTTTCCTTCCGCCTGATCTTGTTTTTCCAGAGCGAAACGGATAACCCGGTTCCAAATAGGGGAAGCGCCGGTGACACCAGAAGCAACATAGCTCATTGGAGCATTATCATTGTTACCGACCCAAACCACCGCTAAATATGATGGAGTGTAACCAATTGTCCAATTGTCGCGACGGTCATTAGTGGTCCCAGTTTTAACAGAAACTTCCGGATGATTTTTGACAACAAGGTAAGAAGATTGTCCAAACATTGCCTGACGGGCATTATTGTCTAAAAGAATGTGAGAAATCAAATAACTGGTTTCTCCCGAAATAATTTTTTGTTCTTCTTCGACCCTGTGTTCTTCCAGAACCTTGCCAGCATAATCTTCGACCTTTTGGATAGAATAAAGCGGTTGTTTTATACCAGCATTTGCCAAAACACCAAAAGCAACTGCCATGTCGACCATTTTTACTTCGCCACCACCCAAAGTCAGAGAAAGACCATAGTTTTTCGGATCTTTGAAAGTAGTAATTCCCATTGCCGAAGCAGTGGCAACAAAGTTTTCTAAACCATTTAAGGCCAGTGTTTTGACAGCCGGTACGTTATAAGAATTACCAAGAGCAAATCTGACTTGGGTTGCGCCATGGAACTGGCCGTCATAATTATTGGGGCAATATCTTTTTTGACCCAGGACATCAAAACAAGTGGGGATATCTAAAATAAGACTGGCCGGGGTTAAAATTTTACTTTCAAGAGCAAGAGCGTAGTTTAAGGGCTTAATTGAAGACCCGGGCTGACGCAAGGAAGTAGTGACATTAACATTGCCATCAATGTCTTTAGCAAAATAATCTTTTGAACCAACCATGGCCAATATCTCGCCGGTTTTGGGGGCGGTGACCAAAACTGCGCCATTGCTAACTTTTTCCCTTTGTAATTTGGCAACTTCGGAAGCAACCGCTGTTTGAGCAAATTCTTGAATATCTAGATCAAGAGTGGTGTATACCCGTAACCCTCCTTGGTCGACTTTTTGCTGGCCGTATTTTTCCACCAATTGGTCCTTAACGTACATTACAAAATGAGGAGCTTTGATTCCTTGGCCATGTTCGGCAAACTTGAGTTCTTCTTCTTTAGCCTTTTTACCTTCTTCCGCGGTGATAAATTTATCTTTGACCATTTCATCAAGAACATATTCTTGTCGTTTTTTAGAGATTTTCGGCTGGGTACCGAAAGGAGAATAACGAGTCGGTGAGGCGGGGAGTCCGGCGAGGAGAGCTGCTTCGGCTAAAGTTAAATCTTTGGCAGATTTATTGAAATAGAGTTGACTGGCCGAACCAATACCATAGGCAGTTCCTCCATAAGGAATTTGATTCAGATACATTTCCAAAATTTTGTCCTTAGAATAGATGACTTCGATGGCGATCGTTAAGAGCGCCTCTCTGATTTTCCTTCTGACCGTTCTTTCCTGGGTCAAAAGCGCATTTTTGGCCAATTGTTGGGTGATGGTTGAACCACCCTGAAGTTTACGGTGAAAGACGGTGTTGAACATTGCGCGCAAGATTCCTCGGAGAGCAAAGCCGCCGTGTTTGTAAAAATCCTTATCTTCGCTGGCAATGGTGGCAAATTTAATATATGACGGGAGCTCGGAAAGTTTGATTGGATTGCGGTTTTTTTCGACATAGATATCATAAAGCAATTTGTTGTTTCGATCATAAATTTTAGTAGAGATAGGGAATGAGGTTGGAGAGGCAAGTTTGGTTGGTGAGGGCAAGTCCTTAAGAATTAAAAGATAAAAAATTAAAAAAAGGAAAGCGCCGACCCAAAAAATAGGTTTAATTTTGCTTAGTTTAAAACCCTTTCTTCGTGACCTGGTTATTCTTGATTTTCTGCGGGGCATGAATTAATTATAATCAATAAAGCGAAAAACTTAAAGCTAAAAGCGTAAAACCCCGCCTGCCAAAGCCTGGCACTGGCGGGCAGGCATAACGTAGAACTTAAAATTAGTAGTATAATCTTTTCAAATGGCAACACAGAAAACCTCACTCAAAAGTAAGTCTCTCTCTGTTCTTTTAATGTTCGTCATCGGTTTTGCCGGAGCTTCGGTTTTAGGAGTGATTATTCTGATAGTTCTTATCACTCTCGGAATCGTGCCGCAAATTTGACTAAAATAGTCCAGTATCTTTCCGCTCTATTTCGTTATTAACTTGCGATGAATTACACAAAATGTTTTGTTGCACCGTGTTATATCAATCATTCCTTCCAAATCAATATGCTATAGCTTCTTGAAAAGGAAGGACTAAAGAATTATTATTAATTTCAAGATGGCAAGTGGTGTAAAAAAGTACGAACTGAGGGAGATGGTTGTAAATTTAAGTTATGGAGTAATAGCGACAGTTATTGATCTCTCTTTGTTCATAGTTTCCCTGCAGTACTATTCTCTTAAGGAGGGTTTAAAAACTTCGGTAGCAAAAGCAACAGAAAGGGCTTTTAACTCAGCGTTAGAAGATGTGTTGGCTTTAGGGATAGATAAAGAGGCAGTTAAGCGGGCTTTTTGGAAAATTTCCAATAAGAGACTTATAAAAAGGGGAGGGAAAAGTAGAAATTTTTTGCAAATAACCGAGGCAGGTTTGGCGAGGTTAAACCAAAAACTGCCGGTTTACAAGGAGAAACGGGTGTGGGATACCCGCTTGTATTTAATCACTTACGACATCCCCGAAGAAGCAAAAGGCAAAAGGGAAATATTGCGAGAATGTTTGAAAGAATTAAATTGCGGGATGCTTCAAGAATCCGTTTGGCTTACACCTTATAATCCCAAGGGAGTTTTAAAAAATCTTGTTTCCCAATATCATCTTCCGGGTTCAATCATTATTTCCGACGTGGGGAAAGATGGCAGTATCGGCGATGAGGATTTAGATGATTTAATTAGCAGGGTGTACCACCTTGATGAAATCAACGAGAAATATGAACAGTTTATCCAGAGACTACGCAAAGGGGGTCTAAATAAAATTCAGGCGTATTTTCAATTTCTTTCTGTTCTTAAAGAAGATCCACAGCTACCTTTTGAAATTTTGCCTTATAATTGGCTGGGGGATAAAGCCTGCCGATGTTTGCAAGAAAAGTATCCTTCCTAATCGACACGCTGTCGCATATAAAATGGGAAGGAGTTTGGGAAGATGAAACTGATTAAAAAGAGATTTCAAAAAGAGATTATTTTAAATTTTAATAGTTTGAAATTGATAGGCTGAAAGGAGAAAAAAATGCTAAAAATAAAATTGAGCAAAGTGATTAGTTATGCCAAAAGCGATCCGGAAATCTTTCATCGGGCGTGGAAGGAATTTGTTGGCGAAGAAGAAGTTTATGAGGGAATGGAAAATTTTGATAAAATCACCGCTCTTTTTAACGAGTGGTATATTTTTGATTTCAGACTAAAGTCAGAAATGAATTTTATTACCGAATATTATTTAAAAAATCCTGACAATATTTCCCAAGAGTTATTGGGAGAATTAAAACAAATTATTGAGACACAACGTTTTGAAGCACTTGAGCTGGTAGAACTAAGAAGAGGTGAATGGTTGAAAGCATACGGTTTATACAGCGGACAAGTTTATCAGGTTTATGATCATTTGGGTTCACTGTCAGCTCCGGATCAGGGAACATTCTTTGGAAGGGTGGCGAAAATTGATGATCATTGGCAGCTAGTTTGGAGTGATTCTGTTTTTTTGTCATGGACGAACACTCCTCGAGCAAAAAAGGCCTGTTTAAAAAGCGGGGTTAAATTAACGGCAAAAGATGCTTTGGTTTTTTGGTTACCGCAAAAGAAAAGTGAGGACTTGGAATTTACAATGAGGATGACGCCCAAGGACCTCTTAGGCAAAAGAAAAGAACTTGAAAAGCGTTTTAATGAGCTAGTCGGAAAAAACAAATTAAAAGTTGTTTTCAAAGATGTTTTAGATTTCATTTACAAAGAGAATTATCAAACAAATTTTTGTGATTTTTTTGTTGATTTAGAGAAAATTGGGATTCCTCACCAAACGGTTATAGAAGAAATGCCGTTTTTTGATGATTTGTGGAATTTTTTTCCACATAAATTATTAAAAGGCAAATGTCCAGCTGAGGTATACCAGAGAGCGTACAAAGAGAAATATGGGAATTAAATTTTTTCCTGATTTCTATCTAGCAGTTATTCCTTTTTTCTTCCAATTTTTTTAGCTTCGTGCTAAAATGGGCACAGGAGAAACATTATTGGATTGTTTCATTCCAAGATAGCGAAAACCTCGGGCGTGAGCCCGTGTGTATTTTATTGTTTGCTTGCTGGTGCAGACTAAAGTCTGCTAAAACGTATGGATGAAAAGATAGAGAAATACAACCATCGGGAAATAGAACCAAAGTGGGAAAAAAAGTGGGAAGAAGCGGGAATTTATAGGGCAGTGGATTTTGATAAAAAACCGAAAAAGTACGTTTTGTTTGAGTTTCCTTATCCTTCAGGGGAAAGACTTCATATAGGTCATGCCTTTGCTTTTACCGGAACCGATGTTTTAGCGCGTTTTAACCGGATGAAAGGTTTTAACGTTCTCATGCCGATGGGTTGGGACGCCTTCGGTTTGCCGGCAGAAAACTACGCGGTCAAAACCGGTATCAACCCAATGATTACTACCGCAGAAAATATTGCTAATTCTAAAGTTCAAGCAAAAAGATGGGGACTTTCTATTGACTGGAATCGGGAAGTTTCTACAACCGACCCGAAATATTATAAATGGACACAATGGATTTTTTTACAGTGGTATAAAAAGGGCTTGGCTTATAAAGCAGAGATGCCAATTAATTGGTGTCCGAAATGCAAAATTGGTCTTGCTAATGAAGAAGTGGTCTCTGGTAATTGTGAACGTTGTGGAACAGAAACTACCAGAAGAAATATCAAACAATGGATTGTAAAAATCACTGCTTATGCCGACAGATTAATCGAAGGCTTGGAAAAGACCGCTTTTATCGAAAAAGTAAAAGCAGCCCAAATTAATTGGATCGGACGGTCAGAAGGAGCTCGGATCGAGTTCAAAGTTCAAAGTTCAAAGTTCAAAATTGAGGTGTTTACGACGAGGCCGGATACGTTGTATGGGGCGACTTTTATGATTCTATCTCCCGAACACGAACTGGTCAGAAAAATTTTAGATGGGAAAGTGGGGCCCGCCTTCGCCAAGGCTTCCTCCGACGCTAAAGCTTTGGCGGACAAGTCGGCGGGTAAAGATTTGGGGAAACTAAGAGAATACATTGAGGGGGCGAGAAAAAAATCGGATATGGAAAGGACGGAATTAAATAAAGAAAAGACGGGCGTTTTTTCCGGTCTTTATGCGATTAATCCCGCAACAGGGAAGGAAATTCCGGTTTGGATATCAGACTTTGTGCTTTCTTCTTATGGAACTGGCGCAATTATGGCCGTACCGGCTCACGACGAAAGAGATTTTGCTTTTGCCAAAAAATTCGGTTTGCCAATTGTGCCGGTGATAGTACCAAAAGAGGGGCCCGCCTTCGCCAAGGCTTCGGCGGGCACGTGGGATTTTAACGAGAAAGCCTATACCGAGGTTGAAAAAGGAATTACGATAAACAGCCCTGAATGGAACGGACTGGTTCCGAGCGAAGCAATCAAAAAAGCAGTTGCCTGGGTAGAGAAAAATAATTTGGGGAAGAAAGCGGTTTCTTACCATTTGCGTGATTGGATTTTTTCCCGCCAGCATTATTGGGGGGAACCGATTCCGATTATTTATTGCGACAAGTGCGGCGAAGTTCCTGTGCCGGAAGAAGATCTTCCCGTTGAATTGCCTAAAGTTGAAAATTATAAGCCAACTGATACCGGAGAGTCACCGCTGTCTACGGTTTTGGAGTGGGTAAAAGTAGCTTGCCCTGAGTGCGGTGGAGCCGCACGAAGGGAGACCGATACAATGCCAAACTGGGCCGGGTCAGACTGGTACTACCTCGCTTATCCGCTGGCGGATAAGCTCGGAGTGCAAAGTGCAAAGTGCAAAGTGCAAAGTTGCCGCGGAAAAAATATTTTTGAAGATAACCTAGACATTTTAAAGTATTGGTTGCCGGTGGATACTTATGTTGGCGGGGATGAACATAATACTTTGCATTTGCTCTACTCTCGGTTTACTTATCAATTTTTGTACGACATTGGCGCGGTTCCAAAAGATATTACCGAGCCATATTATAAACGACTTTCCCACGGAGTAATTTTGGGTTCGGACGGACAGAGAATGAGTAAATCGAAAGGGAATGTTATCAACCCTGACGAGATAGTCGAAGCCTTTGGTGCTGATAGCTTACGGCTTTACTTGATGTTTATGGGGCCGTTTGATTATACGATGAGTTGGAGTCAGGAAAGCTTGGAAGGGTGTTATCGGTTTTTGAAAAGAGTCTGGAATTTAGTGAGTGGTTGGAAAAATGAGGGGATGAAGGGTAAGAAGGGAAATGGGGGAGATGGGGAGTTGGAAAGAAAACTGAATCAAACAATTAAGAAAGTTGGGGAAGATGTTGACAAGATGAAATTTAATACCGCAGTGGCGGCAATGATGGAGCTTTTGAATGAGATGGATAGGGGGGAGAAGAAGGACCCCACTTCGTCCCGATGTACATCGGGACTTCGCGGGGCAAGCAAGGATATTTTGGAAAAATTCCTTTTGATCTTGGCCCCGTTTGCACCGCATATTACGGAGGAACTTTGGGAGAGACTGGGGAATGAGTTTTCCATTCATCAACAAAAATGGCCGGAATATGACGATAATTTAATAGAGGAAGAAGTGATAACAGTGGCCGTACAGATAAATGGGAAATTGCGTGGTACGGTGGAAGTGCAAAGTGTAGAGGCTAAAGTTCAAAGTGAGGTGGAAGAAATTGCAAGAGAAGATAAGAAGGTGAAGAAATATTTGAACAACCAAACAATTAAGAAAACAATTTTTGTCCCGGGAAAGTTGATTAATTTTGTTTTTTAGTATTATCATTGACCTATTGCGAAGCATCAAGGTTCTTGAGCAAAGCGAAAGGTTCTTATGAAGGGGAAGCTGCGTCTTATCGGTCGGCTTTATTTGGTAATTTTTGTCTTCTGGGGTTTATACCGGCTGATCTTTCGTCTTCCGGACAATATTGAAGAAATCATTTTAAAACCCCTCATTTGGTTAGGACCGACTTTTTACATTGTTTTTAAAATCGAAAAAAAGGGCTTGTCTTCTTTGGGATATTCGACCAAAAATTTCAGTGCTAGTTTGGTTAAAGGACTCGCTTTTGGCATTTTATTTCTCGTTGTTGGGCTAAGTTTAAATTATCTTAAAAATGGGCGTTTCTTAATTCAAAGTTTGGCCGTGAAAGAGTTCTTCCTTCCGTCTTTATTGCTTTCTTTCATTACCGCAATTTCTGAGGAAACGGTTTTTCGCGGCTATATCATGAATCGCTTGAGCAAAATACTCAAAAACGACATCGCGGCAAATATTGTTAGCAGCTTGGGTTTTTGCCTTGTTCATTTACCGATTACAATTTTTGTCTATCATTATGTCTTTCCGCAGATTTTTATATTTCTCACTTTGGTTTTTCTTTCTTCTTTAGGTAGTGGCGTGATTTTTTCTTGGACCAAAACCATTTGGGCTTCAATCTTAGTCCATGTTTTCTGGGCCTGGCCGGTGGCTTTATTGATGTAGTTTTGGTCTTCGTCACCGACTTGACAAGTGGCAATATAGAAGAAGTATAATTGTCTTTGCCGATGTTAAAGAAAATTCTCCCAATCTTGATTGTATTTTTTTTCGCGACAGGAATTTTACTCATATCACTTTATCAAGTGACCAGCTTCGTCCGTCCAAGTCTGGCTGCTTCTTCCTTAAAGTTTTACGTTTCTCCTCCCCCCCAGGCGACTTCTTCTTCCCAAGCCACACCTTCTCCCGAACCCAAAATAAATTATTACTTGCCTTACCCAGGAATTTTGCCTGATAACCCCTTTTACAAAATAAAAATGTTGCGGGATCAGATTTGGCTGCTCTTGACTAGCGACCCGGCTAAAAAAGCAGAGTTGCTATTGCTTTTTGCGGATAAGAGAATCGGTGCGGGAGAAGTTCTTATCAGAGGTAATAAAGTATCTTTGGGTATTTCTACCCTGATTAAGGGAGAGAAATATTTTGAAAGAGCAATGGCCGAAGTTAATAAGGCAAAAAAGAAAGGGGTAAAAGTTGAAAACGTCTCCGCTAAACTTAAAAGCGCTCCTTTAAAATACGAAGAGGTTTTGACTAATTTAAAAGAATCGGTCAGTCCAGAAGGTAGACCGGCGCTAGAAGACCTTTTGAAGCTCATAAGAAATCTTCAGGAAAAAGCCTCAACACTCTAAGGATTGGAGAAAAAAATAGTCCATTTTAAAAAGCTCCTTTTTTGGATAATTGCCCCAAGACCTCTATTTTTGGCAGAAAAACCGCTCTGTTTTGCCACTCCTGACGCATTTTGATATAAAAGTTGTTAGTTGACAGGGTTTCCTTCCCTAGAGCGATAATGGTCTCACTTTTAACAAGATGATTGACAAAAATCAAATATCCATTCGGGAAATAAAAAAGAGAGATGGTCGAGTTGTTTCCTTTGATGAGAAAAAAATTTCTAACGCCATTTTCAAAGCGATGAGGGCGGTTGGAGAAGCGAATCGGGGGAAAGCCGAAATTATGGCCGACCAGGTAACACTAATTCTTGATAAAAGATTTGACGGTCATTCAATTCCCGCGGTTGAAGAAATCCAGGATATTGTTGAGGAAGTTTTGATTAAAAACCGACAAGTGGCAGTCGCCAAGGCTTACATTCTTTATAGAGAACTTCACAACAAAATTAGAAACATTAACAGTTTAATTGATAGCGACGAGTCGGTTAACAACTACATTAAAAAACTAGATTGGCGGGTTAGGGAAAATAGTAACATGACTTACTCCCTGCAGGGATTAAACAATTATGTTGCCAGTCTGGTTTCCTCGAATTTTTGGTTGAACCAGATTTATTCAAAAGAGGTCGGGGAAGCTCACTTAAGCGGGGATTTGCATCTTCATGATTTGGCTATTCTGGCGGCTTATTGTTGCGGTTGGGATTTACAAGATTTCTTAGTCAGAGGTCTTGGCGGAGTTACGGGAAAAATCAGTTGTAAACCGCCCAAACACTTAATGTCTGCGTTGGGTCAATTAACTAACCTAATCTATACTCTTCAAGGAGAGACGGCGGGAGCTCAGGCAGTTTCCAATTTTGACACTTTGCTCGCGCCGTTTATTTATTACGACAAACTTTCTTATAAAGAAGTAAAACAGGCTTTGCAAGTGTTCGTGTTCAATATGAATGTACCGACAAGGGTAGGTTTCCAAACTCCTTTTTCAAATATTACTCTTGATTTTGTTATTCCGAAAATTATGTTAAAAGAACCGGTAATTATCGGAGGCGAACCGCAAAAGAAAACTTACGGTGAGTTCCAAAAAGAAGTCAATATTTTTAACAAAGCTTTAGGGGAGGTTTTGTTGGAAGGTGATGCACAAGGAAGGGTATTTTCTTTCCCGATTCCCACGATCAACATTACCAAAGATTTTGACTGGGAGAACCCATATTTGGAGAATTTATGGGAAGCAACAAAGAAATATGGGATACCTTATTTTTCCAATTTTATTAATTCGGATATGAAGCCTGAAGACACCAGAAGTATGTGCTGTCGGTTGCGGTTGGATAATCGGGAACTCAGAAAAAAAGGAGGAGGTCTTTTTGGCGCCAACCCACTAACCGGATCGATCGGAGTAGTAACGATTAACTTACCAAGAATTGGTTATTTGACGGAAACAAAAACTGAGTTTAAGGAAAGACTCGGCCATTTAATGGATATGGCCAAGGAAAGCTTGATTACTAAAAGAAAACTTTTAGAAGATTTTACGGAAAAAGGACTTTATCCGTATTCAAAATTTTATTTGGAAGGAATAAAGTCCCGTTTTGGTGAATATTGGAAAAATCACTTCAACACTATTGGTTTAGTAGGGATGAACGAGGCTTGCTTGAACTTTTTGGGGGAGAATATTGCCACGGAAAAAGGTAAAAAATTTGCCCTGGAAATTTTAGATTTCATGCGGGAAAAGATGGGTAAATACCAGGAAGAAACTAACCAGTTGTTCAACTTGGAAGCAACTCCGGCAGAGGGAACTTCTTATCGTTTTGCCCGGGAGGACAGAAAAAGGTTTAAGGACATTATTTTTGCTAATAACAAGGCTGTTTATGAGGGGGAAGCAGAACCTTATTACACCAATTCAACCCAATTACCGGTTGATTATACAACAGATATTTTTGAAGCCTTAGAACATCAAGATGAATTACAATGCCGATATACCGGGGGATGTGTTTTCCATGGATTTTTAGGTGAAAGTTTACCAGATACTAAATCTGTCAAAAAAGTTGTCAAAAAAATAGCCGAAAATTTCCATTTACCCTATTTTACTTTGACGCCAACTTTTAGTATTTGCCCCAAACACGGTTATTTGGCCGGTGAGCATTTTTATTGTCCGAAGTGTGATGATGATCTCCAAGAAGAAAAGGCAAGATTGGAGAAAGAAGGGTGGGAGGCAAAAATAGAGGAATAGTTCAAAGTTCAAAGTGCAAAGTTCAAAATTGCAGTTAAAAGTTTAAAGTTTAGTGTTAATGAAGACCTAAAAACTTTGAATTTTGGACTGTAACTTTTAATTTTTAACTTTGAACATTTAACTGATAATGAAGGTTATTAATTTGAAATTTACTGGAGGGTAAAATGACCAGCAAGATTAAAATCTTGAAGCGCCAGCCCTGCGAAGTCTTTTCCCGGGTTGTCGGTTATCTGCGACCGGTTTCACAATGGAATGACGGGAAACAATCGGAATTTGCCCAGAGAAAACCATTTATAGCCGGCAAAATTTAAGGATGGGAATTGCCTCATATTTAAAAACCTCGCTTATTGAATGGCCGGATAAAATAGCTTCAGTTATTTTTACTCCGGGGTGCAATTTTCGTTGTCCTTTTTGTCACAATGCGGATTTGGTAAAAAACAACGGACTTTCTTTAATAGCGGAGGATAAAGTCCTTGCCGACCTAAAAAAAAGAAAAACCTGGATAGACGCAGTGGTGATTACCGGGGGTGAACCAACTTTACAAACTGATTTAGATAATTTTTTAAAAAAAATTAAAAAAATGTCTTTTGCCACGATGATACATACTAATGGAACAGGACCGGAAAGTATCAGTAGACTATTAAAAGAGAAACTACTAGATTATATTGCCATGGATTTAAAGGGAGACTTCGAGGATTACGCAAGATATACAGGGAATACCGAACCTCAAGTGTCGAAAGTTAAATCTTCAATGGAGTTGATCGCCGGGAGTGGAGTTGAATATGAATTTCGGACAACGGTAGTGCCGGGTCTTCATGATCTGAATAATTTAAAAAAACTGGCGGAGCAAATTGCCTTAATACTTAATACTAAATACTTAATACAAAATACTAGGTGGTACTTGCAGCAATTTCAGCCTAAAAACACCTTCGATAAAAATTTTTTAAAGGTTAAACCCTACTCCAAAGAAGAAATGAGAACATTCCAAAGAATGTTGCAGGAAATTATTCCCAATGTTTTTTTAAGAGGAGTATAACGGCAGATATTGCTTTTGATACTTCTGATACTTTTGATACCCTTGATACTCGTGTATAATTTAACCATGCCCGATCTGCCCGAGAAAGAAACGCTAAACCAACTTTTTAATGAGGATGAAAAGTTCCCGGTGGTAGAGGAAGGCGAACCTCAAATAAGCAAAGAAATAGAACCTCTGGTGCAGAAGTTAGAGAAGGAAATTTATTTGAGCAAGCCAATTACCGATGATTATGGTCAACCATTAGTCTCGCCGCCGGCACCACAGAACCCAAAAATTACCTTACCGGTAACAAAGAGCACTTATGCTTTTGGTTTGGCCCAAGGAATTACAGAGTCGGTTCGTTGGTTAGCCGAATGGTGTTTGCGGATAATCAAAATCTTTGGTCCGCGGGCGATTTTTCGCGAAGAAAAAAATACTCAATCAGAGAGTTAAATATTTTTGAGTTAATGATCAGTTTTCAACTAATTTTAGCCACATTAATCGGTCTTTCTTTCTTGGTAGTTTTTATTATTATTTTAGGAGAGGCACTTTTAATCTGGTATCGCAATAGGAATCGGGAAGAAAGATCGCTAAAGTTTGTACTCTTGCAGGTAGCAGTACCCAGGGATAATGAGGTAAAGATTGACGCGGCCGAACAAATGATTTCCGCTTTTTCCTCAATGTATAAAGGTGGCCGGCTATCCTTCTTAAAACTTCAGGAACATATATCTTTTGAAATTGTTGGTCTCCCTGAAGATATTCGTTTTTATATCTCCGTACCTCAGAACCTGAGAGACATGACAGAGAGACAAATTCATGGTACTTATCCTGGCGCCGATATAAAAGAAGTTAATGAATATAATATCTTTTCCGAAAAAGGAAAGGTTGCCTACGGCGAATATCAATTTCGTTCTTCCGCTTATCTGCCGATTAAAGTTTACAAAGATCTGCCAACCGACCCCTTATCTTCAATTACTTCTGCTTTAGCAAAAATGAGAGAAGGGGAGGGGGCGGCAATACAGGTTTTGTTTTCGCCCGCTGGGCGAAATTGGAGTTCGGCCGGACGCAAGTACTTGGCCAAAACCAAAAAAGGGGAAAGCGATCCGCAAAAAGCAAGTTATAAAGTAGACCCCAAACAAATGGAGGCAATTGAAAACAAATGCTCTAAGCCGGGTTTTGAAGTAACTTTGAGGATGGTAGTTTCTTCAACAGACGAAGCCTCAGCTAAAGCTCATTTGCAAAACTTGAAAAGCACTTTTGAACAGCTTTCAGGGGATCAGAACGGTTTTAAATCTCGCAAAATAAGGTTGCCGAAACTTTTTATGCAGGACTTTATTTATCGTTATCAGCCGATGTTTTACTTTAACCGCAATAAAATAATTTTAAATAGCGAAGAACTGGCCACGATTTTTCATTTTCCCAATAAAACAGTAGAGACTCCTTATATTTTTTGGCTGAATGCTAAAAGGGCTCCGGCGCCGCAACAGATTGCTAAAGAAGGTCTTTATTTAGGCAAGAGCGTTTTTCGTGGAACGGAGATGCCGGTATATATCGGGGAGTCTGACAGAATGCGCCACACTTATGTTATCGGGGCGACCGGAACAGGGAAGTCTCAACTTTTGGTAAAGATGATGT
>Ga0210042_1002484_pt1 | contig 14021 bp, 11 predicted proteins | sample CryGeymeta201518_FD_183982 | JGI IMG/M metagenome (GOLD analysis project Ga0210042, IMG submission 183982) | Groundwater microbial communities from Crystal Geyser aquifers in Utah, USA - Crystal Geyser metaG 2015-18 (SPAdes) (version 2) | ecosystem: Environmental > Aquatic > Deep subsurface >... | reverse complement strand
ATAAATCATCAGGAACCGGAACGCAATCTTTTTCGAAGAAAAATTACGGCACGGCGGACAATTTTAAATTGGAGCTACGATTGCCCGTGAACGGTTACGGTTCCAGATAAGCGGCAATACCCATTACGGGTGGATAGAGTACGAAGGATCAACAGGCATAGTTGGCGCGTCCTCTGATGAAGGAAGCCGCCAATTGAAAAACGGCCTTCCCGTTGTTCAAGGAACCATCTACGGCTGGGCCTACGAGGATGTGCCTGAAAGGCGTATCAAGGCCGGGGACAAGGGTCAGTCTGCCCAGCCGGTTCCCACCCTCAATGAGTGGGGTATGATATTTCTGATGGGTCTAATCCTCCTGGAAGGGACCAGGCGTCTCAGGAACAGGAGCAAAGAGGCCTGATATCCTAACGAAGAGAATCCTCCTTGTAGGCTGGGACGGGGCGGACTGGAAGGTCATCAACCCGCTTTTGGACGCGGGTAAGATGCCAAACCTGGAGGGCCTCGTCAACGAAGGGGTCATGGGAAACCTGGCCACCCTGTTCCCTGACCTCTCCCCCATGCTGTGGACATCCATTGCCACAGGAAAAAGACCCTTCAAGCACGGAATCCTTGGCTTCACAGAGCCTGATCCACACGGCAGAGGGATCAGGCCGGTGCTGAGCCTTTCCAGAAAGACCAAGGCCTTCTGGAACGTCCTTAGCCAGTCGGGCATGAGGTGCAATGTGGTCGGCTGGTGGCCTTCTCATCCTGCAGAGCCGATAAACGGGGTCATGGTTTCAAACCATTACAAAGGCAATTACCGTTCCCTGGGCGAGCCTTGGCCTTTACCCTCCGGAGCTGTCCACCCTGCAAGGCTTGAAAAAAACCTTGAAGAACTCAGATGGCATCCCCAGCTCCTGAGCGAAGGCCACATCCTTCCCTTTGTGCCCCGGGCTGCGGATGTTGACCAGGATAAGGACCGCCGGCTCGAGACAATAGCTAGGGTCATCTGTGACTGCAGCACCACCCAGAACGCAGCCATGGCCCTAATGATACATGAGCCCTGGGACCTGACCGCGGTCTATTTCGACGCCATAGATCATTTCTCCCATGCCTTTATGCGTTTTCATCCGCCAGCCCCTGACTGGGTCCCCAGACGCGACGCGGAGATATACGGCCAGGTGGTTGAGAGCGGCTACATATATCACGACATGATGCTGGGCAGACTTCTCCGGCAGGCGGGAGACGACACGACGGTCATCCTGGTTTCGGACCACGGCTTTCATTCAGATCACCTGAGGCCCAGACACATACCCAGAGAACCGGCAGGACCGGCGGCCCAGCACAGGACCCACGGCATATTTGTCATGAAAGGCCCTGGTATAAAGGCGGATGAGCGCATTTACGGCGCATGCCTTTTGGACGTTTGCCCCACGGTGTTGTGCCTGCTTGGTCTTCCTGTCGGGAAGGACATGGACGGACGCCCCCTGGTGGATGCCTTTGAAAACCCCCCTGAAGTTAAGACGATAGATAGCTGGGATCTTCTGGAGGGGGATTGTGGGATGCATCCAAAGGAGCGGTTGAGCGATCCCATTGAGGCAACGGAGGCCATAGAGCAGCTTGTTGCCCTAGGCTATATCGAAAGGCCAGACGCTGACACTGATAAGGCGGTTAAGCAAACGGTAAGGGAGCTTAAATACAATGAGGCGAGGGCCTACATGGATGCCGGCCTTTACGGTCCGGCCGTGATCCTGCTCAAGGAACTTTCCGAGACATGGCCAGATGATTACCGCTTCGGTATCCAGTTGACAACCTGCCTTAAGACCGTCGGAAGGGTCAAGGACGCAAGGGCGGCTCTCGATGGGGTGTTTAAAAGGAAGCTTGAAAGGGCCAAGACTGCAAGAAAGGAAATCGCCGGCATAAGGAAGAAGATAAAGGAAAGGGGAGAGAAGAAACCAAACTCTGAGGAGATTAAAAGGCTGACTGTGCTAAGGTCGCAAGCATCCGTGGATGACTACGCAATGCAATATCTGAAGGCCGCTATAGCCATGGCTGAAGGAGATCTTCACTCGGCCCTGAAACATTGCAAGCAGGCTGAGCTTGCGGATGACGGGCAGCCCGGTCTTTATCTCCTGATGGGCGAAGTATATCTCAAGATGAGACTCTGGGATGATGCGGAGGCATCGTTTTCTGTCGCCCTCAAGCTTGATCCTGAAGGAGCCACCGGGCACCTGGGGCTCTGCAGGGCATTGATGGCAAAGAGGAGGAGCCAGGAGGCATTGGAAGCCGTCTTTGAATCCCTGGCCCTTGACTACCACAATCCAATGGCCCATTACCTTCTTGGTACCATACTTCACAGATCGGGGAGACTGCCCGAGTCAATATTGGCCCTGAAGGTGGCGGTAAGGCAGAATCCGAATTTCGTAGAGGCGTTGAGGAGACTCGCCCATATCTACAAGAGAAGGCTCAGGGACGGCGGAAAGGCTGAAGAATACCTTGCGCTGGCCCGCGAGGCGTCAAAGCGGTCGAAATCGCTGAGGAAGACTATTGCCGTACCGGCCGACCCGGAAAACAATGTCAATGCGACTACTTCCCAGCTATTGCGCGGAGGGTCGGACTCGGCGGTCTCTCCTGTCCATCTGAATACCGTATTGCCCGACCAATCGCGTGTTATAACAATAGTGTCAGGGCTTCCCCGTTCAGGCACTTCCATGATGATGCAGATGCTTGATGCAGGTGGATTTGAGATACTGAGCGACGGAAAAAGGGTGCCTGATCATGACAATCCGCGCGGATACTATGAGTATGAGCCTGCAAAACGGATAATCAGGGATATCTCGTGGTTGCATGAGGCGGAGGGTAAGGCGGTCAAGATAGTTGCTCCGCTTTTGAGATACCTTCCCTCAGGCCGCAGTTACAGGATCATCTTCATGGAACGTGATCTATCGGAGATCGCTGCCTCCCAGGAGGCCATGCTGGGGCGTAAGGATGGCGGGAAATCCCTGGCGCGCGGTAAGAGGCTTTCCGGAATCCTGGCCCGACAGGTGAGAGATGCCAAGGCCTGGATTGAAGGCAGGGGGATCGTGGTGCTTTTTTTGGAGTATGGCCGCTGTGTTTTAGAACCTGAGGCGGCTGCCGAAGAGGTCTCCCTGTTCCTTGGGACGGATCTTCAAGTGAGTGCAGCGGCAAAGGCGGTTGCCCCGTCGCTTTACAGAAAAAGGAGCAGTATTTGAGCCGGTTCCAAGCAGGTTGAGAGGCCGCTGTGGAGGATCAGTACCATTTCGAAAATGTCTGGAATGTCGTTACGCCTGAACTCAAGAAGGATCTGATTGAATTCTGGAAGAGAAACAATGCCCTTCCACCCGGAGAGAATCCTGAAGAAAGGGCCCTGCAGGCGATCTTTGTTGTCAGGGATGCGGAAGGAAGGATCGTCTCTGCCTGCACTGCAAAGAAGATATATGTGAGGAGGTTCCGAAATTACTTTTGGTTCTACAGGACCATGACCGACCGTGATTGCAGGTTCAAGGGCCTGGCGCTCGACCTGCTTCTTAAGGCCAAGAACTTCCTAGAGAAACTTTTCAAGGAAGACGCTGACAGAAGCTCAATCGGCATAATATTCAATATTGAGAACAGAGAGGTGGCAGAGAGATTCAGGCAGGCGGTCTTGCCGAGAACCAAGGCGGTCTTCATGGGTTACAATAGCACAGGACAGCAGATAAGGGTCTGTTATTTCGAGGGGGCTGAGATCTGAATGCCGGCTTCCTGCGTCAAGCCCTGTGTTTCTTGATAGTTTCCCAAGGAAACCTCATTTAGGCAGCCGATAGGCGGAGGGCTCCTTGGCGCCATCGAGCATGGCCTGGAGACTGTCCCTTTTCTGCAGGGCCTCTGCCAGGCGTTTTTCAAGCTCGGGCCGCTGGGATTCATGGGCAGAAAGGAGCCTTTGCTCAAGCGCCTCCACCTCCTTTTTGAGGCGGTAAAGGTCTTTTGCTATCAGACGCAGGGACATGAAATGCCGACCTCTCCGGATACTATTTCGGGCCTTGGCAGGTTCACCTTCTTAGGCTGATTGTCGTCCGGTTCTTCAAAATAGCGGTAGAGTTCTTTTTTGAGCCTTTCTATCTCCTTTTTGAGCCAGGGGATGATCTCCTTTTCGATAGTGTTCCGGAATGACTTCTCAAGGATTTCTATCTCGTTTCCGAGGCGTTCAAGGGCTTTCTTGAACTTTTTTGCTGCATCGCTTTCCGGGATGGATTCAAGAAAGTCCTTAAGCTTTTGAAGTTCTTCCTTTAAGGATTCAAGGTCATCTTCGCCTTCGTCCCCGCCGGGAGCATCGGAAGGGGAATCGGCGGGCATGATGCCTTGGGATGCGGTGAAGCGGTCAAGCGGACGCGACAAGGGTCTTCCCTCCAGTGGCGATTTATGTAATGTGTGGAGGGCCACTCCCAGGCGTGGGGCAGGATGCTTTAAAACACTGCAATATTCCTGCTGATAGGAGGATTGGGACGCTATGGATTGCGTCACTCCGAATGTTATGAGGAGAAAGCCTGTCAGAAGCAGGGCTGGGCAATAAAAGGATTTTCTACGCATCTTTTCACCTCAAAGGCCTAATCAAGGGGCAAAATTTCCCCGGCGGCAAGTGATGAGATAGCATCGGGGCCGAAGCTGAGGGTGCTGAAGAGCCTTTCTTCGACAACCCTGCACATGCTGAAATTTGCCCTTATTAGCTCCTTGATCTTATCATTATTCCTTCCATAGCGCTCAATGATGTAGTCAAGGCGCTCTTCCAGGGGGACTACCTGATCGTGTTTGACCCTCTTATCGGAATAATACACTATCTCTTCTTCCGAAATCGTTTCAGGAATGGCCGTCGCTGCAAAGCGGACATGCCGGGATACGATCTCGGCAATCTCGTCGCAATGCTCTTCAAGACAGATCATCCTTCCGAGTTCGCAGTGATCTCCGCCTGCTTTGAGCGCTGATATTTTTCCTATATCATGGAGGAGCGCCCCCGCAGTTGCCCTCTCCACTGATAGAACATATCCCCCGGATTCGAGGGACCTTGTAAGAAGCCTTGCTATCTTAGCCACCATCACAGAATGATTCATTATATGCTCGGGCATCCTGTGAATCTCCATTAGATTAAAACACCTTTTGACGGATGGGATCATAATCAAATCTTTTCCTCAGGGAAGGTGCATTTTCATATAAACTGCCATGCCCGAATGGGGTACAACGAAGGATGAAAATGCCGTAGGTCATTTCCGACCCGATCCGGAATCCAGGCATAAAAGACCGGCTAACGGCTCCCGGAGCGAGGTCAGGTACAGGCTACGCCAGTATGACGATGTATTTTCAGATAAATTAACAACTCCTGTTAAAAGGCGCAAGGTAAAACCTCCGAGGTGCTACAGGATCATTCCAGGGTTGACATGAGGATGAAGCATGGTTTAGTTTAAATCATATAAAGTGTATCATCTCAATAATTGGGGGTAATGAACCTGGATTCCGTCTCCCTGATCGGGGTCCGGGGCATACTTTGCCAATATGACGTAACACGTCAAACACATTGAAATTATTCTTAGGGGGCCTTCCATGAGCAATTTTTCTCAAAACAGCACTAAGGTAACAACATTTCATATACTCCAAAAGGAGCAAAGGCATCTGAAGGCCCAGCTCAGGCTTCATTCAAAGTGGAAGAAGTCGGTGCTTATTATTCCATGCCTGGCTACGGAATTTACAGACCCGGCCAACCTTCCTGTATTCAGAAATATCCTTAAACAACTCAAAGACATAACTTATCTCTCGCATATCATTTTCGGCCTTGACAGGGCCTCTGAAGAAGATGTCGGAATCCTGAGGGAGATGCTCGGGTCATTCGGAATCAGGAACTTTATAATTCAGTGGAATGATGGCCCTAGATTTCAGGAGATTTACAGCAACCTTGCCGAAGCCGGCTTTAACGTGGGAGAGGCGGGCAAGGGAAAAAACATGTTCTTGAGTTTTGGTATAGCGATAGCCCTCGGGGCTCATTCTATAGGGCTGATAGATGCCGATATAAGGACGTTTTCAAGGGATCAACTTGACAGGCTGCTTTTCCCTGTCGTGGTGTTAGGCTATGACTTCTCCAAGGCCTACTACGCCCGTCTCAAGGAGGGGACCATGTACGGCAGGGTCAAGAGGCTTCTCCTTGATCCTTTGCTTCTTGCGCTTAAGAGGAAATTTTCTGAGAGCAAGGACGATAAGATGTTAAGGCTTATAGACTTTCTGCTTGGATTCAACTACCAGCTTTCCGGAGAGGTGGCATTTCATGTGGATCTTCTGAAGAGGATGAGATTCGCCACCAACTGGGGGGTTGAGATATTTACCCTCATAGAGGTTTACAGAAAGGCTTCGTCAGCGGCTCAGGTCATGTTTAGCCTGTCTCCGTTTGACCATAAGCATCAGGACGTGTCGCTCAAGGATGAAACCAGAGGCCTTCACCGCATGGCTATTGACATAACAGCCACTCTCATGAATGCCTTGATAGTGGAGGAGGGGCTTGAGATATCCGACACCTTCTTTAGAGACCTGGCCGTTACCTATCAGGCGGTCGGAGAAGATCACATAAAAAAGTATTCCGACGATGCCATATTCAGCAATCTGAAGTATGATCAGGACGCAGAAGACGGTCTTGTTAAAGGCGTCTTCAGGCAATCAGTGCTTCAGGCGGGAGATATGCTGAGTTCACCATACAAGATGACCGAGAGGTTCCTGCGGTTTGTGAACTCTCATAAGGAATTCCGGCCTTACCTTGAACAGGGCCTGGCTGATGCGATCCTTGCCGTTGAGGATAAGGAGGAACGCTCAATATTCGAGATTCCCCAGACGGTTTCATGGGACAGGGTTTCGAGAAAACTTCCCCGCATATTCTATGATCTTATAGATGCAGTTGAAGAGGAAAAGAAAAGGGTTTCCTGAATAAGGGGCGATTGTTGAAAGAACCTCTCCACCTTTTGGTCTTTACAGACCTGGACGGGACCTTGCTGGATCATGATACCTACTCATGGGAAGCGGCCGGCCCCGCAATGGATATGTGCAGGGAACTCCATATTCCGATTATCATAGTATCCAGCAAGACAAGGGCGGAGATAGATATCCTAAGGAGGAAGATGGATTTGTCGGATCCCTTTGTGAGCGAAAACGGGGGAGGGATTTTTTTCCCGGTCAGTTCCGGTGATCACACTCCACCCCCTGACGCTCGGCTTGAGGGCGATTTGTGGCGATGGTCGCTAGGGGCTGAATACCCCTATCTGGTTCAAGCGCTGAGGGAAATAAGGCTGGAGTTGGGATGGGAGATCAGAGGTTTTTCGGATATGAAGGTGGATGAGATAATAGCACTTACTGGACTAGGCCCTTATGAGGCAAGGCTTGCTGCTGAAAGAGAATATGATGAGCCGTTTGAGATTGTCAGACCTTTGAACCCCGATCTTTCCGTCCTTAGGGTTGCTGCCGCGCAAAGGAAGCTTTCGGTTGTTTCAGGGGGAAGATTCTTTCATCTTATGGGCAATTGCGACAAAGGAGTAGCCGTAAGAAAACTTATTTACTGGTATAGGGGTTTATCCGGCAGGAGGATTCTTACCATAGCCCTGGGTGACAGTGAAAATGATCTTCCGATGCTTAAGGTTGCGGACTGCCCTGTTTTTGTTCGCTCCAGGCATCAGGTTCCATCGCCGGTAAAAGGCCTTGAAAGAATTAGGGTAACGGATGAACCCGGCCCTGCGGGATGGAACAGGACCGTTTTGGAGATTTTGAAGAACAGCGGTATTTAGGTGTCTTGAAAATCCCCCTTCGCTTCACTCCTCCCCCTCGACGGGGGAGGATGGGGTGGGGGTGATTTTCATCTTTCGTTGTGCCCTATTTGGGCATGGCCGTTAGTAAGGCTGCAGGAAAATACTTGGATAGAAGCCTTCAGTATCCCGAAGAATGAAGGCTCACATATAAGTAGTGTCCATCCGGAAATGGCTATTTTCACCGATTTCGGCGTTGGGCTCAAATTTTAATCCTCGAAATACGTCAATGTATTCCTGTGGTTAAAATTATCGCCCGCCTTGAACTCGACTAAACTATCTCATTTCCGGATGGACACTAAGTACGCAGCGGCGACCTGTCTGCGATGCCACGCACAGGCAGGCAAGGGGTGAAAAAACGCAGCAGATGGGCGTTTTTCAGAGGCTTATCAAGAGGGTCTTCTGCACTTTTATTTAATATCTCAGGAGGAGTGATGACAGAACTAAACCCGGAAAGGGTCAACGAGGCCGAACTGATTGTAGGTATTCCCTCCTATAACGAAGCCGATTCGATTGCATTTCCTGTTTCTCAGGCCGATGAGGGCATCCGGAAGTATTTCGGCGATAAAAAATCCGTAATCATCAACTGTGATAACGATTCATCCGACAACACAAAAGAGGTCTTCATGGCAGTCAAGACTCAGACGCCCAAGCTATATATCTCCACTCCTCCCGGGGTGAAAGGCAAGGGTAACAACTTCAGGAATCTTTTTAAAAAGGCAGTCGAGCTGAAGGCACATGCGGTAGTAGTTGTTGATGCTGATCTTCGAAGTATTACCCCTGAGTGGATAAGAAATCTGGGTGAGCCCCTTTTCAAGGGATTTGCCTATGTGGCACCCCTTTACGTGAGGCATAAATACGACGGCACCATCACCAACGGGATCGCCTATCCCATGACAAGGGCGCTTTACGGCCGGAGGGTTCGACAGCCTATAGGAGGCGATTTCGGCTTCAGCGGAAAACTCGCGAAGGTTTACCTTGAAAGCGATCTCTGGGACGAAGCCGTCTCCCATTTCGGAATAGATATATGGATGACAACACTTGCAATCTCACAGAGATCTCAAGTGTGCCAGGCATTTCTTGGTAGGCCCAAGATACACAGAACAAAGGACCCTGCCTCCCATCTCGGGCCTATGTTCAGGCAGGTAATTGGAACGGTGATGAAGTTGATGGGAGAGTTTGACGGCATCTGGACCAGGGTAAGATACAGCCGCCCTACGTCCATTTACGGATTCGGGCTGGGAGAGGTAGAAATGCCGCCCGGTGTTGATGTAAGCGCTCAAAAGCTTTTCGCAAGCTTCCAGGATGGCTTCAAGAGCTACGGAGAGGTCTGGAAGGAAATCCTCTCAGAGGTGGTTTATGGAAAACTGACTGAGATAGGAACGCTTGCGGTAAATGGGTTCGATTTTCCGACTGATCTATGGGCGCGGCTTCTATTCGACGCGGCACTGGCCTACAGGAGTTCCGACCTTGACAAAGAGCTGCTCGTTGATTCCCTCATCCCGCTCTATTATGGAAAGACGCTTTCCTTTGTGAAAAAGATGGCAGGAATGTCCATCCAGCAGGCGGAGGACGCGATAGAGGAGGACTGCATGGTCTTTGAACTGGCCAAGCCGTATTTGGTTAAGCGCTGGGAGAAGTTCTCCCAAGCCTCCTGACGAAAGCCGAAGGCTGTGGTAAACTGATGGGACAGTGGTCTTCAAGAATTATCTTCTCCGCGGCTTCGCGACCCTGCGGAAGCGAGGTTTAATAAAGTTACTTAGTGCCCATGCACAAAAAGATTTCGGGCACCGGCAAGTTTCCAATCAAGAGTTACGGTCATGAGCGGTTTCGGTCGGAAACAAGTATGAGCCTCAAATCCATGACATTGGTATTTGTGGGCCCGGTAATGAGAAGGTCCCCTGTCTTCTTCAGGAAATGATAGGAGTCATTGTTTTTCAAAAACTCTGATACGTTCATCCCGGCTGCCGTTCCTCTTGAAACCGTCCCGGCGTCCACGACGGCGCCGGCAGCGTCAGTAGGCCCGTCGTTTCCGTCTGTGCCTGCGCTCATTATCACAAGACTGTCAGATGCGCCTGCTATAGCTATGGCAGAGGCGAGGCAGAACTCCTGATTCCTTCCTCCAAGCCCCTTTCCTCTTATGGTAACTGTGGTTTCGCCGCCGGATATTACGCAGGCAGGCCGCTTTATAGGTCTTCCGGTTGCCATTATCTCTCCCGCGATCGCGGCATGGAAAAGGGCCGCCTCACGTGTCTCCCCTTCTATCATGGAAGACAGAATCAGGGTTTCATAGCCAAGACTGCGGGCCTTTTCTTGAGCCGCCTCAAGGGCGAGGATATTACTACCCACTATTATGTTTTGCACCCTGCTGAAGACCTGGTCACCCTTCTTCGGGGTCTCGGCTAGAGTTCCTGCCGCTCCCATTTCAAGACGCTTCCTGATTCCGGAAGAAACATCCTTAAGGCCGTATTTATCCAGAATGGCCGAGCCCTCGGAAAAAGTGGACATGTCGGGTGTAAATGGCCCTGATGCGATGACATCCATGCGGTCACCCACGACATCCGAAAGCATGAGATTGATGACGGTGGCGGGGAAGGCCTTTGCGGCAAGCTGGCCGCCTTTGGAAATAGATATATGTTTTCTGACGGCGTTTATCTCCGCGATAGTGGCCCCGCAGGCGATGAGCGACTTTGTCATGGCCTGTTTTTCTTCAAGGCTGATGCCTGGAGCAGGCTTCGGAAGCAGGGCCGAGCCGCCCCCTGAGATCAGAGAGAAAACCAAATCTTTTGCGCTTGTTGAGCCAAGGAGTTCCATTATCCTTCCGGTGCCCTCAACGCCGGCATTATCCGGTACGGGGTGTCCGGCTTCAACCGTCTCTATGAATGCAAGGGGAGCCGTGAATCCATATTTTACGTTTATGATTCCCCGGGTAATCCTTTTCCCAAATATGTCTTCAAGCGCTTTTGCCATAGGGGCTGTGGCCTTACCGGCCCCCACAACCAGAATCCGCTCAAAAGCTCCAAGATCAAGGCTGCTTATTGTCCGAACATCCTTTCCAATCTTGAGCAGGTTCCCTTCCACATTCAGAAAGCGTCTGACCGCGGAATAGGGATCTACGGCTTTCAGGGCATGAAGGAATATCTCTTTCGCTTCCTGTCGTGCGGTATTGGATGCTGTCATAAATAGGTCTCCTTATCCTTTCTTAAACTAACCCCCATGCCCTATTGGGGCACAACGAAGGATGAAAATCACCCCCACCCCTCCATTATAAAAAAGCCTCTGCCACATCCTTAAGACCCAGCGCAAGGAGACGTTCCTTGTCCGGAACCCCGGTTTCAATGTCCCATCCCATAGCCCTGTAAAATGCCTCAGCCATTGAACCGCGGTCAAGGGAGACGCCGGCAGCAGGCCCGCAGTCAAGAGGCGGATGACCGGTCAGCCTGGGATGAAGCGCAAAGTCCCTTGCGGAATTTATGCCTTCCCTCAGATTGAAGGCATGACGGAGATGCTCCACCCTCTCTCCTATCCTGAGGTATTCTTCATTGCCTAGATCCCATCCGGTTGAGGCATTCAGCCATTCGACAAGGGGCATTTCCCCTCCTACCTGGGTTCCGAAAACGCAGCAACCGGCGCAGTCCACAAGCATCCTGAAAAAACATCCGGCGGCCATGAAATCCCCCTTGTCAGTCAGGTTGTATTTTTCCCTGCCCGACATGAGGATCGGGGGTTTGCGTGTTTGCGGGAACTTGCGGTCAAGCCTTTCAATATCCATGAGCATGATTGAATAGACCATGTGACGGCCAGGGGCCGGTTCGCAGAGGTAGGCCATTCCGAATCCGGGATCGAACTTGGGATCGTGCATGGGGGGCTCGATTCCTCCGCAGTGGACGGCAAAGGCCTCAGAACCTCGTCCCAGCCTTTCTGCGGCCTTCTTTACTCCGTCCGCCAGGAGATCGCCTATGCCCTCCCTGGCCGTGATCAATCGTGTAAGATTGAGGATTCCCTCGGAATCGCCCCATGAAAGAGGCACCCCCCCTGTGTCTTTGTCCGTGATTATCCCATGTTCAAAGCACTCAATGGCGAACGCGACCGTTGCCCCGCATGAGATCGTATCCATTCCGGCCCTGTTGAGGAGATCGTTTACGCGGAATATCACGCCGAGATCTCTGTTAAGGAGAAGGGCGCCGAAGGCGCACAGGGTTTCATACTCAGGCCTGTGCATTTCCAGAATATTTTTTTCATCCAGGGGCACCTTTACTATTGCCCCGCATCGCAGCGGGCAGGAAAAGCACCCGTATTTCTTGTCCTCGAAGGCCCCTACCCTCTCAGCACCAATGGCTTCAGACATGGAGAAGGGAAAATCCCTGTATCCTACCCCATGCCAGTTTTTGACGGGACTGTCTCCGCCCTCGGCGCTCATGACGGTCATGGATGAGGTTCCGTACTTCTTCATCATGGCCCTGAAGAGTTGAGGAGGCTGGCGCATGTAGAAGGGGCTTTTCCTAGTCATCTGCCCCACCTTGTGGAGGAGGCGGTCGCCTATTATCTTCTCAAGATATCCTCCCTTCTCAAGCCTCTTTCTGAACGCGCCGCTCAAGGCCTTTATTCTTTCAGGATCAGCGACTCCTACCTTCTTTCTTCCCGCAGCCACTACGGCCTTGAGTCTCTTTGCTCCCATGACCGCCCCAAGGCCCAGACGGGCCGCAAGACGGCCCCCGTCCGTGGAAACTCCGGCCATAAGACTTCTCTTCTCTCCTGCCTGACCGATACATGCGACTTCGGCTCTCTTTCCGTGGCGCTCCTTCAGTAAGACCTCCGTTTCGATGGTATCCTTTCCCCAGAGGTCTGAGGCGTCGAGAAGGGTAGCCTCCTTTTCATCAATATAGAGATAGACGGGCCCTGGGCTTATGCCCCGGAAAAAAACCGCGTCAATGCCGCATCGTTTGAGTGCTGGGGCAAAATAGCCTCCGCTGTTTGCGTCGGCCCATCCTCCCGTTACAGGTGATTTTCCGAGCAGGGTGTATCTTCCGGCAAAAAGGGCGCCGGTGTCCGTCAAGGTACCCGTCGCAAACCCGAGGATATTGTCCGGTCCCAGGGCGTCAGCTCCCGTGGTAACCCTGTCCCAAAGAATCTTTGCCCCGAGTCCCAGGCCGCCCAGATAGCTTCGGTAAAAGGCCTCATCCAGTTCTTCGAAGACCAATTTGCCTGAGTCAAGGTTGACAAAAACCACCTTGGAGAAAAAACCCTTACCTTCTGATCTGGTCGGTTTCATTTAGCGCCTCCTTGCGGTTTCAATGCCGGATTTTCATCCTTCGTTGTGCCCCAATAAGGCATGGGGGTTAGATCCAAGATATATCCAACCGCACCTTTAACACCTTATTCCACAGCGTTCTGTCATGAAAAACAAGAAAATTTCGACATCCTTTATCAGCAATTTTAACCTTCCTGCACACTGGGATCCGGGTTGCGGGCATAGCCCGCCTTAGCGGATACTCCTTATATCATAAACATTATTCATTATAAACGATCATGTCTGCGCTCCCCGGAATGAAAAGAGTATTTAGGGTCAGTCTTTCTCGATTCTGATCGCAACCCCGATGTCCCCTCCTCTCCTTTTCTATTGTCAATTCGCTGTTTTTAGGATTTAATTGAAAGAAAGGAGACGCTTTAATGGGCTTGAGAGGCAAAAGCATTGTGGTCGGTGTGACGGGCGGTATAGCCGCATATAAGGCCGCAGAACTTGTAAGGCTCCTTGTAAGGCAGGAGGCCTTTGTGCGGGTGGCCATGACCGCGAATGCCCTCCACTTTGCGGGGCCGGTTACCTTTGAGGCCCTTACAGGGCAGAAGGTTATGTATGATATGTACGGCCAGGAGGGGACGGCTATGGAGCACATCCGATGGGGGCAGGAGGCCGACCTGGTGGTGATTGCCCCGGCAACAGCAAACTTCATCGCCAAATACGCAAACGGCATCGCCGACGATTTCCTCACAACGATGATGCTTGCCGCCTCCGCCAGGATACTTATATGCCCTGCGATGAACACAAAGATGCTCCTTCATCCCGCTACCCGTTCGAATATGGATATCCTGGCTAAAAGGGGCGTGTATATTATGGCCCCAGGCGAAGGAGAACTTGCCTGCGGAACGAGCGGCGCCGGGAGACTGCCTGAGCCGGAGGAGATAGTGGAATTCGTCGCGACCGTGATTTCCAAAAAAGAC
>Ga0210042_1002482_pt1 | contig 14035 bp, 6 predicted proteins | sample CryGeymeta201518_FD_183982 | JGI IMG/M metagenome (GOLD analysis project Ga0210042, IMG submission 183982) | Groundwater microbial communities from Crystal Geyser aquifers in Utah, USA - Crystal Geyser metaG 2015-18 (SPAdes) (version 2) | ecosystem: Environmental > Aquatic > Deep subsurface >... | reverse complement strand
GCGGTCGCAGGCGGTGACGCGCATGAGGCCGGCGATGTCGCCGCGGGCGACGAGGGGCAGATGGTCGATGAGGGCCTGCATGGCGGGGTCGAGCCGGTCGGCCTCGCTCATCAGCCGCCACGCGCGGCGGCCGCGATTGGTCATCTTCAGCTCGACGCCCATTTCCGGCGCGAAGTCTTCCTGCGACAGGTCGCTGCCCGGCCCGGCGGCGAGAAAGGGCGTGTTGTTGGCGTTCATCACCCAGCCGCTCGCCGGATTGAAATATTGCGGCAGGCTGTCGTAGGCGACCTTGCCGGTCCACAGGGTATCGCTGGTGTCGCCCGGCAGGATGCCGCGCCAGTCGTAGCCCTTGGGCCGGTCGGGGATCGCGGCGTTGTAGATATACGCAATATTGCCTTGCGCATCGCCGTAGATGAAATTGGTCGAAGGGATCTGGCCGCGCGCCATGATCTCGCGCCATTCGGACAGATCCTTCGCCTTGTTTAGCCGGTAATAGGCATCGAGCTGGTCGATGCTGCCGAGCGAGGCAAAGCGGATGGCGAAGGTGCCGTTGTCGTTCTTGATCACCGGACCGTGGATGGAACGGTAGACGGTGCGGCCGACGGGCAGGGTGAACGGGCCGAAGCGCACCGGCAGCGTGACGTCGGTTGCCTCAAGATCGCGCCATTCGCCATCGAACAGATAGCGCGTGCCGCTTTCGTCCATCGTCAGCCGATAGATATCGAACATGTCGGGCGTGTTGACCGTGTTGGTCCACCCCAGGGTTTCGTTATGGCCGAGGAAGGGGAAGGGGCTGCCGGGGAAATTGGCGCCCGCGAAGTGCCAGCCGTCGCCGCTTTCCACCACCATCTCGTACCACGCGACCGGGCCGCGCCACGGCTGGTGCGCGTTCGAGACCAGGATCGTCGGCCCGCCCGATTTTTCCGGCGCCACGGCAAACGCGTTGGAGCCGGCCTGCACGAAATCGTCGCGCAGCGAACCGGGCGTCGGCGTGCTGGCGCGCGCCTGCGGCTGGCCAGCGGCATCGTCCATGATGCGCGGACCATCGTCGATGGCGTTGCCATTGGCGGGCTTCAGGTCGCTGGCCGGAATGCGCGGGCCGTATTCGGGCGGCAGCGTCTCACCCGCGACCAGCGGGCCGATATAGCGGTCCAGCCCGAAGAAGAACGGCTGGCGCAGGGCAAAGCCGGTCGCCACGTCGATCCCGTTGACCGGGAACATGTTGCCCAGCTTCACCTCGCCGGGGTGGGCCCTGGCATAGTCGTTCATGCCGACCGCATAGGCATCGAGCAGCGCGCGCGTATCCTGCGGCAGGTTCTCCCATTCGCGTTCGGCGGTGCCGCGCGCGTCGAGCAGGTGGTACATGTAATCCACCGCCGCGCCGTCTTCCCCGGCAATCGCGCCGAAGCGACCGCGCGTCATCGCGATCACATCCTGCAGGGTGGAGAAATCGTCTTCGCTGTGCGCAATGGCGACGCCGTAGGCGACGTCGGCATCGGTATCGCCGTAGATATGCGGCACGCCGAATTCGTCGCGCACGATTTCCGCGGTGTAGGTGCGGTTGCCTTCAGGGGCGACGCCATCGCGGGCGAAGAACGGCTCCCACGTCATCAGCCCGACTGCCGCGACAAGCAAAACGGCAAGAACGACGAATCCGCCGATGCCCAGAATGCGCTTCATGTGATCCCAACCCTTCAGTTCTCTCAGTCCGCCGCTTTTTGCCCGGCGTTTCCATTCTCGTTAGCAAGCTTTTCCGCCCAATCCGACTCCGGTCTGTCGGCAATCTCCGGCGCGAAGCGTGGCGCGAGGATGCTCGTCACGATCAGCAGTGCGGTATTGCCAAGCTGGCGCAGCAGCGTGGTCGCCACCAGCAGCGCGCTGAGCGAATGCTCGTCCACCCCCATGCCGCGGGTGATCTCCATGGCGACCACCAGGAACAGCAGATCGCGGTAATGAACAGCAACCAGGTATCCATGGGGATCGACGGCAGGACCACAGCATATTGCAGGATCAGGAAGATGTTGGTCAGCACGAAGCGGAGAAGGTGGATGACGAACACCTTTATGCCCTGAACCAAACCGACCCTGAAGACGGACCGACGGAAGATGAACACGGCCGCCACCCCGATGACCGCCGCCAGCGCCATCGCGATCAGCGGGCCCTCGGTCCGCCCGATGATCCGCGCGATCATCGCGTCTTCCCCGGCCAGCGCGAAGCTGACCACCAGACTCAGGGTAAAGGCCGCGCCGGCCATTCCGCCGAGGATGGTGGAATCCTTGACCCCGTGGAACGCCTTGCGCGCGCGCAGCCTCAGCCTCTCGCGCGCCCACATTGCGAACCACACATCGCCCGAATAGCCCAGAACCACGAAGTTCAGCGCGCGCTTGCGCAGCAGCGAGTACCAGCCGACCGTGCGCGTGCCGGGCCAGATCACGCGGAAGACGAATTTTTCGCAAAGCGGGCCGCACAGGAAGCCCAGCACATAGAGCACGAAGAACATCGGTTCGTCGGGCAGCTCGCCAAGCACATCGCGCAGGCCGAGATTGTACAGCTGACGCGCGATCACCGCCACGATCAGCAGCGTCCACAGCCAACCGAGAATTTTTCTATGTTGTTTTAGGAAGGCGGGAACCTGCCTGACCCAATGCATAGCGTCGCACGGCTCCAATTCGCAGAGCGCGGAGGTGCGGACTTCGCGCGCGCTTGTCAATGCCGTCGGGGCTTCGCCGTCGTTCGTCGCGTCGCGATACGCAAAGATCGATAGGGCAGGCAAAAATTCATCCCCAGCCCTTACGTGGCAGCGTGGCAACACTATTTCTTAGGGCAGATGGAAACTGGGGACCGCAGATGAACCTCGAAAACTTCACCGACCGGGCAAAGGGCTTCCTCCAGTCCGCGCAGACCACCGCGATCCGGCTCAACCACCAGCGCATCACCCCGCTCCACCTGCTCAAGGTGCTGCTCGACGATGCAGAGGGCATGGCTGCGGGGCTGGTGAAGCGGGCGGGCGGCGATCCCGTGCGCGCGGAACAGCGCGTCGACGATGAACTGTCCCGCATTCCCGCCGTCAGCGGCAGCGGCGCACAGCAGAGCCCGGGGCTGGATAACGATACGGTGCGCGTGCTCGATTCGGCGCAGCAGATTGCCGAGAAGTCGGGCGACAGCTTTGTTACCGTGGAGCGGATGCTGGTGGCGTTGGCGCTGGCGTCGAACACCAAGGCAGGCGGCGTGCTGGCCGATGCGGGCGTCGATGCCAAGGCGCTCGAACGCGCGATCACGGAGCTGCGCGGTGGGCGCACGGCAGACAGTGCGAATGCCGAACAGGCTTATGACGCGATGCAGAAATACGCCCGCGACCTGACGCAGGCGGCGCGCGACGGCAAGCTGGACCCGGTCATCGGCCGTGACGAGGAAATCCGCCGCACCGTGCAGATCCTCGCCCGGCGGACCAAGAACAACCCCGCGCTGATCGGCGAACCCGGCACCGGTAAAACCGCGATCGCCGAAGGCCTGGCGCTGCGGATCGCCAATGGCGACGTGCCCGACAGCCTGAAGAACCGCACGCTGATGGCGCTCGACATGGGATCGCTGATCGCGGGCGCGAAATATCGCGGCGAGTTCGAGGAACGGCTGAAGGCCGTACTCGACGAAGTAAAGGGCTCCGACGGGCAGATCGTCCTGTTCATCGACGAGATGCACACGCTGATCGGGGCAGGGGCCTCCGAAGGCAGCATGGATGCGTCCAACCTGCTCAAGCCCGCGCTGTCGCGGGGCGAGCTGCACTGCATCGGCGCCACCACGCTCGACGAATACCAGAAATATGTCGAGAAGGACCCGGCGCTGCAGCGGCGTTTCCAACCGGTCTATATCGAGGAACCCAGCGTCGAGGATACGATCAGCATCCTGCGCGGGATCAAGGAAAAGTACGAGCTGCACCACGGCGTGCGAATCACCGACGCGGCTATCGTGGCGGCTGCGCAGCTTTCCAATCGCTACATCCAGAACCGATTCATGCCCGACAAGGCGATCGACCTGATGGACGAGGCGGCATCGCGCATCCGCATGGAGGTGGAGAGCAAGCCAGAGGAGATCGAAGGCCTCGACCGGCGGATCATCCAGCTCAAGATCGAGGAGCAGGCGCTCGCCAAGGAAAGCGACGATGCCAGCAAGGAACGGTTGGAAAACCTGCGGGAAGACCTCGCCAATCTGGAACAGCGATCGTCCGAACTGACCGCACGCTGGCAGGGCGAACGCGACAAGATCAACGCCGAATCGCGCCTGAAGGAAGAGCTCGACCAGGCGCGGCTGGAGCTGGAGCAGGCGCAGCGCGCGGGCGACCTCGCCAAGGCGGGCGAACTGCAATACGGGCGCATCCCCGAGCTTGAGAACAAGCTGAAGGAAGCCGAAGGCCACACCGCCAACGCCTTGCTGCGCGAGGAAGTGACCGAAGAGGATATCGCCGGCGTCGTTGCCCGCTGGACCGGGATTCCGGTCGACCGGATGCTGGAGGGCGAGCGCGACAAGCTGCTCAAGATGGAAGAGATGCTTGGCAAGCGGGTGATCGGCCAGACGCAGGCGGTGGAGGCCGTGTCCAAGGCGGTCCGCCGCGCGCGCGCGGGGCTGCAGGATGCCAACCGCCCGCTGGGCAGCTTCCTGTTCCTGGGGCCGACCGGCGTCGGCAAGACCGAGCTGACCAAGGCGCTGGCGCAATTCCTGTTCGACGACGACAGCGCGATGGTTCGCATCGACATGAGCGAATTCATGGAGAAGCACGCGGTCGCGCGGCTGATCGGCGCGCCTCCGGGCTATGTCGGTTACGAAGAGGGCGGCGTGCTAACCGAATCGGTTCGGCGTCGGCCCTATCAGGTGGTGTTGTTCGACGAGGTGGAAAAGGCGCACAGCGATGTCTTCAACGTGCTGCTGCAGGTTCTCGACGATGGCCGGCTGACCGACGGGCAGGGCAGGGTGGTGGACTTCTCCAACACGCTGATCATCCTGACCTCCAACCTGGGCAGCCAGTACCTTTCCAACATGACCGACGACCAGCAGGTCAGCGATGTCGAGCCGCAGGTGATGGATGTGGTCCGCGGTCACTTCCGCCCCGAATTCCTCAACCGGCTGGACGAGATCATCCTGTTCCACCGGCTTGGCCAGGCGGACATGGCGCCGATCGTCGAATTGCAGGTCGCGCGCGTGCAGAAGCTGCTGGCTGACCGCAAGATCGAGCTGGAACTGACCGATGCCGCGAAGCGGTGGCTCGGCCGGGTCGGCTACGATCCGGTCTACGGCGCGCGCCCGCTGAAACGCACGGTGCAACGCTACGTGCAGGATCCGCTGGCCGAGCGCCTGCTGCAGGGCGAGGTGCCCGACGGAAGCACGGTCAGGATCGACGAAGGCGACGGCCAGCTGTCGATAATGGTCGACTAGCGCGCGCTGGCCGCTGCGTAAGCGTCCGAAAACGGGCGCAGATAATCGCTGTAGGGGTGCGCGCTGCCCAGCGCGTCGGTACCGATGGGCTCGCGCACCTGCATCACGCTGGCGGTGGAGACCACGCGCTCGGTGCGGTGCGGTTCGAACACCGCAGGCTCGACCGGCAGGTTGCAGAATTGCAGGATGCGTTCGATCTGGCTGCGCGGATCGCGCACCAGATCGGCGTATTCCACCGGGAGGATGCGGTCGGGCAGCAGCTCGGACCAGAATGCGAACAGCGCGTCTTCGATGGCGAAATGCTGGGCGATGGCGGTTTGCTGCCAGCTCCAGTCCACGCCCGAGGCGAAGAAGGTGCGGAACGCCGACCATGCGCAGTCCAGCGGGTCGCGCCGCAGCCAGATGACGGGCGACTGCGGCATCAGACTGGCGATCAGCCCCATGTAACGCGGGTTGTTCAGCCCCTTGTCGACATAGCGGCCGCCATCGCCGAACCGCTCCCGCCCGAGATGCAGGTAGAGCTGCGTCAGGTCGTCTGCCGGACGATCTGCGAGGTAGGCCTGCAGGCCTGCCAGCGAATTGGCCGGAAGATCGCGCTGGACCACCGCCATGCGGCCCAGTTCCTCGCCCCCGACGACCGCCGAATGACTGGCCAGGATCTGTTCCACCAGCGTGGTGCCGCTGCGGGGCAGGCCGGTGACGAAGATCGCTTCGCTGGTGTCGGTCTGCACGGTCTCCGCGATCCGCGCGATGCTGTCCCGATCAAAGCCCGCGCGCCCGGCCTCCGCCTCGCGCGCATCGGCTGCCGGATCGTAAGGTGCCTGCGCCGCCATCAGGCTCGCCCCTTCGGCGAAACGGGCGAAGGCAGGGTCGATGCTGCGGCGGTCGAAATGAACCGACCCGGCGGCGAAATTGTACTGCGCGCGGTCCATCGGGTGCGCGTTCGCCAGCGCGGCGCTGCCTTGCAGTATGGTGTCGCCCAGCGGATCGTCCGCCCCGCGCTTGCGGCATTTGGCAAGCGCGAGATAGGGCTGGCCGAGCTGCGGATTGGCCTCGATCGCGGCCGTCAGATGCTCCTCCGCCTCGTCGATCCGGCCAAGATTCATGGCGATCGTTCCCTTGAGGAACGCGTTGCTGGCAGGGTTGGGCGCGCTGGACGGGATGTCCGCCAGCAGATCCCACGCATCGTGGGCCCGGCCGCATTGCGCCGCGAGCGTCGCGCGTTCGAATTGCGCCATGTCCCTGTTGGTCGACTGTTCGACGAACAGCGCGCAGGCGCGATCCGCGTCGCTCAGTTCGCCATTGGCCTGCAGCACGCGGAACACCGCACGCCACTTGTCGCGCAGCCGGGCCTTGGTCGCGATGGCTTCCTGCGCCAATGCATTCGCGCCCTCGCGGTCGTTGGCCTGCAAGGCGGCAACGAATTTGCGCATGATCTGAACGTCTTGGTCACTCACGGGTCGGGATTCTCACAAACTGGATACGGCGCGGGGGTCAGACCGCGATGGGATCGCCATAGGCGGCGTCGAAATCGTTCATATACTCGCGGTAGGGGCGGGAAACGCCGATGCCGCGGCGGTTGATCGGTTCGCGCACCTGCAGGAAACTGGCGGTGGAGACCGCGCGATCGCTCTTGTGGAAGTCCATCTGCCCGGCTTCGGGCTCCAGCCCGCAATGCCGCGTGATCCGCTCCACCCACTCGTCGGGATGTTCGACCAGATCGGTGTAGGAGACGACCAGCAACCGGTCGCCCAACTGTGCGCGCCAGTGATCGAGCAGGCCGTCCTCGATCCGCATGTGGTGGGCGATATGATCGAACGACCAGCCACTGACCACGTTGTTGGCCAGCCAGGAACGGTAGATCGACCACGCATTGTCGTGCGGGTCGCGGCGCATCCAGACGATCGGCGCATCGGGGAACAGCGCGGAGAGCGGGCCGATCGAGCGGCTCTGGTTGAGGCTCTTGTCGACGAAGCGGCCACTTCCGGCGATCCGTTCGCCCACCAGGCGCAGGTAGAGCGCGCGCAGATCATCCATCGATCCGCCCGCTGCCCGATAGCGGTCGAAATCCTGCGGCGCGAAGCCATCCACGGTCGCTTCGATCTGCAGTGCCAGGCCCAGCTCGCCGCCGCCATCGACACCTGAATGGGCGGACAGGATCTGTTCGACCAGCGTGGTGCCGCTGCGGGCCAGACCGGTGAGGAAGATCGGCTGGCGTTCCGGCGGCTGGGGATCGCCCGCGTGCCGCGCGATCGCCGCTGCCGTCCAGCTGGAGGCGATCTTCGCCGATGCGAGGTTATCCTGCGGGTCGTAGCGTACGGTTTCTGCCCTGATCGCGGTCGAGCGGCGGTAATGTTCGAAAGCCGTTGCGTAATCGCGCGCGCGGTGCGCGAGCAGTGCCAGCACGTGTTCCAGTGCGGCGCGATCGGTCTGCTCCTGTGCGGACCTGTTCTGCACGAGCGCGCGGATGGCCTGTTCGTCCTGATCGGTCAGACGGTCCATCTGCGCAATGCCCAGCCACGAACGCCCCGATTCGGGTACCGCGCGCAACACGCGGCGGAACTGGGCTTCGGCGGTATCGGGATCGCCCAGCGTCAGCGCGGTCGAGCCGCGCAGATAGGCGTTCGCCTCGGGCGCGGGGATGTTTTCGGGAATGGAAAGGATGAGCGCCATGGCGCGCCGATTATGCGCGTTGCGGGCCAGCAGCATCGCCTGCTCGTACTCGGCGGCGTAGGGCGGGGCCTCCTGCGTTTTCCAGACATCGAGTGCGTTCAGCGCGAGGGTCAGTTCCCCCCACCGGGCGAGCTGTTCCGAAACGCCGGGCCATTGCGGGCCGAGCGGGGCCGAGTGTTCGATCAGCACGCGGGCCGCATCGACCAGCCTCGTGCGGTCGTGCTGCTGGAGCGCCTGTCTGAACCGGGCGGCGACGGCGCGGAGATTCTCAATATTCACGGGTGCAGTCCATAGACAAAAAAAGGGGCGGCATCGAGCCGCCCCTTCCTTTTTGGTTCGTCTTTCGACGGTTGCGAAGCTTAGTTCGAACCACCGAAGCGCAGGAACGCCGAGAGGCGGACCGAACGCGGCGACTGGTAGGAGGTCACCCGACCGTAGTTCGGGTTCGCACCTGCGAAGTTCACGTCGCCGAACTCGTTGAAGTCGATTTCCGACTTCCAGTTGAAGACGTTGAACACGTCGACGCGGAACTTCACGCCCGGCATCGAGACCGGAGCCGGGGTAAGCGTGACACCGAGGTCGATACGCTTGTTCCAGTCCGATTCGAACGCCGTACCGCGCGGGACCAGCACCGAACCGGTGCCCGTACCGTCGTTGCCGGCACCCGAGTCGAGGCCGTCACCACCGAACGCTGCCTGGCGGCAGTAGAACGAAGCGGCACCATACGAGTATTCGAAGGTTGCGCTGTCGTTCTGGTAGTTACCGATACAGCTGAACTTACGCGGCGATTCCACGATGGCGTTCACACCGACTTCAAACCAGTCGGTGGGCTTCACCCGGCCGTACAGCTTGAAGGCGTGTTCACGACCATTGGCGAGATCGCCGAACGCACCATCCAGGAAGCCCGGCTGGTCGAAGTCCTGCGTCAGGCCGGCGTCGGTCTGATTGTTGTCCGACTTCACTGCACCTTCGAAGTTACCGCGCAGGCGGGTGTAGGTGTAGTTGAAGTTGAAGCCCCAGAAGCCGTTGAAGGCCTTCTCCAGTTCGACTTCGAACGCGTCGTAGTTACGAACTGCTTCCGGATAGCCGAGGTCGGCAGCCGCAAGGGTCACGACATCACACTGACCGGCAATCGAGCAGTCGCCATCGAGGCGAACCGTCACGTCATCACCCGGGTTCAGGAGCACGTACTGGTGGAAGCCGGTGAACACCGAGTCACAACCGGCGACGCCGTTTGCGTTACAGTATGCCAGAACCGCAGCGTCGATCGCGGCGTCTTCCAGAGTCGCGCCCAGACGACGGTTGATGTAGTTCAGGCCAATCTTCCAGTCGCCGAAGCGGTGCTCGGCACCGATCAGCCACTCGTCGGTGTAGCTCGGCTTGAGCGTGGACGACACCAGGGTGTCGACTGCGCCAAGCGTGCCGTCGGCGTACACGGTGAAGCAGGTCTCACCGGCGTTGGGCGAACCTGCCGGGCAAACATTGCCACCGAAGTTCGAGTTGAAGCCGATGATGTCACCATTCGCATCGAGCGTATAGCGATCGGGGATACCGTTGCCATCGGCGTCGGTGCTGGTGCCATAGTTGTCGACCTGACGGTAGTACGTTTCCGCACCGGCCAGACGGATGTTGGTGTTGGTCGCGATCGGCAGATAGTACCGACCCCAGAACGCGTTGATCTTCGTGCGGCCATCACCGAACACGTCGAACGAACCACCGATACGCGGTGCCCACAGGTCGCCCGAGTCATAGAACTGGTCACCCAGCTGGGTGTAGTTCTTGAAGCGGTCGTTGCGGACGCCGAGCTGCAGGTTGATGCGGCCATCGAGGATCGACCACGCATCCTGCAGGTAGAACGCACGCTGATCCGTTTTGAACGAACCTTCGTTGAAGTAGTAGTAACGAATGGTCAGGTTCGAACGGACGTCGTAGTAATAACCGGTGCCGTTGTAGCTGGTCAGTTCCTGTGCCGAGAGCTTCTCGAGATCGAAGCCCGCACGGAAGTGGTGCTCACCCAGGAAGTCGACATAGAGGTCGGCATCGGCGCGGTAGATTTCACGCTTGTCCGAATCGGACGTGGTGCTGGCGGTGGTCCCGCCGACGACACGCGTCGTGCCGATACGGCTGAGGATGTAGGCCAGGTTCGGGTTCGCAACCTGCGAGCCCGTGTTGTTGTTCTGACCATACGAAGCCGAAACACTCAGGAAGTCGGTCAGCTGACCATTGTAGGTGACGATGAAGTTGTCGCCACCGAACTGCTGCACCAGACCGCCCTGAACGGCACCGAGGCTGTCGGTGGCCGGGTCGTATGCGATGTACTGGATGGTCTGTTCCTGCTTGTCGCGGAAATAGGTACCTTCCAGACGGTGACCGTCGGCGATCACGAAGTCCAGCTTGCCGCCGAAGAACGGGCTCTTGTTCCGAACGATCGTACGACGAGCGCCCGACGAACTGGTGCTACCCGACTTGTTGTCGCGCGGGTTGTACAGTGCGTAGAAGAACAGGCGATCCTTGATGATCGGACCCGACGCATAGAAGTTGGCCTGGAGGCCTTCGCTATAGTCGTCTTCGTTGAGCGAAGCGACCACGGTGTCGGTCGTTTCGGTACAACCCGTACCGGCATAAACCGCGCTGTTCGGGTCACACGGCGAACCGACGGGAATGCCACCGGCCGCAATGGTCGTTACGCGGTAGAAACCATCCGCATCCACGAACGTGTTCGGCTGGTTCGAGCGCAGCGCATCCGGGCTGTACAGGACAACCGCACCGGCTTCGAATTCGTTCGAACCCGACTTGGTAACGGCCGAGGTAACACCGCCGAGGGCGCGACCATATTCAGCCTGGTAGCCGCCGGTCTTGATGTCGATCGTACGGTAGAACTCGAACGGAATGATCGACGAACCCAGGAAGTTCCGGAAGTCCGTGATGTTCAGGCCGTTCACGTAATACGCGTTTTCAGCAACGGTGGCGCCGCCGATCGATGCCAGGTTGCCGAAGCCACCGTCACCGCCGGTCGTGCCGGGGGCGAGCAGGATGAGCGAGGTCTGGTCGCGACCGACAGGAACGGTTTCGGCCAGTTCCTGAACGTTCAGGGTCACACCCGTCTGGGTGGCCTGGAAGTCGTTGACCTGGACGCGGGTACCGGTGACGACCAGCACGTTGTCCGAACCTTCGGGAGCTTCACCGCCGGCGGCGGTGTAACGGAAGGTGTTGGCCTGACCGGCGAGCACCTGGGCTGCGCGGTCTTCAACCACCACGGTGCCGCCCGAGCGGATGACAACGGTGTACGTACCGGTCGGCAGGCCGGTGACCCGGAAGCCGCCCGACGCGTCGGTCGTGACGGTGTTGGTGAAGCCCTGCTCGTTCGAGGTTACGGTAACTTCGGCGCCGGACAGCGGAGTGCCGTCAACACCGAGAACCGTGCCTTGCAGCGTACCACGCGTGTAGTCCTGCGCAGCAGCAGGCGCAGCCACCATGGTGACGGCAGCGCCGCCACCCAGCAGCGCGACAGCCTGCAGAGCAGTACCCGACGCAAGCAGCCGCTTATAGAAGCTTTTGTTTGTCATCTTGAGCATTTCCCTTCGTTCGCTCGTCCGGGGGCGTGTTTGGTTCGTCCCCCAGACCATTTCTCCAGTCCCTGTCGAGCGGCGTGATGACACGCACGTGACCCCCAAAGATGGAATGGCTGCACGATTAACGACGGTTGGGCATTTTGCAAAAGCAATACGGCGGTTTTCCGCCGAACGAGAATTCGTGTGGCATCTCGGTGACAGTGCTGCGACAGAGTGAAACATTGCTGCAACGCTTTGAAATATGATTTCAACGGGCGTCTAGCCGCCACGCTTTGGCGAGCGCGCAAATCCGCTTTCTGGACAGTTTTGGTTCGGCGTCGCAGCGAATCTCCCAGTGCCTCGATCGCGCCGGACTCGGCTTGACACTCGCCATGACGGGTTCCACCCAGCCGCGTGAAAACAGCCTGAGTGGAGAAGATGGAAATGGCCGATGCATATATCGTCGATGCGGTGCGCACCGCGGGGGGCAAACGGGGCGGGGCGCTGGCGGGTGTCCACCCGGTCGACCTCGCGGCGCAAACGCTGGATGCGCTGGTCGAACGCACCGGGATCGATCCGAAAGCTATCGACGATGTGATCATGGGCTGCGTCAGCCAGGCAGGCCAGCAGGCGATGCAGGTGGGCCGCAACGCGGTGCTCGCAACGAAGCACCTGCCCGAGAGCACGCCGGCGGTTACGATCGACCGGCAGTGCGGGTCTTCCCAGCAGGCGATCCAGTTCGCCGCGCAGGCGGTGATGAGCGGTACGCAGGACGTGGTGATCGCCAGCGGCGTCGAAAGCATGACGCGGGTGCCGATGGGCAGCTCCGCCATGTTTCATATGAAGGAAGGGCTTGGCAATTATAAGTCGCCGGGCCTCGAAAAGAAGTACCCCGGCGTCCAGTGGAGCCAGTTCATGGGTGCCGAAATGATGGCCGAAAAGCACGGCTTCTCAAAGGACGACATGGACCGTTTCGCGCTCGCCAGCCACGAGAAGGCGGCCGCCGCGACGAAGGACAATCGTTTCGATGCGGAGATCGTCCCGATCCCCGTCGAAACGCCCGATGGCGAGTCGATGCACACGGTGGACGAAGGCATCCGCTTCGATGCCAGCCTCGAAGGGATCGCGAGCGTCAAGCTGCTGAGCCCCGAGGGCAGGATCACCGCCGCCTCCGCCAGCCAAATCTGCGACGGGGCCAGTGCCGCGCTGATCGTGTCCGAAGCCGTTCTGAAGGAACATGGCCTGACGCCGCTGGCGCGGATCGTCGACCTGACGGTGACCGCGGGCGACCCTGTGATCATGCTGGAAGAACCGCTGTTCGCGACCGACAAGGCGCTGAAAAAGGCGGGGCTCTCCATCGACGATATCGACCTGTACGAGGTCAACGAGGCGTTCGCGCCGGTGCCGATGGCGTGGATGAAGCACGTCGGCGCGGACCCGGACAGGCTCAACGTCAATGGCGGCGCGATCGCGCTCGGCCACCCGCTGGGTGCGAGTGGCACCAAGCTGATGGCAACGCTGCTCCACGCGCTGAAGGCGCGCGGCAAGAAATACGGGCTGCAGACGATGTGCGAAGGCGGCGGTGTCGCCAACGTGACCATCGTCGAGATGCTTTAAGAACACCAAGAACCGGAGAGAGTTTTCATGGAAATCAGCAGCAACACCCCCGCAGTCGTCACCGGCGGCGCATCGGGCCTTGGCCTCGCCACCGCGCGCGCCATCGCCGCGAAAGGCGCCAAGGTCGCGATCTTCGACATGAAGGACGATGAAGGCCAGAAGGTCGCCGAGGAACTGGGCGGCACCTTCTGCAAGGTCAACGTCACCAGCGAGGAAGAGGTCGCCGCCGCCTTTGCCAAGGCGCGCGAGGCGCATGGGCAGGAGCGTATCCTGGTCAACTGCGCCGGGATCGGCAACGCGATCAAGACGGCCAGCCGCTCCAAGGAAGATGGCAGCATCAAGCACTTCCCACTCGCCGCATTCGATTTCGTGATCCAGGTCAATCTGGTCGGCACCTTCCGCTGCATCGCGCATGCGGCGGCGGGCATGCTGACGCTCGACCCGCTGAACGATGATGGCGAGCGTGGGGCGATCGTCAACACCGCCAGCGTCGCCGCCGAAGACGGCCAGATCGGCCAGGCGGCCTACTCTGCCTCCAAGGGCGGCGTGGTGGGGATGACCCTGCCGATCGCGCGCGACCTGATGGGTGAGGGCATCCGGGTGAACACGATCCTGCCCGGCATCTTCCACACCCCGCTGCTGATGGGCCTGCCCGAAAAGGCGATCGAAGCGCTGAATGCCTCGGTCCCGTTCCCCAAGCGGCTCGGCAACCCGGAAGAATACGCCAAGCTGGCGATGGTGATGCTGGAAAACACCTACTTCAACGG
>Ga0210042_1002478_pt1 | contig 14058 bp, 14 predicted proteins | sample CryGeymeta201518_FD_183982 | JGI IMG/M metagenome (GOLD analysis project Ga0210042, IMG submission 183982) | Groundwater microbial communities from Crystal Geyser aquifers in Utah, USA - Crystal Geyser metaG 2015-18 (SPAdes) (version 2) | ecosystem: Environmental > Aquatic > Deep subsurface >... | reverse complement strand
ATGTTGGATAAGGGCAGGAAATACCTTGAAAACATGCAAATATCCGAAAAATCAAGGCCGGATTGCCTATTTTTTAAGCAGATTCATGATTCCAAATTTTGAATTTCTGTGTCCGACAGGCTGCTAGACACAAATGATTTGGAAATGGAATTACGACACGACGCAACGCAGCAAGGTTGCGGGCAGCTCAGGCGCTGCGTCACCAATGTCGATCAAGCCCAGCAGGGTCTGGCGGGCGCGTTCGGCGCTGGCGGCATCTGCGGCATGCACCACGGCCAACAGGTCACCCACCTGCACCTGCTGCCCAAGCTGCACACATTGGCTCAAACCCACGCGCGGGTCGATGGTGTCTGCGGCTTGGCGGCGGCCACCGCCGAGTTCCACCACCGCCAGGCCCATGTCGCGCGTGGCCATGCCGCTGACCCAACCCGGGCGCTTTGCCTGCACTGGCAATTGCACCGGCGCACTGGGCAGGTAATGCGCCGGGCGGTTCACAAAATCGGCCGGCCCACCCAGCGCCTTGATCATGCAAGAAAACTGCTCTAGCCCTTGCCCACTCTGCAGAACATGTTCTACTTTTTGTAGCGCCTGAGCCTCGTCTTGAGCCAAGCCACCCATCAACAGCAGCTCGGCGCTCAGGCGCAGGGTGACTTCTTTAAGCCGCGCATCCAGGTTGATGCCCTTCAAAAAATCAACCGCCTCCAGCACCTCCAGCGCATTGCCTGCGGTGCTGCCCAGCACCTGGTTCATGTCGGTCAGCCAGGCGCGCGTGGGCAGGCCGGCACCACCCGCCACACTCACCAGCGACTCGGCCAGGGTGCTGGCCATGTCCAGCGAATCCGCAAACGCGCCGTTGCCCACTTTCACGTCCATCACCAGCCCTTGCAGCCCGGCGGCGAGTTTTTTGGACAGGATGCTGGCGGTGATCAGCGGCACCGATTCAACCGTAGCGGTCACGTCGCGGATGGCGTAAAGCCTGCGGTCGGCCGGCGCCAGCTCAGGCGTCTGGCCGATGATGGCGCAGCCGGCCGTTTGCAGGGCACGGTGCAGCGTGGCCACATCCGGCGTGGCGTTGTAGCCGGGAATGCTGCCCAGCTTGTCCAGCGTGCCGCCGGTGTGGCCCAGGCCGCGGCCTGAGATCATCGGCACCACTCCGCCGCACGCGGCCACGATGGGGGCCAGCATCAGGCTCACCTTGTCGCCCACACCACCGGTGGAATGCTTGTCCAAAATCGGGCCGTTCAAGTTGGCGCTTGACCAATCCATGACCCGCCCGGAATGCGTCATGGCTTGGGTCAGCGCCACGGTTTCATCACGGCGCATGCCCTGCAAGAACATGGCCATGGCCAGCGCAGCAGCTTGGCCTTCGCTCCACGAACCATTGACCAAGCCTCGGACAAAGCTGTCAATGTGGGCGCGGCTCAGCGTGTGGCCGTCGCGTTTGAGGCGGATGATTTCCTGGGCGAGCATGGAAAAGTTTAGTAACTGCCCGGCTGGGTCACGGTGGCGTCGGTCATGCCCGCCAGCACCGCTTCAATGTCCATCAGCAAGCTGCTGGCACCGATGCGAAAGCGCTTGGGGGTCAAAGCCTCAACACCCAAGTGGCGCAGCACGAGCGCTTCGTACAGCGCGGTCTCGCGTACTGTCCGGATGCCGCCAGCCGCCTTGAAACCCGCAAGCGTTCTGGCCGTTGGGTGAGCCGCGATGGTGGCCAGTATGACGCTTGCAGCCTGCGGCGTGGCACTGACCGCCGTCTTGCCGGTGCTGGTTTTAAGAAAGTCTGCGCCCGCATCCAGCGCCAACTGGCTGGCGCGCGCAATCAGCGCTGGGGTTTTGAGTTCGCCGGTTTCCAGAATCACTTTCAGCACCAGGCCAGGGCAGGCGTGGCGCACCGCAGTCAGCAGCTTGGTCACCGCAAGCGCGTCCCCGGCCATGAGGGCTTGGTAGGGCAGCACCACGTCCACCTCTTGTGCGCCCGCATGCACGATTTGCCGGGTGTCTTGCACGGCGGCGGCCACGTCTGCATGGCCGTAGGGAAAGTTGGCCACCGCCGCCACGCGAATGTGGGCGGGCAACTGCGCACGGGCAAAGGCAGCCAGGCGCGGCCAGACGCACACGGCGGCTACGGGCCCAAACGGGCTTTGGGCGCGGCGGCAGAGTTGGGCAATGTCGGACTCGGTGTCGGCTTCGTTCAGGCTGGTGAGGTCCAGGCAGGCCAGGGCGATGCGGGCGCTGGCTGTCAGGACATGTGTTTCGTTGGGTCGTGCGTTTGGGTTGAATTGAGGCATGGTGGCTCAATGATACGGTTGGTGCGGTGCACCAGATGGGTTTGGATTGCAATGCGTTGATTTGCAATGCATTGGCTTGCGCTGGGTTTTGGGTTTTGGGTTTAACCCGCGCAGCGGCAGCCTTTGGCGGCCTCCTCATACTGGAGTACCAGAAATCGTCGGCCGCCAAAGCCAGCCACTGCGCTGGCGGTAGCTGTGACCTACAGCCAAAGGCGACTGCGCCTGTGCACAAAAACGGCTTTAGGGAATTCGGGCTTCTTGCCTTATCTTGATGCGCTGACCCGTCCAATATCTAGTGCAGTGTTGCACGCTATCCGGCACTTAAAACCATGTCTTTTTGCCCCTGGCGTTGTTGCAAATCCGCGCGATACCTGCGGGTATCGCTGTGGTTTGCGCCTAGCCAGTGCCAATAATCCATCGGTTTTAAATGTGCCGTCAAGCATGCAGCACTGCACTAGCGTGGTGGCCAGTGGGGGCAACCCCCCGATTTCTGGTACCCCAGTATGAGGGGATGCCCCCACTGGCCACCACGCCCGGCGCACCCGCCAAGCGCGTGCAGGTGAGCCGGGCTTACGGTAACGCAGCAACGATGTCAGCCAGCAACCGGCTGGCTCGCGCACTGCCCTCCTGCGCTTGACTCAAAGTGTGCGCGTGGCTCAGGTTTTCAGAGGACATACCCGCCCCGAAATTGGTGATGAAAGACAGCGCCAGCACCCGCAGCCCCAAGTGCCGCGCCAATATCGTCTCGGGCACCGTGCTCATGCCCACCGCGTCGGCACCCAGCAAGCGCAGCATGCGAATTTCGGCCGGAGTTTCAAACTGCGGGCCGAGCGCCCAGGCATAGACACCCTCAAAAAGCGTAGCGCCTTGCGCTTGCACTACCTGGGCTGCAAGCCGATTTAGCTCTGAATCGTAGGCATTGACCATGTTCACAAAACGCGTGCTGCCAGACAAGCCCACCAGCGGCGAGCGCTGTGCCAGGTTGAGGTGGTCGGTGATCAGCATCAGGCTTTGCGGCGGCATGTCAAGCTGCAAGCTGCCCGCTGCGTTGGTTTGCACCAGCGTGTGGCAGCCCAAGGCTTGCAGCACCTGCAGCGGCACGGCCATGCCGTCCACCGCGCCGGTCTCGTAACCGTGTTGCCGCCCGCTCATCACCGCCACCGGCTGGCTGCCCATGTGCCCCAGCCACAGGGTGGCGCTGTGCCCGGCCACAGTGGGCTGCGGAAAACCAGGTAGATCGCTGTAGGGAATCTGGATGGGATCGGTGATGTGATCGGTCAAGCCGCCCCAGCCGGAACCCAGCACGACGGCGATGCGCGGCTGCAGGTGGGGTGCACGCTGTTGGAGGGTGGCGAGGGCTTTGGCAATGGCTTTGGCAATGGCGCTCATGGTGTGCCCAGGTGGTCTGGCCCAAAGCTCTCGGGCAGCAATTGCGCCAAGGTGTAGCCTGGCCCCAGGTCGGTGTCGTTGGCACACAGGATGGGCAGACCTGGTGCACCAAATTCACGCAATTTTTGCCTGCAGCCCCCGCAGGGTGTCGTCCAGATGCTATTGTTTTTGCCACCTTGCCCCACCACCAGTACCGCCTGCACACGGGTGCTGCCCGCCAGCACCATGGCGGCAAGCGCCGCGGCTTCGGCACACAAGCCTTCTGGATAGGCCGCGTTTTCGACATTGCAACCGGCGTGGATGCGACCCTGGTCGTCCAGCACTGCCGCGCCCACTGGGTAGTGGGAGTAGGGTGCGTAGGCTTGGCGCTGTGCGGCGCGGGCGGCTTGTAAGAGCGCCTGCTGCTGGGCTTGCGTCAGCGGCATGCATGGGGTAGCGGTGTGGTTCATGGGACGGAGTTCGTGCGAGTTCAGCGGCTTGCTTGAACCTAGATTCCTCAGTTGGCCGCTTGTTTTCTTCAATAAGTGCCTATGGACATGTATTATTTCAGTCTCAGTCAGATTCACCTTTTGGGTGAGAGCGCTACGCACCCGATTGAGCCACTGGCAACGTGCCTGGGGTTGTTGCTCCTTCTTGCGGGCAGTAGCTCGCTGCGGTCGAATTGCAACTGATCTACCAAAAGTCCGACAGGCGTGCGCCGTGTGCTAAAAAATCAAGCAACTTAACGCGGTGTAACACTGAAATGGATCACCACCAAGGCAATGCCGCCAAGCACGGCAACAGAAGACAGCATCAGCACCATAGTGATAGGTTCATTCACAAACCACGCCCCAGCCAGTGAAGCCAATACTGGCACACTCAACTGAACCGCAGCAGCGCGCGTTCTCGTGAGTTTAGGCAATACCGCGTACCAGATGGCGTAGCCCATGCCGGATGTGATGGCTCCTGACAACACTGCGTACAGCGCACCATGTGCGTCTAGCCGCAGATGCGGTAAATACAGCATGCTCAACAGCAGTGACAGCAGTGCAGCACGCACAAAATTTCCACTTGTATGGCCAGTTGGATCTGCCACAAAACGTCCACGCAGCGAATACACCCCCCAAGCCACGCCAGACAACAGCATCAGCAATGCACTTGCCAATGGAGGCGAGTCCAGCCCCGGCGACAAAATGACGACCACCCCAGCTAATGCCAAAACCAAGCCCATGGTTTGGCGGGCATTTAGTCGCTCGCCACGCCATAGTCCGGTCAAAATCATTGTTGCCTGCACAGCCCCAAAAAGCAGCAAGGCACCAATGCCGGTTGATATGTCTGCATATGAAAATGAAAACGCGCTGGCATAAACAAACAACACCAGCGCAGACAACCAGTTGCCGCCCAAACCCACATGCCATGCCGCAGCTGCATGCTGGGAGCGATGTCGGACATACACAAGCAAAGTCAACATCAATGCACCAGACACCAATCGCAAGGCGGTAAAACTGGCTGCATCGATGGTGGTCTGGCGCAGTGCCAGTCGGCATAACACAGAATTGCCGGCAAAACTCAGCATCGTGATCAAGGTCAAAAATGTTAGCCGGATCATCCTAGATTCCTCAGTTGGACGCACCCGAGTGGGCAGCTGGCGGCGCGGCTGGGTAGGCTGAGTGCCGCCGCTTCAATTGTGCCTGCGCACAATGGAACGGCACGAAGAGGCCAAGCCTCTGGCCTGGCTGCGCCCTGCAAGGGTGACGACGCGGCAGGCTACTGCCTGCAAGGAGGCGCAACGCCCCCAGGCGCGTCGCCAGCAGCTCAATCGGGTGTGTAGCGCTGTCACTCATAAGGTGAAGTTGATCAACGCCGAAAAAGTTAATATTCATAGGCACTTATTGGTACAGATTAGCGCTCAACTGAGGAATCTAGGTTCATGGACATGCGCGATTGCCGCGTAGCCAGCGCCATGAATCGATAACATCAAACACCAAGCTGATGCCGTTCACAACGAAAAGGACAAAGGTATAAATGAGCTCCACCATCGCCATCGGCGCAGTGCCGGGATGATCGCCCAAGTGCATGAACAGAATCACCAGCAAGGGTATCCAGGCAAAAAGGTGCGGCACCGACATCAGTTTGCTCATGCCGCGTTCGCGCAACATGATGGGGACGTTGCTTGCCACAACCAATGCTGCGGCCATTGCAGCCATTTGACCAACCTCATAATCAAGCAGAAAAAACGCGGCTGCGTTCACTGGTATCAAAACCAACCCGACCCAAACCTGTATCCACAGTGGCAATCTGCGAAAAGAATGCCAGCTTTGCCGCAGACGTTCATTCATGATGCTGATTTTTGCACCCTGGCCATGGCAAATCTGGAACGCATTCTGCGCACCATGATGTCAGTCCAGGGCTGTTAGCGCCAGTATCAAAAGTGACTGCTTTAACTTGCATATTGACTCCTGTCTATCTAGTTGTCCGTTTCAGCAAAACACTTAGGGCTTGTTCATGAATAAGCTGTACATTTGGCCGCCGGATTTGGGATGCAATGCGAGGCGCAAAGCGTGCCGTGCAGCTCTGCTGCACAAGCGATTTGCAACGACGCAATGCGTCCGTCAGTGCCGCCGGAAAAGGGATATTTGTAATTTCTGCATCCCTGGCTTGTCATAGACCCCGCTGGGAGCTCTAAGCCTGGTTGAATTTTTTTACCCATGGTATGAACTCGGCCAGTGGCATGGGCTTGGCCACCACGTAGCCTTGCAGCAGATCACAGTGGTTGTCTTTGAGCCAGGCTTGTTCCTGGGGTGTTTCAGCTCCCTCGGCCACCACTGACAGGCCCAGCTCCCGGCACAACAAAATGGTCGAGCGAACGATGGCGGCATTTTTTGAATTCACGTCCACCCCGGTGACAAAGGCACGGTCAATCTTGAGTTCATTGACGGGCAGGGTTTGCACGTAAGCCAGCGACGACTGCCCGGTGCCGTAGTCGTCGATCGAGAGTTTGAAGCCAAACTGTGAGAGTTCATTGAGGTGTTGCAGTGCCAATTCAGGTTGATCCATCAAGGCACTTTCGGTAATTTCAAGACACAGCCGATGCGCTGGCAAGCCCGATTGTGTGGCCAAGTGCTGAACGTCCAATACCAACGAATGATTCAACAAATCGAGCGTTGACAGATTGGCCGAGGGCACCACCAGCAGGCCATCACGATGCCATTGAGCTGCGTCGGCAATCACCTGGCGCAGCACCCAAGGCGTAATCTCCCTGATGAAACCGGTCTGCTCGGCAAAAGGGATGAACTGAATCGGGGGGATCAAGCCCTTGACCGGATGCTGCCAACGGATCAGCGCCTCTGCAGCGGTAATTTGATGTTGCGCCAGATTTAGTTTGGGCTGGTAATAGATGACAAACTCGCCTCGGGTCAGAGCCTCGCGCATGTCACCAATCAGCGACAGTTGTGCGGGCACGGGCTCTGTCGACATTTTTGAGGCAAAGACAAGGGGGTCGCGATGGCGCTTGGCTGTGGCCAGAGCTAACCCCGCAAAGCGAAACAAACAGTTGGTATCTGCAAGGTTTGAAGTGAACAAAACAGCTCCAGCGCTGATGTCAACGTCAAGCCGTATGCCGTCGATCAGGATTGGGGCTCGCAATGCATCAATCACGCGCAGCACAGTTGCCTGCGCCTGCGTCTGATCAACACCACGCAACAGCACCGCATATTGGTCTGCCCACAACCGCGCCACGATATCCGTGCTTTTCACAAGCTGCTGAACTCGCGTGGCAATAGCGCATAGCATACGGTCGCCCACGGTGTGCCCTAGTGCGTCGTTAATGGGTGCAAAACGGTTGATGTCGAGCAGAACCAAGACGCCTTGTTCGTCACTTGGGCGTGACTCCAGTAGTTCGATGAAGCGTGTGCGGTTAGGCAAATTGGTCAGATTGTCGACATAGGCTAGGCGCATGATTTTTGCTTCGCGGCTGGCAATGCTGTTGCGCATGACACGCAATGCCTGTAGCAAGATGCCGATTTCACCGCGTTGATCCACCGGCACATCTATCGCATAGTTGCCATTTGCAATGCGTTGTGCCACCAATACCGCTTCACGCACCGGAATCACAATGCCGCGCGCTATGAACCATGCCATCAGCGCGCCGACAAGAAGTGCAATGATCGCCAGAACAATCACCAGTTGCTTGGCCGTGGAAGCCGATTGTTTGAGCATTAGCAACTCAGTCTGCATTTCTTGCTGCATGTGCTCTTCAAGCGCACGGGTGTCAAACATGATGGTGTTGAGCACCTTTTGCGTGCGCGCTTCAAAGAAGGAACGTGCTTGGCTTGTGCCTTCAATTTCAATCAATTCAACCGTTTCTTGCAACAAGATGGCATAGCGTTGGCGCAAGTCGGTCACGTGGTCAATTTCTTGTTGCACATCGGCACTGAGCATGGTCAGGTCAAGGTCGCTGACAGCTTGACCAGAGGCTGCCATTTCTTCATCCAATGCCGCGTACAGCCGCACGCGATCATCTCGGGTTGCGGTTTGCAACAGGTTGAGCAAAATAATAGCTTCGGCCTGGGCGTGCTGGTTGATGCGTTTAGCCAACAATGCACGTCGCTCCAGGACGTTGACGATTTCTTGCGTGCTGGTCGTCAAGCGGTCAAGCCGCTGCAATGACACCGTCGCCAGGGACAACAACAGACCAAGCAACACAGCAAACGCCATGATCAGGCGAGCGCGAATGGACATGGTGTTGAACATCATTTGCTACTCACAAAGTAACGCCTTGACATGGGAGCAACAAAACGGTCAGGGTAGCCGTGACGCTGCGACACGAAATACGGCGGTGTCGGGATGAAAGGAGTACCACGCAAACCAATACCCTACAACGGCAGGCCACTGTGTACCATCACTGGCCTGCACGGTGGCGCGTCCGGCCAAGTGATCAAAACGTATCGTCAGCATTGTGTTGGCCAAGGTGTCGGTGATCACACCGTTGGTTTTGCTGAGTTCTATAAAGGGATAGGCCTTGGTTTGCGTGCCAATTTGCACCCCCAACACCCGCTCTTTCGGGTGATAACCTGCAGACCTGAAGCTCAAGGGAAACATCACATCAGCGCTGCTTTCGTAACCGGCATAAGGATCGCGGTCATATGCCCGGCGGTGGCCGGTGTCAGTGGAGAGCGCTTGCGTTTGGGTATGACTATGTCGCCAGTCGCTCCAAGTGGTGTGGGTGACGGGCACCATGGTCAAACGCTGTCCTTTCATGGGGCCGCTGATGGCCTGAGCCATCATTTGCGACCACAAAGAGCTGGTTTGACGGTCATACAACAGCACATCGTTGTTGTAAAGCAAGCCAGACACGCCAAAACTCAGCAGTCGGCCTTTTACACGTCGGTCAAACGCCACGCCGGTGCCGCATAGCGGGCAATAGGTGATGGTGATGGCCTCACTCTCCAATTGGTCGTTAACCACCTCGTGCCAGTTCAAAACGCGAAGAGGGTAAGCACGCGCCAAGCCCTGTCTTGTCAAACCCAGCACCATGTCGTCAGGTTGCAAAAAGTCAGCATCAGCAACTTGGACAAAACGTGGTTGGTCAATGGCAGGAATACCGTCTTTGGCCGGGCCACCAGAAACGATCTGATCCACGGGTATCAATGCGTCTTTCAGATCAAAACCGTTTTTGACCTGTGCATTCAGACTGGTGCATAGCCAAAGCATCAACACCAGAAGATATTTGAGCGCAATTGAAGATGAATACAACTGATGTTTCATTTCAAAGTACCCCTTGTCAGTGGCTTATTTGTTGGTGATTTACCTGTGTACCACGATTCCCAGCATCGGGTCAAACGGGTCGCTCCATGGAGCTGCATCAATGTGACGTTGAGCATATTCCACACCTGCTTTCCAGCGCCCACGAATGCCAGCCGGGGTGAAATCGATGTCTTTGGTGTGGTCTTCGCCTTCAATTGCGGGGGCCTGCATGGGCAGCACATGCATCACGGTGCCGCAGCCCCAACCCAGCAATTCTTTGGCTTCGGGTGTTGCGCGCAGGGTGGCTGGCATCAACCGACCCAATTCGCGCACGATGTGGCGCAAGTGGTGAATTTGTTGCTGTCGTTCGGTGTGACTCTCGGCCCGACTGGCGTACTGAATGTCTTTGAGGCGGCTGCTGACCTGGGCAATCGTCTCGGGCACAGCCCCTTCCTGTTGCCATAACTGAGCGGCAAAAATCACCGAGTCCTGACGCGGGTTGTCGTCCATCACCACCTCCATCGGCGTGTTGGAGTAGATGCCGCCGTCCCAGTAGGGCTCACCATCAATCATCACCGCAGGGAAAGCGGGTGGCAAAGCACCGGATGCCATCACATGTTCCAGAGTCAAGGCGGTGTCACGGCTGTCAAAGTAATGCATTTCACCACTGCGGGCGTTGACCGCGCCGAGCGTCAACCGGGTGGTTTTTTCTGTGATGCTGCTGAAGTTGACTAATTTGTCCAAGGTGTCTCGCAAGGGATCGGTGCTGTAAAAGCTGGCTTGCGTCACGCCAACTGGGTTGTTTGTCCCCAAAAACGCGTTCGAATTGGGTTTGAAAAACCCCGGGATGCCGTTGGTGACCGTCACCAGGTTGTGCACCATATTTAGCATTCCAAAGGTGTTCCACAGCGAAGAAGATGTGCTGGCACTTGACACCAAGTCCCAGAATTCACGCAGGCGATCCAGCCGCTGCTCGGGTTTGTTGCCTGCAATGATGGCTGCATTGATGGCACCAATTGACGTGCCCACCACCCAGTCGGGCTCAATGCCGGCGCGGTGCATGGCTTCGTACACACCGGCTTGAAACGCACCCAGTGCACCGCCGCCTTGCATGACCAGCACCACGCGTGAGGGTGGTTCGCAATGCGTTAAAGCGGTGCTGGCATCGGTCGACTTTGGCGCTTTAGTTGATTTGACCATCAATCATTCTCCTGTGGTGACGGTTGAGCTTTCAGCCAGATAGTCGAACAAAACTCGGCCATACGGCAAGGTCAGATTGGCGATGAAGTGCAAGCCACCGATGGCCCTGCGCACAGGCAGATCTGCCACGGGTGCATTGACATGAGCCGTCAAGTGCAGCCGCGCCGGGCCAGACCATGCCCCCTGAACGGCAATGTCGGTCAGGTTATAGGCCACCAGTTGGGCAATGGCCAGTTCGCCATCCACGCCGGGAATGAGTTTGAGGTTGACCTGGGTTTTGCCCATCTTCTCGATGATCGAGGCCGATGAGCATTGCTTTTTGCCTGCCACGTCATACAACAAATGCTGATGCTTGTAGCCCATGGTGCCCACTGCGACCTGGACACCGGCGTAGTCCAGCGTGCCGGTGAGGGTGTCTTGAACCACGGCCAGTTTGGGGTGGCCATGTTTTTTGGGAAAGCCCCAAATTTCACGCCCGCCCGCAATCGGCGGTTCGTCATCCAGGTACATCTGTGCGGTGAAATTCACATGCTCGCCACAGTACAGCGCCGGAATCACCACGCCCGATTCGGTGTAACTGCCAAAGCCTGCTGAGTCGGGCATGCGGATGAATTCATAGAGCACGGTATTACTCCCGTCGGGCTCCAGCGGTTCAGGCAGTGCGGCCCGAATCGCCCCCGGGTCCGATTCGTAAGTGATGATCAGGTATTCGCGGTCAAGGAAACGATAGGGCCCACGTGGATAAGAGGGCGACGCCGCTGGCATCGACGGCAGTTGCAGAATGTCCTGGATGTTCATGAGGTGGGCTTTCAGTGTGCCGTCCAGCCGCCATCGATGGGAATCACAGCACCGGTGATGGAGGCCGCCACGTCGCTGGCCAGAAAGCCAGCCAGCGCGGCCACCTGTTCAACTGTGACGAATTTTTTGGTGGGTTGTGCCGTGAGCAGCACGTTCTGAATCACCTCGGCTTCGGTGATGCCGCGCGCCTTGGCAGTCTCGGGAATTTGTTTCTCAACCAAAGGCGTCCAGACGTAACCCGGGCACACCGCGTTGACGGTGATGCCGAGTTCGGCCACCTCCAGTGCCACGGTTTTGGTCAGCCCGGCTATACCATGCTTGGCTGCCACATAGGCCGACTTGAAGGGCGAAGCCACCAGCGCGTGCGCCGAGGCCACCTGGATGATGCGCCCCCATTGCTTCTTTTTCATGTGCGGCAAAGCCAGTCGCGTGGTGTGAAACGCTGAGGTGAGGTTGATGGCCAGAATGGCATCCCACTTGGGTGTTGGAAATTCATCCACGGGAGCCACAAACTGAATGCCGGCGTTGTTCACCAAAATATCGACACCGCCAAATTCAGCGTTGACTGATTGAAACATCGCCTCGATTGCCGCGCTCTGACTCATGTCGGCTCCAAAAAACCTAACCTTGACCGGGTAGGTGGCTTCCAACCGCGACCGGGTGGCTTCTATTTCAATGGCATCACCCATGCCGTTGAGCACAATGTTGGCCCCTTGTTGCGCAAAGTGTTCGGCAATGCCAAGTCCGATACCGCTGGTTGATCCGGTGATGAGGGCTGTTTTTCCTGTAAGCACGTGGGGTTCCTAAGGAGGTTTGAGACAAGACATGCGCTTATCTTTTGATAGATGCCACCTTGGGTTAGTCTGCAGACTGAGCAAATTGCTTACAAGTCCATTAGTAATATTTGCATCCAACAGCTTGCCATGTAAAACCAACGTCGCACCGCGTGTCAGATCATTTGACGCGAATGCATTGTTACGGCGTGACCAAACGCAGCGCCACAATGGCCAGGCCAAAGCTACTGATCACCGCACCGTAAACCAAACCACGCCAAACCTGGGTGCCATTGACTGCACACGCCCAAAAGCCAGCCACAAAAAGCGCTAGCACCAGCGTCCAGCAGGCACTGAAAAACGCAGTGCCTATGGGCAGCCAGCCCAAGGCCACAGCCGCAAAAGCCACCGCAGGCACGATGCCAGGCACCACCACCAGCGAGCGCCGCAGCAGAGCCACCGCTTCGGGCAAGGAGGTGCGGCGCTTGTTGGCAATTTCATCGGCTAGTCCACGCGCAAATGCTTCTGCCACCGCGTTGGCAAACAGGGTGATAAAGATGGTGGCGACCGCAGGCCATTCGGTCAGCGCGGCGTCCTCCAGCACGGTCAACAACGCCAGCACAATGATGGAGCCGTTGAGCAATTTAAAAAGTTTGAATCCAGTGCTTTCGACAGTACTGATCTGCATGGAATGTGCGCGGACAAAAAGAGGGTGGGTGAGACTGGCGTTCTCCATTTGTCGACTCAAGGCAGCAGAAACTTACATGGCTGGTAAATAGGCGGATTAGCGACCTGTTTTTTTAAAACGACGGGGTATACGCTTCATAAATTCAAATCACTCAAACTGGCGTGAGCATCAGGACGACGCCCCAACGGCCAGTGGAATAAACGTTGTTCTTGCTTTATCGGCAGGTCGTTGATGCTGGCAAAACGCCTTTGCATATAACCATGCAAGTCGAATTCCCAGTTTTCATTGCCGTAACTTCTGAACCATTGCCCGGACTCATCATGCCATTCGTAGGCAAAGCGCACGGCAATGCGGTTGTCGGAAAACGCCCACAACTCTTTGATCAAGCGGTACTCCCGCTCCTTGTCCCACTTGCGCTGCAGAAATTGGTGCACTTGGTCGCGGCCTTGAGGAAATTCGCTACGGTTGCGCCAGAGCGTGTCTTTCGTATAGACCTGTGCGACGCGGGCTGGATCGCGCGAGTTCCATGCGTCTTCAGCCATCCGTACTTTCTGCGTCGCAGTTTTTTCGTTAAAGGGTGGAATGGGGGTCTTGATTTCTACGGTCATGCTGTATACCTGTTTAAACGAAACTTTCGGATTGAACTCTTTCATCGGCGATGCCAAACTTGCGGGCGGCCTGCCGCACGGCATCGATCAACCGAGCTGGACCACAAACGTAAATGACGGTATCGGCTGATGTACTCTCCAGCAACAGCGACACATCGAGTCGGGTTGGCTTTGGGGCTTGACTGAAATAAAAATGGCATTGCTCGGGGAAATTTCGCCGAAGGTCATCGACAAATGCCATTTCTTCTTTCGTGCGGCCAACGTAATGCAATTCAAAATGCCCTCCCCGCGCATTCAATTCCTGTGCCATTGCTTGGATTGGTGTGATGCCGATACCACCGGCGATCATCAACGCCGGCCGACTGTCGGCGTGCAGGCTGAAATAGTTATTCGGTGCATCGACATTGAGGCGCATGCCAATTTGCCATCCAGCATGCAATGCTGGCGAGCCGCCGTCACCGTCATCAACTCGCAATACTGCAATTCGGTATTGGTTAGGTTGGTCCGCTACGTCAGTCAGTGAATAGGAACGAGAGGTCACGCGCCCGTCTGGCAATGCAATCGGCATCTGCAGATGTGAACCCGCACGA
>Ga0210042_1002462_pt1 | contig 14124 bp, 8 predicted proteins | sample CryGeymeta201518_FD_183982 | JGI IMG/M metagenome (GOLD analysis project Ga0210042, IMG submission 183982) | Groundwater microbial communities from Crystal Geyser aquifers in Utah, USA - Crystal Geyser metaG 2015-18 (SPAdes) (version 2) | ecosystem: Environmental > Aquatic > Deep subsurface >... | reverse complement strand
CGTCCGGCAGCCGCACGAGGCTTGGGCTGCCGAGGTAGGTCTTGGTGGCGGGGTGTTGGTACCTGATTTCTGCGAGGTGCATGGTGGCGCTGGAGAGGGATAGGCTCTGAGTCACCGGACCAGCCGGTCGTACTCCGCGTGCGTGCCAACCCAGAACCAGAGGAGTCCGTCGCCAGCTTCGACGGCCAACGCCCGGTACTTGCGCCCAACGCGCACGGACCAGTACCTGTCTACGTGTTTAAGGTGTAGAGAGGGGTGCCGAGGATTGGACTTGAGGAGTGCGAAGTTCTCGTCCGCCAAGCACTTGACTGCTGCCGGCAGGGTCTCGTAGCACTGCCAGAACGAGGGGCTGGTGGCGTGCCTCATAGCTCCCGACACTTGCCGGCGTGGAAGTCAACCAGGGCTTGGGCCGCCAGCGCGTCCAGCTTCCCTGAGCGAGCATCACGCTCGATCTGCCGGTCCCAGGCTCGGGCGTCGAACTCGTCGAACCATTGGCGGAACTTCCTAAGCTCACTGGCGGACAGCCCTGACACCGCGGCCTGGGCCTCTTGGGCAGTTGGCATTCTGCGATCACCTCCGCTTCACGCGTTGCCTGCAACCGAGCAGTATGCCCGGGAGGAGTTGGCGCGTCAAGCCTATGGCCCGAGGTGCACCACGCACGCCACATCCGTCGCCATCGGGGGCACCGTCAGCACCAACGTACTGCCTCGGCACGGCTTGCTCTCTGTTGCCGTCACGGCGCCCTTGTACGTGTCCCACCATTCGACCTCGTACCTGCCGTCGGCAAGCCCGGTGAGTGTTGCCGTCGCGTCGCCGGCCGGCGACGGCATGAAGCCCAGCGCTCGGTACGCCCACTCATTCAGCCTGTGGAGGAACCACAGGACTGCCATCCTGCCAGAGCGCAGCCCGTACACGTCCACGTCCGGGTGCTTCGAGGCGTCGCGGTAGTTGGTCAGCAGGACGTGCCCGATCCGCAGCCAGTCGCTGCCGGCGTTGCGGAGCGTGACCGCGTGCTGTCCGGCGGGCACGTCCACGGCGAAGTCGCGGTCGACGGTCGCCCGCGGGACGTTGAGCGTGTCGTCTCGTAGCACCGGCTTGCCGTCGAGGTCGATCTCCAGCACGCCATGTGCAGTTTCGCTGACGCGGATGAGGAACCGCCCGGCAGCGGGGTAGGTGACCGCGAGCGTCGGCGTCGTGCGCCAAGCGGCCCGACCTGTACCGTAGAGCACCGGGCCGAAGTCGTCGAGGTGCGGCACCGTGCCGTCCGGCTCGACAGTGAACCGGTCGCGCGGCGCCCTGCTTCCCCAGTCGGGGCCTTGCGGGTCGACCAGGACGGGCCGGAGCAAGTCGCCTTCCACCGAAACAGATACGTGCACAGCGTCAGCGGGCAGCGGCTCCAGCTTCTCTTCGGTCCACGGCACGGTCTTTGCGAACCGGGCGAAGGCGGCGTAGTGCCAGAACAGGTTCTTCGGCTCAAGGCGCTCGCGCCACCACCACGGCAGCGTCGTCCCGGCCGCCCCCGACAGGGCTGCAGCCCAGAGCGAGTTGTGGAAGTCGATGCCGTCGGGGTCGACGCTGCCGTCCTTGCCGGCCGCGGGTCCGCCGCCCTCGCCGACGACGTGGGGCTTCGGACTCAGCGCCAGCATCCGCGCCGTACGGTGTCGGATGCTCTCGGCACCGGCGTAGTTGTGGGTTTGCGTGAAGTCGATCTCTGGAACCGCCCAGGTGCGCGGGCTGCTCTCGGCGTTCGTCCCCCAGTGGCTCGTGGTCACCAAGTGGCGGTTGGGGTCGATCTCCTTCAGGTACTGCGCCATCTCAGCGTGCCAAGCAACGGTCTCGTCGGCCTCCCTGCCCAGCTCGTTCCAGAACTCCCACGCCCACACGTTCGGGCTGTAGCCATAGCGGGCGACGAGGTAGCGGAGCCGCTGCTTGTACAGCTTGCGGGCGCGCTCGTCGGTCCAGAACTTACTGCCGTCCTTCAGCCACCCGCCGTTGGCGACACTGTACGGGTGCCCACCCCAGGAATCGTACCTGTCGGGGTCGCCTAACTCGCTGCCGTTGCCCAAGCAGAGCATGGCGAACAGCCCGTCGCGCGTCCACTTCTCCAACTGCCGGTCGGTGATCCAGGCAATCCGCTGGTTGTAGACGCCCGCGCCGCCATACGACCGCATGAAGTGCCCCGGCCCTGCCCACGACGTGTCGGGCCTGAACGTCCATTCCAGCCACGTCCAGTGGCAGAACGTCCACGCGCGGACGGCGTTGCAGCCGGCGTCGGCAAGCAGCTTCGAGTGCCGATACACGGGCCAGTCGTTCTGTAGGTTCTGCCCGATCGGGAAGAACGGCGCGCTACTGTCGAAGGCGAAGTAGCGGGGGTTCGGTTGGTTCACGCGGATGAAGCCCGGCCGCTCGGACTCGACTACCTCGAACGTACCCGGGTCAGCCTGCACCTCGCCGGATCGGTCGCGGACGGTGACTCGGTAGCTGTACCTCCCCACCTCCGTCGGCGCGAACCGGACCTTCCAGCACGGCTCCCCCGCCGGGTCCAGCAACGGCGTCTTCGTGTCGTCGTCGCCGTCGCGGACCTGGTACGGCTGGTAGAGAAACCCGTCCACCGGCACCGTCCTACCGCTGGGCGCCGTGAACAGGCACCGCACTTGGGTCTGCTCCGGGTCGAAGGGGTTGTCGTAGGTGGCGGAGAGGTCGAGGGTGAGTTCGAGCTTCTCGAGGCGGCCAACACTCAGGGCGTTGGGGGTGACGGAGCGAAGTGCGAGCGGGCTATCGCTCTTCAGCGTCGGTAGTTCCGGCGTGGCAGCGCCTTGGGCGCTGGCTGCCCGCGTGAGGACCGACAGGAGGCAGGCGAGTATGGTGAGCAGGGCGGGGATAAGGTGCATGGTCAGGACACGAGGCGGGAAGGGATTTCTCGCCCTACAAACGCTCCCTCCGGGTCTCGCCGGTCCTCTGGTTCAGCACCACGGCGCGGTCGCCCACAGCGAAGCGCCACTCGTCACCAGCAGCCTGCAGCCTCACCCTCGCTGGCGCCTCGCCGGCCTTCCCCCACGACAAGGCCACCGCATTCCGCCAAGCGGCGCGCTTCGTCGCCAGCCGAACGGTGAACATGCTGAACGGCTTGCCGCCGTGGCGATCTTCACCAGCAACGTCTTCGGCGCCGAGAGTCACGCCGTCCGTGGTCAGTGGCTCAATGCGCAGAACCGACTGCTTGCCATGGCCCATTAGGGCGTCGCCGTCGCGGTCCGCCTGTGTCTGCTCGGGGTGGAACCGCAGCTCCAGATTGCGGGGCGCGTCCAGCTCAATGTCGTCGCACACGATCAGCACGTCCGGCTTCAGAAACAGCAGGTGCCGGACGAAGCGCTTCAGCCCCTGGTCGCGGGGGTAGGCTTCGGTGGCGTCGCCGACGATATGGTCCAGCTCGGCGGTGGAATCGGCGCGGATGATCCGAGGACAGGCCTTGAGCTTGAGGGCGGCCGTGCCGTCGAACCATTCCTTGCCTTCGCCGAGTTGACCCTTGCCGTCGATCAGGAGCGTGTTGTGCTGGCCGGTCCACTTGGACCGGTAGCCGTCGTCGCGGATGAGCCACTCGCCGCAGCCGAACAGGACGAAATGGTTGGCGTCGGGGTGGACGTGTCCGCCGCCGGGGTCATAGCTGAACTCCTGGACCGCCTTGTGCCCGAGGTAGGGGCCGCACTTGAGGACGACCAGCGACTCGTCGCCGGACCAGTCGGACCGGGCGGAGACGAGGCCCATGTCGTCGAAGTGGCGCAGCGTCGACAGGTCTGTCGGCGGCGCTGGCTGGACGGTCGGGTCGTACCAGATCAGGTTCAGCCAGCGCGCCTCTCCGGAGGCTATGTTGGCCTCGTCGAGTTGCTGCGCCAACCACTGGGCGTGACCGTCGCGGTACTCCCCCGCCAGGCCGCGCAGGAGGTAGTCGGGTCCGTACCAGTTGCCCCGAGGGCAGTCGGAGAGGTCCACCAAGCTGCGTCTCGAAGACCAGGCGTTGCGGGGGACCTGCAGGTACTGACAGTACCCCGCGGTGTTCCGCCACCACTTCCCCTCGCCGACGAGATCGATGTCGAGGAGCTGTCCGCTCAGGTGCAGGAACTTCATCATATACTCGACGCCGTACTGCCAATAGCCCGCGCCTTCGTGGCTGGCGCCGTCGTCGCCCAGCGCCTGCATCGTCCGGCGGAACTTGTCCAACGGCAGGCCGATCCACAGGTTCGCGTCGTCCACCTCGTCAAACAGGGCGAACCCGACCGCCGCCATGCCGGCGATGTTCACCCACAAATGGTTCTGCAGATAGGACTTCTGCCACCATGCCTTCCCGGTGGCAGCCGCCTCGAACATGGCCGACGTGCGCTTCACCAGCGTGTCTCGGAGGGTCTTCCGGGCTTCGTCGCCCAAGCCGTCGAAGCACCAGTCGTACACGAGGGCCAGCCCGAAGAGTTGGTGCCCGGCGGCGAGATCCATGCCGTCGGTGGTGCCAAGTCCCCAGGTCTCGTAGCCGCACGACGCCAACGCCCAGGCGCGGGCACTGTCGAGGTACTTCGCCGCGCCGGTCAACAGGTACGCCAGCGCCAACGGTGGCAGTGCGTTCCCGACACTACGCTGCCAGAGCTGCTCGTTGCCACTCCAGCCGTCATCCCCGCGATAGGCCGGTGGGCCGCTCTTCGCCGCGCTGTCGGCTTGGGCGCGGACCTCCTCCCACAGCGGCGCGTGAGTGGTCTGGATCGCCTCTCGGAGCGCGGCGACGCGGGCAGCGTCCAAGTACAGCCGCGGGTGGACGCCCCGCACATTCTCCAGCGAGGGCGGAGTGGGCTTGAGCCGGTACTTGTCGAACACGCTCAGCTCGTCGATCTCCTCGATCTGCACCTCGTCCAGGTACGCGTCGATCTCCATCGGTGTGCGGGCTCCCTTCTCCAGAGCCACCCAGCAGCGGACCGTCCCGGCCGGCGCCTTGAACTCAGCGGCGAGCAGTTGCCACTGGCCGAGGCGGCTCCCGTCGTACGTCTCGGTGCTGACTCGACCAAGTTCGCCCTTGCCGTCTGCCGGGACAAACTCGCACTTGAGGAACGGCATCGCGGAGGTCTCCCCCAGCTTGTCGATGCGCACCCAGGCCGACAGGCGGTAGAGCTGTTCCGCTGCCAGCGGGTGGGTGTCTGAGATTGCGTAGTTCCACCCCCCAGCGATCTTGCCCTGGACGCGGAGGCAGGCCTTGCTCTGCTCAGTGGCCCCAACGCCCTCGGTCCGCGTCAGCGCGATGGTGTCTTCCCGCGGGCGCCAGGTCAGCTTGGCCGACTCAAAATCCCAGACAATCGGCGTGGCGACTTCGCCCGGGGCGCGAGAGGACAGCAGCGCAACCAGGAGTGGGAACGCGGGAACACTCCGGCGTGGCAGGCGCGACATAGGCGGGTCATTCCTCTCGGTTCAGGCTCGCGTGTGGAACGTGCTCCATTGTATCCCACGCCAATGGGATCCCCTTTACAGAAGGCCCGCGCCGCGGCATACTTACAGAAGACTGTCAGTAGCGTTAACGACTGCGACGGGAAGAGTAGGCACGTGGGTTCGACAGCAAGCCCTGCCACGGGCCAAGAGAGCCGCCTCGCACCGCGAAGGTGCGCGCTGGAAAGGCGGCGTCGCACCAGTGCTGAACATGATCCCCGAGTCGTCTCGCCGAACACCCGTAGCATAGGTGGCCGACCGGTCCAGCTCGCCAGACCGATCGGACGCCCTGATGCTGGAGCCGCGGAAGTAAGCGAGACCGGTTGCCCCCGTTATTGGGCGTGGCTCACCTTGGCCGTTGGCTGAGCGGAGTCACTGAGGCATGCGCCACGAGGCGCACGCGAACACGGGTGGTACCGCGTGGAGCAACCGGAGACTCCTCGTCCCGACGGACGAGGAGTCTTTTTCGTTCAGAGCAAACCACCTCGGCCAGGGGGAGACGGCCGAGACGCCACACCTGCGCAGGTGTGGCATTCCGCCTACGCTCCCCTTGGCGACTGCGTGTTCGGGGCGATCCCCTGACGACAGAGGAATCAGCGATGAGCCGACTGAAAGGTCTGAGATGCCGCGAATGCGGCGCGGAGTATGGGCTGGAGCCGACGCACGTCTGCGAGTTCTGCTTCGGCCCGCTCGAAGTGCAGTACGACTACGAGGCGATCCGCGAGCAGCTCAGCGTCGAGTCGATCCAGGCGGGTCCTTCGACCCTTTGGCGCTACCAGCCGCTGCTGCCTGTGGAAGGCAATGAGTTGGTCGACCTCGGCGCCGGGTGGACGCCGTTCCTGAAGGCCGACCGACTGGGCAAGGCGCTTGGGCTGAAGCACCTCTACCTGAAGAACGATACTGCCAACCCCACGTGGTCGTTCAAGGACCGGGTTGTGTCGGTGGCTTTGTCGCGCGCTGTGCAGTTCGGCTTCGACACGGTGGCCTGCGCCTCCACGGGCAACCTGGGCAACGCCGTGTCGGCACACGCTGCCCGCGCCGGGCTGAACTGCTTCGTCTTCATCCCAGCCGACCTCGAAGCCGGCAAGGTGTTGGGCTCACTGATCTACGCGCCCAACGTCGTCGCGGTTAGCGGCAATTACGACGACGTGAACCGCCTCTGCAGCGAGATCGCCGATCGCTACCGGTGGGCGTTCGTCAACATCAACATTCGCCCGTACTACTCGGAAGGCTCCAAGACGCTTGCGTTCGAGACCGTGGAGCAGCTCGGCTGGCGAGCACCGGACCATGTCGTTGCACCCATCGCCTCCGGCTCGCTCATGACGAAGATCGCCAAGGGGCTCAAGGAACTGAAGGAAGTCGGCTTGATCAGCGAGTTGAGCACCCGGGTCTCCGGCGCCCAGGCAGAGGGCTGCTCGCCCGTTGCGACTGCCTTCAAGGAGGGCGCCGAGTTCGTCCGCCCCGTCAAGCCCAACACCCTCGCGAAGTCCCTGGCCATCGGCAACCCCGCCGACGGCTTCTACGCGCTGGAGGTCGCCCGTCAGACCAACGGCGTCATCGAGTCGGTCACCGACGCGGAAGTGATCGCCGGCATCAAGCTGCTGGCCGAACACGAAGGGATCTTCACCGAGACCGCCGGCGGGGTGACCATCGGCGTCTTGAAGAAGCTCACAGAAGCAGGCACCATTTCGTCTGACGAGTTAACCGTCGCCTACATCACGGGCAGCGGTTTGAAAACCCAGGAAACCATGGCTGGGCAACTCGAGCCGCGTATTGAGATCCCGCCGAACCTGGACGCGTTCGAGGAGACAAAGGCGAAGTGGCGGTGAAAGCCAGCGGTCAGCTCTCAGCTATGGGCGGCTCGCGCTGAGTGCTGGTAGCCGCTGGCTGAAGGCTGAGCGCTGACCGCTGACAGCTTGAGAACAGGAGAACGAATATGGCAGTGACAGTACGCATTCCCACCCCCCTACGGAAGCTCACGGAGAACAAAGCCGAGGTTGAGGTCGAGGCGGCTTCCATCACAGAGTTGGTCGAGAAGCTCGAGTCGCAGTTCGGCGGCATCAAGGAGCGCTTGTGCGACGAGGCTGGGAAGCTGCGGCGTTTCATCAACGTGTACGTCAATGAAGAGGACATCCGCTTCCAGGCCGGCGAGGCAACTGCCTTGAAAGACGGCGACGAGGTCGCCATCGTGCCGGCCATCGCCGGCGGCTGACCTCCCGTTCGTAGTTCCGCGTTCACGCAGGCCGTTTGCACCCACCTGCGGCTGTCGAGCGGCCCGCCTGAAGGGCGGAACTGCCAGCACGGAACCTGCACCCCGGAGGGCACGATCATGCCAACCCGCAGAATCCACCTCGATTTCCCCAAGGACCTTGTCACCGAGCCGCTGATCTGGCGGGTAGGTCGGGAGTTTGAGGTCATGACTAACATCCGGCGCGCCAATGTCGACCACGAGAGCGGCTGGGTCGACCTGGGTCTCGAAGGCGACGACGAGGAGCTCGAGCGGGCGATTCAGTTCCTCAAAGACAACGGCGTCGGCGTCGGCCCGATTGAGCGGAACGTAATCGAGTAGCGGGCGGCGCCCGCTTCGTGATGACTTCGACCCGGTCGCGCCGTTGCCCAGCCGTGACTTCCGTGCTACAATAGCCAGTTCCCCGGTGGGGATGTAGCTCAGTTGGGAGAGCGCTTGAATCGCACTCAAGAGGTCGGGGGTTCGAATCCCCCCATCTCCACCACCCTTCCCCCTCCTCCCTTTCCGCCCTCGCGTCCGCACGTTCCCGCGCCACCGGACGCCAGCCGCTACGCCGTGTCCGCGACCTCGGAGTGCGCCCTCAGCGACACTTCCACCCTCGGCCGCAAGAAGAACACGATCGTCTCCGCGACCGCCCTCCCGGTCAGCTTCTCCAACGCGCCTGCGTATTGCTGAAGCTGCGGAGCGTATGCTTGAGCAGCTTCGTGCGCCCCGTCGGGACCAACCTGGTCTGTCTTGAAGTCCACCACGACCAGTCTGTCTCCCTCCCGGAACACGAGGTCGATGGCCCCCTCGACGGTGCCTTCGTCGGTCTTCAGCGAGAAGGGCAGCTCGTGCCACTTCTCCGTCGCCCGCTGGGCGCGTTGCAGCAGCGGCGAGGCGTGCGCTTTCTCAACCAGCTCGACGGCTTCGGCCGCCACCTCTGTTGGCAGCCGCAAGTCGGCCGCCGCCCTTGCCGCCACCGCCATCAAGTCCTCGGCGTCGGTCTCTTCGAGAAGGCGGTGCACAAGCTCGCCGAACAGCTTCCCGCCGGGCGCGTCGGAAGGGCGCGCCGCCGCGTGTACACGGTCTTCGTCGGCCAGGTCACTGGGGCGGATCACCACGGGTGCACGACTGGCGCGCCCTACGGTCTCGCCCTTGGCCGCATGCCACTTTTTCCGCTGCGCGAGCACTGCTTCAGCTTCCGCGGCGAGGTCGCTGTCGGGGTCGAGCGGCACTCGGAAGGGCTCCTGCGCGGGGCGCTTCAGGCCCAACCGACCGGTGTCGTAGCAGTGCCAGCCATTGACCACCTGTCCAGGGATCGCCTGCTCCGGCGTCGGCAACAGAGGGCGTGCAAACTGAATGAGCCCTTGCGCCTTGTCCAGGCCGCCTTTGTTCCAGCCCACGGGCATCACGAACCAGTTCTTGGCCCGCGTGACGGCTACGTAGAACAGGCGGATCTCCTCGGCTTCCCACCGCAGCCGCTCTCGCTCTTGCGCAGTCGCGAAGCCGCTGGACTGGAACGGCAGCTTGCTGCTCCCGAGCTTCAAGTGCAGAGCGCCGGCGCTCCGGTCCGCCAACAGGTTCTCGGGATGCGGCTGACCGCCGGCCGGGTTGGCGAGGATAACCAGCGGGTACTCGAGCCCTTTCGCCTTGTGGACGGTCAGCAGATTGACGAAGTCGTCGTCCTTCTCCGCCGTGGGCGACTCCGCCTCTTCCTGCTCGCTCTGCTCCATGTCGCGGAGCCACGAGACGAACTGGCGGAACGTCAGCCCGCCGGTGGTCTCCAGCGTCCGCGCGGTGTCGATGACTTTGAGGAGGTTCGCGACGCGCTGTTCGCCCAACGGCTTGAGCGCGAACAACTCCAGCGCCTTCGTCTCCTCGAACAGCGCCCACAGCAGCCGCGGCGTGGACCCGCGATTCCGCCCCGCGTGCAGACGGCGCAAGCAGTCGAGCGCTTCCGACACGGGACCGCCACCGGTCGGCGTGCCGGTGTACCGCAGCGTTCTCGCCGCGTGGAAGTGAAGAAACAACTGCTCGTCGGACAGCCCGAAGAACGGCGACTTCAGCGCGGCGTACAGCGCCACCTCGTCCTGCGGGTTGTCCACCGCGCGAAGGACGGCAACCAACGCCTTGATCTCCTGCCGGGCGTAGAACCGTCTGCCGCCAGTGACGAGGTAGGGAATGCCATAGTCGCGCAGAGCGTCCTCGTAGGCGTCCAGACCGGTAGTGACGCGGAACAGCAGGGCGATGTCGGAGTACTTGAGCGGCCGCTCGCAGTCCTCGTCGAAGACCGCAAACTCCTGCGTCGTGACCACCTGCTGGATGAACTCCGCCAGGCAGGTCGCCTCGTTGGCGCGGCACTCGTCGGCTGAAGCCCTCGTGGCGTCGAGGCTGGCCGGTGGGTAGAGGAGCACCGCGCCGCCGGGACGCTCCCACCACGAAACCAGCGGCACATAGTCCGGCTGGTAGTTCCCCTCTTCGGGCTTGCGAATGAGCGCGGCAAAGAGATCGTTCGCCCGGTCGATGACGCCGGACAGCGACCGGAAGTTCTGCGACAACTCGACCCGCCCACCCGTCTGCGTCAGCAGTTCCCCCACTTGCTGGAACAGCTCGATGTCGGCCCGGCGGAACCGGTAGATGGACTGCTTCGGATCGCCCACCACGAACAGCTTGCCCGGCGCAAGCTCGACCTCCCGCCAGTCCGAGGCGAGCTTGCCCTCCTGTTCCGCCAGGAAGAACACGATCTCCGTCTGCAGCGGGTCGGTGTCCTGGAACTCATCGACCAGCAGGTGTGAGAACTCGCGTTTGAAGTAGCGCCGGGCCTCGCGATTGCCCTGAAGCATGTCCCGCGTGCGCAGCAGCAGGTCCTGGAAATCCAGGAGTGCCTGCTCCTCTTTGCGGTGCGACAGGTCGTCGACAAACGGGCGGCAGCGCGCGGCAATCTGGGAGACGATCGCGTGTCCCCAGCTCTGGCCGAATCGCTCCTGCACGTCGCGCGCCTGGTCGAGCAGCTCCCTGACTCGCGCCAAGCTCTGCTTGTCAGCCCAGTTCTTCTGCGCGCCGAGTCTGCCGGCCTTGGGGATTTCCAGCCGCCCCGCGGCAAGCGCCGCCGCCGCCGGGCCGAGTGAACACATGGCTGAGACCGCCTGCGCCAGGTTGAGCGCAGCCACAGCGGCGCGGTCGTTTGGGTCTCTGCAACAGGGCGCGCCGCCGCCGCTCGATCCCGCGGCGTAGCCCCTTGTGAGCGTCACCGGTGGGCTCTCACGACGCCCACAAGGGGCTACACTACGGCGGTGAGCATCCTGACGCGTCCGGTCGTCAGCGGCGGTCGACTGAACCCCAATGAAGCGGCACAGCGCCTCCACAATCCGCCCCAGCTCGCCAATCACCGGCGAGACGTCCGGCGTTTCCACTGGCGACGGCAGCCAACCCAGCAGATCCCGGTTGGCATTGAGCGCCCGGCAGAGCGGGCGCAGTTCCCGGTGCAGGTCCAGCCCCACCGTGGCAGCCGCCCGCAAGCACTGATGGTCGCCGCTCATCACCCGTTCGAGCCACTCACGCCAGACCTCTTCCTCCAAGAGGTCCGCCTTCAGCGGATCAATCACCTCGAACTCCGGGTCGATGCCCGCCTCCACCGGCCGTTCTCGCAGCAGGGAGGCGCAGAAGGAGTGGATCGTGCCGAGGTGCGCTTGATCGAGGTCCTCAAGGGCCTGGCTGAGGGCGTCTGCCTCCTGCGGACCAGACTCCTTGCCCAGACCGGTGAGCGTCTCCTCCAGCTTGTCCCGGAGCTTGGCCTTCAGCTCTCCGGCTGCCTTCTCGGTGAACGTGATGGCGACGACGTCCCGCAGTCGCGCCTTCACCTCGGGCGAGGTTACGAGCTGGATGAGCCGGTCCACCAGCACCGTCGTCTTCCCGGTGCCGGCGCTGGCTTCAACCAGTAGGTTGGTGGCGAGATCGCCCTTCGCAATCTCGCGCTGTGGTTGGTCGGCGGGGAGCTTGTTCATGGCTGTTCTGTGCGGCCTTCGTCGCGTAGGTCTCCGACCTGCAGCCTCCTCGTGCGCCGCCTGTCTGCAGGTCGGAGACCGACGCTACGCGATGTCACTCAAGCCCAGGTACGCAGCCGCGCGCGGGTCGCGCTCCTTTCGCTGGAACACCTGCTCCTTCCCGGCACCACACACCAGGGCGAAGTCGCAGTACCCACACTTCTTCGCTTCGTCGGGCACGGCGAAGAACGAGCCGCCTCGGACGCAGTCGGCGAACGTGCCGAGGATACGCTTCAGCGTCTCAAGCTTGCTCGGCCAGTCGCCCGCGGTGAACTCCACCCGCCCGAACTCCGCCTTCGCGCTGACATACCAGAAGAACGCCCGCTCCAGTTCGGGCTGCGGCTTGCGGTCGGCCAACAGGTGCTTCGCGGCGATCAGATAGAGTGGCAACTGGAGCGAAGTGCCGCCGGCGAAGGAGTCCGGCTTCAGAGACTGCTTTCTGCCGGTCTTGTAATCGACGACCCGGGCGCGCTGCTTGGTTGTGTCCAGGTCGACTCGGTCGATACGGCCGCTGAACCGGACCGCCCTGCCTTCTGCCAGCTCGATGGACGGGGCGCCCGTTGCCTGCTCGTCGCGCCCGTACTTCTGCTCCAACAGCTCGGGGCGCCACACGCCAGCCTCGGCCTGCTCAAGCCGGAGCACTGTGCGGAGGTCCTCACGGATGGTCTGCTTGGCCAGCTCCCAGAACAGCGGGAAGCCGACTGCGCCCGTCTGCGCAAAGCGGTCCAGCTCAGTCTCCGTCAGCTTCGACAGCCGCTCCTCCGCGTCGAGCGGCGGCGGCCAGGAGTTGCCCTCCCGCAGACCTTCGTGGAAGCGTTCGAGGATCGTGTGGATCAGCTCACCGCGGTCCGCCGGCGAGATCGTGATCGCCCGCTCCGGCTCTTCCTGCACCGACAGGCGGAACACCTGCGAGAGCAGGTAGCGATACGGGCAGGTGCCAAACGTCTCCAGCGCCGACGGCGACACGGGCTCGTGCTCCAGCGCGTGTTCGCCGAGCAGGGGCAGGCACGACGGCAAGTCCAGCATCCCGTCCCACGCGGTGAACTGCGTCGCGCCCCACCGGTTCCGCTCCGCCCGCACCCCGCGCTCGAAGTGCTTGCTTAGTTGCTTGAGGTAGAGCGCCGTGCCCGCGTGATTCCCGCGCAGCGCACGCTCAACCTGTCCCAGGTCGAACTCCAATCGATCGACAGACCGACCGAGGTCCTCCGGCGGCAACCGCGACAGAGGAACACGAACATAGCCGGGAAACGCCTCCAACGCCTGCAGCGTTGCCCGCTCGCCGGTCAGCGCCTCAACGGTTCGGAGCACGAAGTGAGACGGCATGAGGTCGCGGCCCGTCGTCGGGTCCAGCCGCGGGTAGCTCACCACCAGGCGCTCCGTGGCGATCCCGCACGCCAGGCGGTACAGCAGCTTCTCTTCCGCAATCCGGGCGCCCTTCTCCGGCAGCTCGCCGCCGGTGCCGAGACCGGTCAGCACGTTGTTCAGCCGGAATCGCTCGTGATCCAGCAACAGCGGATCCTGTCGAGCCGGCACGGGGAAGCTCTTCTCCACGAGCCCGGGCACGAAGACCAACCGGAACGACGTTCCCCGCGCTGCCATCACGTCGGCAAACACGACGCCGTTGCTGTCGGTGACGAAGGCCGTGTCCGGTTCGTTGCCCAACAGCGCTTCCAGTGCGCGGCCGACGGTCGTGCCGTCGGCGGTCTGGCCGAGCACATCTAGGTCGGTCAATGCGTCCACGGCACGCGTCACCGTGTCCCTTTCTGCCGATGGCGCCAACAGGTCCCGCAGGCAGCCGGTGATCGCGGCGGCGGCCGACGTGAACGTTGGAGCTGCCCGCAGTTCCTCCCCGAACGCCAACAGCCGCCGCATGAACCGCCGCAGGCCGTTGGCGACTGCTTCGCGGCGCTCGGTAAGCGGTTCAGGCTCCGGCGTGTCCTCGTCCCCCGGCTGCCGGCACGCGCCTACTCTGGGGAGGCGCTCAGTCCACTCCTTGCTCCCGCCGACGATGCCGGCTTCCATCGTCATCTGGTCCCACGCTACGGGCGCCGTGCCTTCGCCTTCCGCCAGGTCGAAGCCAGTGGCAAACTCCATCACCTTCGCCCGCGGGAAGTCTCGCTGAACCAACTCCCTCAGCAGCAACGCAGCCTTGCCCGTCGGCGTCTCACCCAGGGGCGGCGGGTGCACCACATGCAGCGGAATGCCCGCCGTCTCGAAGACCTCAGTCAACACGCGACGGTACGGCTCGACCGTCCGCACCACAATGGCGATGTCCGAGAACCGGAGCGACTCATCGGCGTCCACAGCGGCGAGCACCTCGCGCGCAATCTCTCGTGCCTCCCGTGCCACCCCCGGCGCAGACAGGATCCCGACCGCTCCCGCCGCCGCCGCCAC
>Ga0210042_1002437_pt1 | contig 14221 bp, 8 predicted proteins | sample CryGeymeta201518_FD_183982 | JGI IMG/M metagenome (GOLD analysis project Ga0210042, IMG submission 183982) | Groundwater microbial communities from Crystal Geyser aquifers in Utah, USA - Crystal Geyser metaG 2015-18 (SPAdes) (version 2) | ecosystem: Environmental > Aquatic > Deep subsurface >... | reverse complement strand
AGAAACAATAGTTAATTCAACTAAACTTTCCTGATTGCTTTTTAACCATTCAATTGCATCTGCAATACTTTCGGCTTTATGCCTTAAAAGTTTTTTTCCCTTTGTTAATGCAATTTCTTTAACAATCGCTTTTTGTCCGCAATTTATTTGAACAGAAATAACATATTTATTTTGTTCGGTTTCGGCAAATGAGTATGACAATGGACTTCCCGAATAAATTATTGGACAAGGTTCGTTGTCAACAATTTGTTTTCTGTGTAAATGCCCTAAAGCCACATATTGCATTTGTTCTGGAATATTGCTTGAAAATATTTCCTGAGCACCGCCAACGTGCAAAATTGGTTTTTCGTTTTCAGGTTCTTCAGGTTTTATTCCATTTTCTTTAATAAAAAACAAATGACTAAGTAAAATATTTACACCTTTATTATCACAATATTTATCTGCAATTTGTTTCCATTTATTTTCCAATACTTTACGTAACTGTTCTTCTTTATCGTTACAACCTAAAAATGTTTTCAACCGGAACTCATTTGCATAAGAAGTATGTATAATACGCAACATTTCTGCAACATTAGGTAATTTAATTTCGATAAAACCTTCTTCCGATTTTACAACTTTAAGTCCCGAATCCAGCTCAAATTCAGCAACTTTTGTGTTAGGATAGCCAATAAAAATTATTCCGCATTCGCGGGCAAGAGGGTCGGGTGTTTCGATACGGTCGGGTGAATCGTGATTTCCTGCAATTGCAACTATTGCACGTTTGCCATTATTTGATAGTTTTTTTAAAGTTTTATAAAACAATTCTATAGATTCAGTTGGTGGATTGTATGTATCGAACAAATCGCCGGCAATAATTACTGCATCTACATTTACTGAATTAGCTATTTCGCATATTTCATGTAATACTTCAATTTGTTCGTTATGTCTCGAAAAATCATCAAGATATTTTCCTAAATGCCAATCGGAAGTATGCAGTATTTTCATATTAATGATTTTTGATTCTTTTAAACTTCATCATTCAATGTTCATTATTCAATATTCGTTATTCATTAAATTAATTTTAATTCCCTCAATTTCCAAAAACATTTTGCAGTAGCTTCAATATCAGCGGCTGCATTATGTGCATCTTCAAAATCTTTTCCAAAAAGTTTAATATGTAATTCCGAAAGTTTTGGCCATTTATAACCATAATTTCCCGGAATTTTACAATAATTGGTTGATGCGTGCATTGTACAAAGACGTGGTTTATTAAAAAGTTTTGAATTTATTTTTTTTCGAAAAAATTCGGCTCCAACAATTTTTTCGTCAAAACTAATGTTATGTGCAATAATAAATTGCGATTCTTCAATTTGAGTATTAAATAAATTTAAAACAAATTGCAAATCTTTTCCTTCGCTTATTGCACGTTCAGTAGTAATTCCATGTAATTTTGACACTTCTTTAGGAATTATATATCCTTCGGGTTTAATTATAAATTGCTGCTCATCAACTTTTATTTTATCGGAATTATAAACTAACCATGCAATTTGCACCATACGAGGCCAATTGTTTGAATCTTCTACCGAAGCTTTATAATTACGGGGAACTCCCGTTGTTTCAGTATCAAAAAATAAGTACATAATGTTATTTTTTAAAATTATTTGGAAAGTTAAATTGATTTTTAGTGATTACAAAAAAATGTTTTGAACAAGTATAAATAGGCCTATTTTTTCTTCCCTCCAAATTGCTATCTTTGCAATTCTTAAATTTTAATAAATTACGCAATTATATATTAATTGGTATTTTAACATTTGGCATGATGTTTGTTAAATAAAAAATTAATGTTAAAAGCATATAAATATCGTTTAAAACCCTCACAAGAGCAAATAACGCTTATTAATAAGCATTTAGGTTCGTGCAGATGGCTTTATAATTATGCTTTAAATAAAAAAATAACTGCTTATCAAAAAACTCAAACTAATATAAGCAGGTTTGCTCTACAAGCAGAATTACCACTATTAAAGAAAAACTCCGATACGGAATGGCTATCTGAAATAAATAGCCAGTCATTACAAGCCGAGTTAAGAAATTTAGATATGGCTTATACTCGTTTTTTTAGGTTAAAAAAGGGATTTCCACAATTCAAATCTAAACATAATAACAGACAATCGTTTCAAATTCCTCAAAGAACACAAATAGACTGGGAAAACGAAAATATCATTTTACCAAACATCAAAGCAGTTCCTATTATATTGAGTAGAAAATTTAAAGGCACAATTAAAACTGTTACTATTAGCAGAACTCCAACAGGAAAATATTTTGCAAGTATTTTAGTGGACACAGCTCTTGTTTTACTAAAGAAACCAAAACTCAATGCTGATACTACAATAGGCATAGATTTAGGAATAAAAGATTTCGCTATATTAAGTAATGGCGAAAAAATTGCTAATCCAAAATATTTAAAAAATGATTTAATAAGATTAAAATGCTTGCAAAGACGTTTAAGCAGAAAAGTAAAGGGAAGTAATAATTGGAATAAAGCACGATTAGTGGTTAGTAAACAACACGAAAATATTACAAATAAAAGAATTGATTTTTTACATAAATTTACATACAAATTAACCCACGAAAATCAAGTGGACACAATTTGTATAGAAAATTTAGCTGTTAATAATATGCTCAAAAACCATTGCCTTGCTCAATCAATTTCAGATGTGAGTTGGTATAAATTCAAAGAACTATTAACTTATAAATGCGATTGGTATGGTAAAAATCTTATAACAATAGGTAGATTTGAACCAAGTAGTAAATTATGTACATGTGGTTATTTGAATAAAGAACTGAAATTGTCAGATAGAACATGGACTTGTCCAAATTGTAATACTACACATGACAGAGATTTATTAGCAGCGAACAATATTAAAACAATGGGTTTACACCCAAAAAACTATTCAGGGACAGGATGTTCCGGTGGGCTTCTGGAGTTATCGGCAATAGCCGGGGCGAAGAAGGAAGAAAATATATTAATACCAATTAATGTATAATTCCGAATGGAACATATTCGTAATTTCTGCATTATAGCACACATTGACCACGGAAAAAGCACACTTGCTGACCGATTATTAGAAATTACCGGAACTGTTATAGGAAAAGACTTGCAAGCTCAGGTTTTAGATGACATGGAACTTGAACGCGAACGTGGAATTACTATAAAAAGCCACGCTATACAAATGGATTATGAATTTAAAGGCAAAAAATATATTCTTAATTTAATTGATACTCCCGGTCATGTTGATTTTAGTTACGAGGTATCGAGAGCTATTGCTTCATGCGAAGGAGCTTTATTGGTTGTTGATGCTACTCAGGGAATTCAGGCACAAACTATTTCTAATTTATATCAGGCAATTGACCACAACCTTGAAGTAATTCCAGTTCTTAACAAAATGGATATGGCATCGGCAATGCCCGATGAAGTTAAAGACCAAATTGTTGATTTGTTAGGTTGCAAACGTGAAGAAATTATAGAAGTAAGTGCAAGAACAGGAGATGGCGTTCAAAATGTTTTAGAAGCAATTATTGAACAAATTCCTGCTCCTAAAGGAAATCCTGATGCTCCATTACAAGCTTTAATTTTTGATTCTGTATTTAATTCATTCAGAGGAATTATAGCTTATTTCAGAATATTAAACGGAAGTCTTAAAACAGGCGAACATGTTAAATTTGTTCATTCTGCAAACGATTATCATGCCGATGAAATAGGAGTATTAAAATTAAAACTTAAACCAAAAGATATTTTAAGTACCGGCGATGTTGGCTACATTATTTCGGGAATTAAAAATGCCAAAGAAGTAAAGGTTGGCGATACAATTACTCATGTTGAAAACCCCTGCTCAAGTGTTGTAGCTGGTTTCGAGAATGTAAAACCTATGGTTTTTGCAGGTATTTATCCTGTTGATGCAGATGAATATGAAGAATTACGTGCATCGCTCGAAAAATTACAGTTAAATGATGCTTCGCTAACTTTTATTCCTGAATCATCGGCTGCACTTGGCTTTGGTTTTAGAGGTGGTTTTCTTGGTTTATTGCACATGGAAATTGTGCAAGAAAGACTTTATCGTGAGTTTGACATGGATGTTATAACTACCGTACCGAATGTTTCATATAAAGTTGTTACAACAAAAGGCGAAACTATTGATGTGCACAATCCTTCGGGTTTGCCGGCTCCTACTTATATTGATTATATTGAAGAACCATATATAAAAGCTCAGGTAATTACAAAAACCGAATATGTTGGTGCAATAATGAATTTGTGTATTGATAAACGCGGTATTTTACAAAGTCAAAATTATTTAACAACTAACAGGGTTGAGCTTACTTTCGAAATGCCACTTGCCGAAATTGTTTTCGATTTTTACGATAAACTTAAAAGTATTTCTAAAGGATACGCATCATTCGATTATCACCCAACCGTTTACAAACTCTCAAAATTAGTAAAACTCGACATACTTTTAAATAGCGAACAGGTTGATGCGCTTTCTACATTAATACATTTCGATAACGCTTATCCGTTTGGACGAAGAATGTGCGAAAAATTAAAAGAACTTATACCTCGTCAGCAATATGAAGTTGCCATACAAGCTGCTATTGGCACTAAAATTATTGCCCGCGAAACTGTTAAACCTTTAAGAAAAGATGTTATTGCAAAATGTTATGGTGGTGACATTTCTCGTAAACGCAAGTTACTCGAAAAACAGAAAAAAGGTAAAAAGCGTATGCGACAAATTGGCTCGGTAGAAGTACCACAATCGGCATTTTTAGCTGTTCTTAAATTAGATTAGGTCATGCTTCAAGTGCCTAATCATTAATGAATTGCTCAGTGTAACTAAATTAAAGTATAAAAAATAGTCGGCATTGTTAAGTAAGTATAGAGATTGCTTCGTCTCGAAAAAAATTGGGACTCGCAATGACGCCACTATTTTCACGTCATTGCGAACTGAAGGGTTCGCTTGTGTAAAAGAGTGAAGCAATCTGTAAAACTATAAAGATTATTAAGGGTATTTATTTTTATTGAATCTTGTTTAGCATTTTTATATTCTTGCCAAAGCGAATCGAGTTTTGCATTGTTTTGAGCCAAAACAATTTGTACTAAAAATATTAATATAAGACTCGTGAAAATAATTCTAATTTGCAAATGTTTTGAAAACTATTGGATTCCATTTTATTCAACTATCATTCTGCTTGTTATACTTTGTCCGTTTTTTCTATTAATTTGCACAAAATAAAGCCCTTGATTTATATTTGAGAGAGATAAATTAACCTCATCATTAGAATTAATTATATTTATTGTTTTAACAACTTGCCCATTTGAATTAATTAAATTAAGATGGTCTCCATTTTTTGAATCATATTTAACTGTACACGATTTATTTGCAGGATTGGGAATTATTTTAATTTCATTATTGATATTCATATAAAGCATTCCTGTACTATTATAAATTTGCCAATCTCTGATACCTAATGTATATTCGCCTTTTTTTACAGTATCTATTTTTATATAACCATTGTAATCGTTCCCTATAAGGGTATGCGGAATAATTTTCCAATCGTCCCATGTGCCTTTTCTATATAATAAAACAAGAGAATCGGCAACATTTGTAATTAATTGATTATCTAAATAACCACTTGCAGTAGTAGTTTTATTGTAATAAAATTTACCTGTCATAACTAAGCTGCTTGGAATTATTCCATCAATTTTCCAATATCTTTCGCGTGAAATAAGAACACCTGGAATGTGAGTTATAAAATCGTCGGGAGCTACCCAATTATGCTCAACTCTAATAAATGCAGAATCTGGAACCGATGTTACATTACCCGAAAAATAAGTTTGGTCGAAAGTTAGAGAACCAGTGTTTTTAATAGTTTTGTAAATATCGCTTGTAGCATCATCAGTTTTTTCGTACAAATCCATAAAAACACAAACCGGATTAAATGGAATTGAAAACGTAGCCATACCTGTTCCACCCGAAATTTCAATTATTTCAGAAGTTTTATTCCACAAACTATCCATAAAAGTTATTTCAAGCATATTGTTATAAGAATATGCAGAACGACCACGTAATTTTTCGCGTGCATAAACAGTTACATCGTAATTTGGTGTATTTGAAACGACTTCAAACGAATCAACCGAAAAATGTGGAAATCCGGGAGTAAAAACCCAATTATTAAAAAATCCTGTTAAATCAACTCCCGAACGAGAACTTAAATAATCACGCATTTGTCCAGAACTAATATCCTTAAATTTAAAAGTGTCGAGCATATCTTTTACACAGGCATAAAACAAGCTATCGCCCAAATAAGAACGAAGTGTTTGAACTACTAAACCACCTTTGTCGTAAGCAGTTGAACCATAAGTAATGCTGTCGGGGACTTGATTTAATGTTACATAACCACCTTCTTCTACTTGATTATAACGCAATACTTTATTTAATTTTATTCGTTTATTTGTGATAAAAGTTGAATGTCCAATAAATGCTTCTTCATAAACCATTTCGCAAAATGTAGCCCACCCTTCGTTAATCCACATATCCTGAGCAGTACTGCACGTTATTAAATTTCCAAACCAAGAATGCGAAAGTTCATGTGTATATAATTCCTCATAAGCTGTAGTTCCAGTAATACAAAGATTAGGAAATGCAACAGTTGTTGCATGTTCCATAGCACCTGCATTAAAATCAACTCCAACATAGCCAACACGTTCCCAACGATATGGACCAAATTTATTTTCAAATAAAGATAAAATGTTTTTTAAATTTACAAATGTGTTTTTTGCTTTTAAAGTGTCGGAAGTACGAACCCAAAGTTGAATAGGAATTTGTCCTAAAATACCATTAAAAGTATCGGCAACTAACGAATATTTATTTACTGCAACTGAAGCTAAATAAGTAGGTATTTCGTTTGATAATTTCCATCGATATTCAGTTAAACCGATACCTGCATTAATAGAATCAATTCCTAACAACGTGCCATTACATACAGCAACATGTTGTAATGTTTTGCTAACTTTAATCCAAAAATTGTATGTTGCACGGTCAACAAAATTATCATTACACGGAAACCACGCTCTGCCAAAATTATGGGGAATTGCTTCGAATCCAACACCTAAATTATATGCCGAATTTCCCGACCATTTAAATCCACCCCAGTGATTTGCTCCAGGGTCTTCCTGAGGATACCCATTATAAAATACCGAAACTGTTAATGTGTCGGAAATATTTGCTGGATGGATTAAAGGTATTGTAAGTAATGTATCGTTATAATTCCAAGTACTTTGCAAATTGTTATTAATTTTAATAGAATCAATAACAAATGACAATAAATCTAAATAAACGTTATGTAAATTATTGGTTTTTGGGCATAATTTAACATCAGTGTAACCCGAAATTGTTTTATTTGTAAAATCAACTATTGTAAGATGAATATCATAATTAATAACATTAATCGAATCGGGATGATATGATTTTTGAGCATAAATATTTGTACTTATAACTGATAGAAATAAAATTTTAACAAACTTGTTTATGTTTTTCATATTATTTATTTTATTACAAATTTATAAAATATTAATTAAAATATAAGTTAATGGTAAAATTTTTATTTTTTTATGACCACACCTCCGCCCCCGCTCCAATGTAGAGGGGAATGAAATGTAATTTAAAATTTTACCGTTTTGAGTATAACAGTATATCCATCTTAATTATTATTCAAAAATATTTTGGTTTATTAAAAACAATTAGTAATTTTACTCATTATAATTAGTAATTTGTATATGGCTTTTGAACGACATGAAATTCAGGTACTTGGAAAGCGGCTTAAAGAACAAAGACGCTTTATTCAAGTCCTTATGGGACCACGTCAAGTTGGCAAAACAACATTAATTACTCAACTTTTAAAAAAAGTAAAAAATCCATATTATTTTGTTTCGGCAGACGGGGCTACAGCTTCGAAATGGATTTGGATTGAGCAACAATGGGAAATTGCACGAATTAAATTTAAAAAATCGGGTGCTAAAGACTTTATTTTTGTAATAGACGAAATACAAAAAGTTGAAAACTGGAGCGAAACAGTAAAATTACTTTGGGATGAAGACAGTCGTAACAATGTTCAGATTAAAGTTATTCTTTTAGGTTCATCAAGGTTACTGCTTCAGAAAGGATTAACAGAATCATTAGCTGGCAGATTTGAAACTACTTACCTTGGTCATTGGTCTTTTATTGAAATGCATAACGCATTTGGTTGGGACGAAAATAAATTCGCATGGTTTGGTGGATACCCTGGTTCTGCAGAACTTATTAAAGATGAAAAAAGATGGAAACATTATATTTCCCAATCGCTAATAGAAACAAGCATTTCAAAAGATATTCTTATGTTAACCCGCGTTGATAAACCAGCTTTAATGAAACGTCTTTTTGAACTTGGTTGTCTTTATTCGGGACAAATACTTTCGTTAACAAAAATACTTGGACAGTTACAAGATTCTGGCAATACAATAACTTTATCGCATTACCTAAATTTACTTGATACAGCAGGTTTATTAGCAGGAGTTGAAAAATATTCAGTCAATAAAATAAAACAACGTTCATCAAGTCCTAAATTTCTTGTGCACAATACCGCTTTAATTAGCTCTCAAAAAGTTGAAACATTTAAACAAACTCTAAATAAACCTGACCAATGGGGCAGAATAGTTGAATCTGCAATTGGTGCACATTTAAAAAATTATTCTTTAACAGAAAACTATAACTTATATTACTGGAGACATAGAAATGATGAAATTGACTTTGTTTTAACAAAAGGGAATAATGTTATAGGTCTTGAAGTTAAAAGTGGAAACACTCAAAAACTATCTGGAATGATTGCATTTAAAAAACAATTTAACCCCAATAAAACATTCTTAATTGGAACACATGGAATCACTTGGCAAGATTTATTAAAAATGAATCCTGCTGAGCTTTTTTAAATTATGTTGTTTATTGGGTAAAACTAACAATTGTTGCATTTACTACTTGAATTTAAGCAATAATATAATCAATTTAATTAACTTCCAAAATTATTTAATTTTATTTTAAAAACATTTATTTTTTATGAATTGAATAAATTTAATATTTTATTCTTAACAAATGATATAGTTAATAAAATATGAAATCTTTTAATGGAAATGTTTTTTTTAATATCTTAATTTGTAGTTCAACAATATTTTTTTAAACTATTGCATTTTAATGGAAAAATATCCAATAAAGCTTATACTTAAAGATGGAATTGAAATAAAAGGAACAAGTTTTGGTTACAAAGGCAGTTCATCCGGCGAAGTTGTTTTTAATACTGCAATGACTGGTTATCCCGAAAGTTTAACCGACCCATCATATAAAGGACAAATTCTTATTTTAACTTACCCATTAATTGGAAATTATGGAGTGCCTGAAAACAAAAAAGAAAATAATATTTTAAGTTTTTTTGAATCAGAAAAAATTCATGTGTCGGGGCTAATTATATCCGATTACTCTTTTGAAAATAGTCATTGGAACTCTCAAAAATCATTATCGGAATGGTTAATAGAAAATAAAATTCCTGCAATTTATGGAGTTGACACAAGAGCTTTAACAAAGCATATCCGTGAAAATGGAACAATACTCGGAAAAATTGTTTGGAATGAAGATAAAATAAATTTTATTGACCCTAACTCCGAAAATTTAGTCGAACAAGTTAGTAATAAAGAGGTTATTGAATATGGCAATGGAAAATATAAAATAATGTTAATTGACTGTGGAGTAAAATATAACATTATACGAAGATTGCTTTTACGTGACACAACTGTTGTTAGGGTGCCATGGAATTACGATTTTACAAACGACAAATACGATGGACTTTTTATTTCAAACGGACCTGGCGATCCCAAAAAATGCGAAGCAACAATTTCAAATATTTCAAAAGCTTTTAAAAAAAATACCCCAATATTCGGAATTTGTTTAGGGAACCAATTAATGAGCTTAGCTTCTGGTGGCGACACTTTTAAACTAAAATATGGTCACAGAAGTCATAACCAACCAGTATTACAAACTAACACTAATCGTTGTTATATCACTTCGCAAAATCATGGTTATGCAACTGATTCTAAATCATTAAATGATGATTGGGAAGAACTTTTTGTTAATGTAAATGATAATACAAATGAGGGAATAATTCACAAAACTAAACCTTTTTTCTCAACTCAATTTCACCCCGAAGCAAGTAGCGGACCAACAGATACCGATTTTTTATTTGATAAATTTATTGACCTAATAAAAAAAAATGAAACAATTTGAAAATCAGGCAATTTTATGAATAAAGAAATAAAAAAAGTTTTAGTAATTGGTTCAGGTGCATTAAAAATAGGCGAAGCTGGAGAATTTGATTACTCCGGTTCTCAGGCACTTAAAGCACTTAAAGAAGAAGGAATAACAACAATCCTTATAAATCCAAATATAGCCACCGTTCAAACTTCTGAAGGAATTGCAGATAAAGTTTATTTTTTGCCTGTTACACCTGAATTTGTTGAGAAAGTAATTGATAAAGAAAAACCTGATGGAATTCTTTTGGCTTTTGGTGGTCAAACTGCTTTAAATTGTGGCATCGCACTATATAAGGAAGGAAAATTAACAAAGTACAATGTAAAAGTTTTAGGAACACCCGTACAATCAATAATTGATACTGAAGACCGCGAATTATTTATTAAAAAACTTGACGAAATAAATGTTGATACAATAAAAAGTCATGCTGTAAATAATATCGAAGACGCAAAAATTGCCGCAAAAAAGTTGGGTTATCCTATCATAATTAGAGCAGGCTTTGCACTTGGCGGACAAGGAAGCGGTTTTTGTAACAACGAACACGAATTAATAAATTTATCTTCAAAAGCACTTTCGTATTCAAAACAGATTTTAATTGAAAAATCGCTTAAAGGATGGAAAGAAATTGAATATGAAGTAGTTCGGGATTATTATGATAACTGTATAACAGTGTGCAATATGGAGAATTTCGACCCGCTGGGAATTCATACAGGCGAAAGTATTGTTGTTGCTCCATCTCAAACACTAACAAACAGCGAGTATCATAAACTTCGCGAAATTGCAATAAGAATTGTAAGACATCTTGGAATTGTAGGAGAATGTAATGTGCAATATGCGCTTTCAACAAATTCCGAACAATATCGTGTAATTGAAGTTAATGCACGACTTTCACGCTCAAGTGCTTTAGCTTCAAAGGCAACAGGTTATCCTTTAGCTTTTGTTGCCGCTAAACTTGGATTAGGATATGGACTTCACGAACTTAAAAATTCTGTAACAAAGACCACAACAGCATGCTTTGAACCTGCTTTAGATTATATTGTTTGCAAAATTCCACGATGGGATTTGGGCAAATTTAAAGGTGTTTCGAAAGAAATTGGCAGTAGTATGAAGAGCGTTGGTGAAGTTATGGCTATTGGTAAAACTTTTGAAGAGGCAATTCAAAAAGGACTAAGAATGATTGGACAAGGAATGCACGGTTTTGTTGGCAATAAAGATATTGATTTTGAGAACATGGAACAAATTGCAAAAGAACTTGCAAATCCTACCGATATGAGAATTTTTGTAATTGCTATGGCTTTGCATAAAAACTTTTCTGTTGATGAAATTCACCAGCATACCTGTATTGATAAGTGGTTTTTATTTAAACTTAAAAACATTTACGATTTAAGAAATCAGTTATCCCGTTATAACAATATAGAAGAAGTTCCGACTGAAATGCTTATTGATGCAAAAAAAATGGGATATACCGATTATCAGATTGCAAAAATTATTTATAAAAATGTTGAAGATGAAACTGAAAAATCGTTGTTTATAAGAAATTATCGTAAAAAAATTGGAATTGTACCTTTTGTTAAGCAAATTGATACACTTGCTGCCGAATATCCTGCACAAACAAATTATCTTTATTTAACTTACAATGGTTCTGAAAATGACATAATATACGAAAACGATAATAAAAATGTAATTGTTCTTGGTTCAGGTGCGTATAGAATTGGAAGTAGCGTAGAATTTGACTGGTGCAGCGTAAATGCACTTAATACTGTAAAAAATAATGGTTATCGTTCAGTAATGATAAATTTTAATCCTGAAACTGTAAGTACCGACTACGATATTTGCGACCGTTTATATTTTGATGAGCTATCATTTGAAAGGGTTATGGACATTATTGAAATGGAAAACCCAAACGGAGTAATTGTTTCGGTGGGTGGACAAATTCCTAATAATTTGGCTATGCGATTATTTCAAAACAATGTGAAAATACTTGGAACATCGCCCATTTCAATTGATAATGCCGAAGACCGCCATTTGTTTTCATCAACTTTAGATAAACTCGGAGTTGACCAGCCACGCTGGAAAGAATTAATTGAAATCGAAGATATTTATAAATTTGTTGATGAAGTTGGTTTTCCTGTTTTGGTTCGTCCTTCGTATGTGCTTTCGGGAGCAGCAATGAATGTTGTATCGAATAAAAATGAGTTGAAACATTTTCTTGAACTTGCCTCTAATGTTTCTAAAAAATATCCCGTTGTTGTTTCAGAATTTATAGAAAATGCTAAAGAAATTGAATTTGACGCAGTTGCTAAAGATGGCGAATTAATCGTTTATGCAATATCTGAACATATTGAATTTGCCGGAGTTCATTCTGGTGATGCAACAATAGTTTTCCCAGCTCAAAAGCTCTATGTTGAAACAATTCGCAGAATAAAACGAATATCTAAACAAATTGCAAATGCCTTGCAAATTTCAGGACCATTTAACATTCAATTTCTTGCTAAAGATAATGATATAAAAGTTATTGAGTGTAATTTACGGGCATCTCGTAGTTTCCCTTTTGTCTCGAAAGTTTTAAAAACAAATTTCATTGAAATAGCTACAAATATCATGTTAGGTGTGAACGTTGTTAAACCCGAAAAATCTTCGTTCGATTTAGATTATGTTGGAATTAAAGCACCACAATTTTCATTTTCGCGATTGGCAAAAGCCGACCCTGTTTTAGGTGTCGAAATGGCTTCAACAGGCGAAGTTGGATGTATTGGTGAAGATTATTACGAAGCAATATTAAAAGCTATGCTGTCTGTGGGATATAAAGTCCCCGAAAAAAATATTTTGCTTTCAACAGGACCTTCTCGTTCTAAAACAGAACTGCTTAATTCGTGCAAAATGTTAAACGAAAGAGGATATAATATTTTTGCAACACGTGGAACTCAAATATTTTTAAATGAAAATGGAATAACCTCAACAATGCTTCATTGGCCCGATGAAAAATCAGAACCAAATGTTGTAACAATGTTGCGTGATAAGAAAATAGACCTTGTTATAAATATACCTAAAAACCTTTCAAAAGACGAACTTAACAACGATTACGAAATTCGTCGTACAGCAATTGATTATAATATTCCGCTACTTACAAATGCACGATTAGCAAGTGCCTTTATTTATTCTTTTTGCAAAAGAAAGGTAGAAGAATTGGCTATTAAATCGTGGGATGAATATGGTGAGTAAAATAAAACAATAGAATCACAAATATATGATTGATAATAACATAAATAATCCAAAAAGCCCCAAATATTATAAAAAAAATATTTTGAAAATCGTACCAATGATTTTCAAAATAAAATTGTAATTGATGTGCCTGCTGGAAATGGTGCAACAACAGAATTGCTTCAAAATTTTGGAGCTAAAGCAGAGCCATTCGATTTGTTTCCCGAATATTTTATGCTCAAAAATATTGAATGTAAAAAAGCAAATATATTAGACAAAATACCAGTTAATGATAGCTATGCTGACATATTAATTTGCCAGGAGGGAATTGAACATTTTAGCGACCAGTTAAAAGTTTTAAAAGAATTTAATCGCGTTTTAAAACAAAATGGAGAATTGTTAATCACAACGCCATCATACTCGAATTTGGCTGCTAAATACAGCTATTTGTTATTCGAAAGCGAAACCGCTAAGCAAATGCCACCAAACAAAATTGACGATATTTGGATGTCGGACAAAACTGTATCAAGCGAAATTATCATGGACATATATTTTTAATTGGATTGCAAAAATTAAGGGTTTTAGCAAAACTTTCGGGTTTTAAAATAAAAGAATTAAAATATATACGATTAAGTAAAAGCTCATTATTGTTATTTCCGATT
>Ga0210042_1002416_pt1 | contig 14277 bp, 13 predicted proteins | sample CryGeymeta201518_FD_183982 | JGI IMG/M metagenome (GOLD analysis project Ga0210042, IMG submission 183982) | Groundwater microbial communities from Crystal Geyser aquifers in Utah, USA - Crystal Geyser metaG 2015-18 (SPAdes) (version 2) | ecosystem: Environmental > Aquatic > Deep subsurface >... | reverse complement strand
GGCGGTATTTTTCCGCTGATTACGCTGGAAAATATTTTATTGATATTGAGCGATGATTTTTTATTGCCATTTGATTGTTCTATAATATCGCTGATTTTATATTTTACGGCATCCGGGCTAATTCCATAACGGCTTGATTCTTTTATGCTAACATTTTTATCGGGATAAATAAGCAGAGCTTTATTTTTTCCAATATTGGAGAAATGAATATTATTTTCAAAAATTACCCCGGCAGTCGCGTTAATTAGATCAAGATTTATTTTTATTTTTTCTCGGCGGATAAATTCGGCTAAGTCTTTGTTGGTTTTAGCGATTACCGATTCAAAAATTTGTTCAATTTTAATAGTGCCGATTCTCTCCCTTAAAGCCATTTTTTCATTATAATAATAGTTATTATTAAGATTATCTATTAAAAAATTAATAATTTTTAAGCTGTTATTTTTATTTATTTCTATTTCAATCAGCAGCCATAATTTTCCGCCCAAATTTTCTTTTTGCGCGTCGGGCTGAGATAAAAAAATTTCGCTAATAGTGCTAGATTTTTGCCCCGGAGTTAATATTAATTGCGATATTTTATAATGCATATTATAAATTTTGACTATTTATGCTATATATTATACAATAAAATAGAGATAAAAACTAATTTAACCCGTTAAAAGAAAGCGTTTATTGAAATCAGAGAAATTAGAAATTAAAAAATTTTTCGCTTTTATGCTTTAAAACCGCTTATAGGCGATACCTTTTTAACAGGGTTTACTAATAATTATGGTAGCACAAACAAGCATGCTAGGGAAATTATTCGGTTCCAACGCGCGGGTTAAAATATTAAAATTATTTTTGTTGCATCCTGAGAAAAAATTCTATATACGCGAATTATCGCGCCGTTTGAAACTGCAAGTTAATTCTGTCCGCCGCGAACTGGAAAATTTGGAGAAATTCGGATTGCTTATTTCCAGCCATAGCATAGAAGCAGATATAAAAGATAAAAAGATAATAACACAAAATATGCATGATAAGAAGTATTTTCAGGCCAATAAAGATTTTGTTTTATTTAATGAAGTCAAGACTTTAATTGTTAAAGCGCAGATTTTGTATGAAAAAGATTTTATTAAAAAATTAAATATTATCGGTAAAACTAAACTGCTTATTTTGGCCGGACTTTTTGTCAATAATGCCGCTTCATCAGTTGATTTATTTATTGTCGGCCGCTTTAACAAAAATAAATTTTTAAAATTGATCCATGAATTAGAAAATGAGCTGGGACGGGAAATAAATTATACCTTGATGGATTGGCGCGAATTCAAGTATAGAAGAGACATAACTGATGTTTTTTTATATGATATATTAGAAGGAAATAAAATAGTGGTGATAGACGAAACCGGCTCGCGTTGATTATATGATTAGTTTTTTATCATAAAGACATCGGATGTCCTTTTTGGACATCGGATGTCCAAATCAAAATATGACAAACAAAATTTATAATGATTATTTGAATCTTGATATTAAGGAGAAATATTTAAAAAAAGTCAAAGACAAAGAAGGCGCGGAAGCGATAATAAACAGCTATGCTAAATTGATCGCCAGCCAGATAGCCGCAATCAAAAAAGCATTGGCGGACGATGATTATATTAAAATGAAAGAACTGGTTTTATCTTTGCGGGCGCTGGAAAAACATTTAGAAAAAACAAAATATAAAGCCGATATTTTTAAAATACCGGAAGAAATTTATAAGGAATATAATAAGATTATAATCAATAAAGATGAGATGATATCAGGAAAGAAGCCGGCGGTCGAAGAAAAAAGGGAAACATTCAAATTTGCACATGGCCAAATTTATTTCACGTACAATATTTTCGGAGAAATAGCATATTTAGAGGAGCCGAAAATAGAGCATGATTATTATGAAAAATTAAGCGGTGATGAAAATATGGCTGATAATTTTAAAGAGATAATAAGAAAAGCAGGCGCGAATGAAAAAAATAATTTATCTGAAGGTCTGATAATCGGAGCAAAGCAGAGAAGCAAGCTTTTATCATGGTACCAAGAACTTCAGCAAGCGCTTTTGCAAGACAAAAAAAAGCAAGAAGCCGATTTTATCACCGATAAAATAAAAAAAATAAGAGAGGATATTAATAATATCTACGGCCGAGGGAAGAATATAATAATCTCGTAGAGACGCAAGATTTTGCGTCTCTACCGTTGGCGGAAAACAAAACCAGACGCAAGATTTTGTGTCTCTACGGTGCATTAAAATATAATAATAGTTTATAAAATACAACCCCCATGCTTAATAAAAATAAAAATGGCTATACTTTAATAGAGCTTTTATTTGTGGTGGTTATTATCGGCTTAATTTCTACGGTGGCTATAGTAAGTTTTAATAATTCCCGAGCCAAGGCCAGGGACGCCAAGCTTCTTAATGATGTTTATGTTTTGCAGAAAGCTCTGGATATGTATTTTGATGACCATGGCGAATATCCTCCTCATACTGGCGATGAAGGAGTAAATCTTGCCTGGGGGATGTGGGCAGGAAGTAGATATACTGGCATTAAAGGAGATGCCACCGAAGCTGTTTTTAAAAATGCCATGCAACAGTATATGGCGCATCTGCCCAACCCGGAAGGATATTACACCACCGACAAGGGTGCGGGTTGGAATTGGTGGTGGGGAACACATTATTCTAGAATACAATACCGCCTTATTACTAACACTGGTTCAGGAAATGTATATTGGGTAGTAAATAATTTTCTTGGCGGGGCGACAATTGATTGGGGCAACGGAAATATTCATACTTATCCTAATCGTGGCATGGGTAATTGTCAGGCAAGTTTAAAGAATTGTTATTCCATTTATGTGAGAACCGAAACAGATACTGATTTAGGCAATGCAGGCGATCCGCATGCTATTCTTAGTTCTGGTTATGTCACAAATTATGATTTCTGGCTGTTTTAATTTTTTAAATTTTGTATAAATAAAATTTGCGGTTCGTTATTAGAATTAGATTTTTTTAATATTTGGCCTGACGGATCAATTATGCCGGAAACGCCGGTCTTCATGGCTCTAAAGACATATTTATTATTTTCCACGGCTCTTATTATGGCCATAATATGATTTTGCTCGGCAACCGAAGGGCTGGTAAATACGCTGTCGTTGCCTATATTGACAATAAATTTTGCTTCTTTATTTTCAGACAGTTCGGCAAACATAATTTCCGAGCAAAGCAGGGCGGTAATCGGCTCTCCTTTTATTTTTATTTCCTGATCATTATCGCCCGTGCCTAAGGGCTCGATTGATTGCAAAAAAAGGACCGGTCGGGAGCTTTCCGAAAAAGGCAGAAGCCGCTTTTTAGAATATAATCCGTTTATTTGCCCGTTTTCCAAAACAATCAGAGAATTATAGGTGAGCATATTTTTAATAGTATGCACACCGATTACAAATGATGTATGGGGATTATCGCGGGAAAGATTAATTAGATCATCAAAACTTTTTTTTATTTTGGCATCATTATTATAATCCAGAGGAAGAAGATTATTATCTTGGTTTAAAATCAAAAAAGGAAAAGAATTCTCCGGAATAATTAATAAGTCCGGTTTTTTCACTAAGGCAGTATTTATTATTTTTACAAAATTATTGAAATAATAATCAAGCGTCATCTCTTCAGTCTCCATTCCTGGTTGGATGATGGCCACTGCTATTTTTTCTCCGGTCTTAACCCGGCTGGCATTAATACTATAAAATCCGTATAAATTAGCCGCTAAAATAATTACTAATAGAAAATAAAGCACAGGGTTTTTGAATATAGCAATATATATTTTTTTATAATATTTTTTAAAATCATATATATCCGATAAGTTGATTTTGCAAATTATTTGATATAATAAAATATTAATTAACATAATAAAAAAGCTTAAGCCAAAAAGTTTAAAAATTCTTGCCAATTGCAAAATGTAAATATTATTATAGAGGGCGTATCCCAGATGTCCCCAGGAAAAATCCAGCAGGGTTTTGGCGCGGAAATATTCCAAAGATGCCCAGAGTAGTGGGAAAATAATAACAGCCAACCAATTATTTTTATTAAATTTTTTAAAAGCCAGCATGTATAAGCCGAATAAGACGCTATTATAGATAGTAATTATAAAAAAAATCCAAAATAAAAAAATAATTCTATTTTCATAGACAATGCTTTTCACGTCAACCCACCACCAGGCGTTTAAAGAAAGCAGGGGATAGACGGCCTTTACCGCGTATATAAATCCGGTTAAAAATCCTCCCCAAAAAATTTGTTTTAATTCCAGTCGGTATTTGTCAATAAAAATAAAAAGTGGGATAAAGGCCGGCCACAGGAATAGGGAAATATTATATGGGGGCAGGGTGAGCGTCAGCAAGGCACCCGATAGAGCCGGCAAAAGATAAATTTTATTGAATTTTGGCAATAGGGATTTAAGCTTCATATATTAATATTACTTTATTTTTATAATTATTTCCAGAAATATGATTTTATATATAGATACCACCGTTAATAAATATATTAAGATTGCTTTTAAAAAAGACGGCCGGATTGTTATAATTAAAAAAATTCCCGCCTTATATAAGCAAGCGGAAAAATTATTGCCCTGGCTTAATAAAATGCTTATTAATGGCAATTTAAAATTAAATGACATTAAAAAGATTATAGTTAATAATCGTGGCGGCAGCTTTACTTCTCTGCGGATTGGAATAATTACCGCCAATGCTTTGGGATTTGCGTTAAATATACCGGTGGTAAGCAGTGAATCTGAATTAATTAAAGCAAACCAAGCGGATTTTAACATCATCAAGCCGATTTACGACAGAGAACCGAGTATAACAATAGAAAATTTTTAATTATAAATTTTTAATTTTTAACAATTTTTAATGATTTATTTTAAAAATTATATGATTAAATAATTAAAGATTCAATTTTCTGTGGATAGATTGTTGAAAACCCAGCTATAAATTATATATTTATTTATATTAAAATAACCCATCTTATAAACAGGCGGGTTTTTTAATTTTGTGATAATAAATTTATGCTTATTTTAGGTATTTAATTGATTTATAATTAGCGGCAATATTAGTTGACAAAAGGCATAAAGTGGATTATAATTAAACTATATTGGTGAAAAGTGGTGGAAAATGGTGAATAGAGAAATTGTGGCTTAATTAATATAATATTTAGCCAAGATAATAAGCGCTAAATTAAAAATATTTTTAGCGAGAGCTAAAACAAAAACAAAAAGTATAGTGCTTCCGGTTTAACCGGAATTTAATTATTAAGGCAAAGAAGGGGCTTGATATGCCGTTTCCGGCAATCAATCTCCTTGTCGGCCTTAACCCCGTTAGAAAGGAATTATTTTATTCCTTTGCGAATAAATCGGCGGAATAAATAAATCTGTCGCGATCAGCGATGTAGGATTCCAGGCAAATGATATTTTTCTAACGGGGTTAATCACATGCTTGTCGTGGTCTTCGGCTTAGCGGTTTAAAAATTATTTTTAAACCGCTAAGCAATTATTTAATTTTTTATATGTTCATCGGTGAATACCAGCACAACTTAGACAATAAAGGCAGATTGGCCGTGCCGGCCAAGTTTCGCGCATCTTTAAAGGGCGGGGCGGTTGTTACCAAGGGATTGGATAACTGCCTTTTTTTGTACCCTAAAAAGCAATGGGATGAATTAGCAAGAAAATTGGCAAATTTGCCCATCAATCAGGCCAAAGCGCGTGCTTTTACCCGCTTAATGCTGGCGGGAGCGATGGAAGTTGAGTTTGATAATCAAGGGAGAATCAGTATACCTGAATATTTAAGAAAATTTTCTTCCTTAAAAAAGAAATCTATTATTGCCGGACTTTATGACCGCTTGGAAATTTGGGACGAATTGTTATGGAATAAATATAAATTAGGCAGTGAAAAAGCCAGCGCTGATATAGCGGAAACCCTCGGGTCGCTGGGAGTGTAAATTAATAAGTCTATTTGTATGACAAAAAAAATTAATTGCAAAATAATCAAGCCGGAAAAGGAAAATATAAAAGTGAAATTAATAAGAGCGCCGTATGTTGACAATCGTGATTTAAAGAATTTTATTTTAGCCAGAGCTCGAGCTATAGTTTTATAATTAATAATTAGGTTTTCGCATTTGCATCATTTATACTGTCATTGCGAGCTATGCCTCCGCCAACTAGCGGATGGCAGAGCGAAGCAATCTCGGAGAGAACTGATTATTTTGATTTCTATAAAAACGTTTAAAAGGCATCGTGTTTCTTCGGCTCACCGAGATTGCTTCGTCTCCAGCCCCAGTTTAAGAAACTGGAGCTGGATCCTCGCAAATGACAAAAGGAAAAATGGCGGCAAACGCATAAGTCCTAAATAATATAATGGAATATGCCCATACGCCAGTAATGCTTGATCAGGTGCTGGAATATTTAAATCCGCATGCTGGAGATTATTTCATTGACTGCACTTTGGGGGGAGGCGGGTATGCTTTAGCCATTGCCAAGATAGTCGGCCCTAAAGGAAAAGTATTGGCCATTGATTTGGATGAGATGGCTATAAATAACGCGGTGAGCCGAATAAAAAATAATCCACCAATTTCAAATTTAAATAATATAATTTTAGTAAATGATAATTTCAAAAATCTTGCCGTCATATGCGATAAATATTTCGGCGATCAAAAAGGCATTAAGCTTAATGGTATTATATTTGATCTGGGTTTATCTGGAGCTCAGCTTAAAGATAGTTCCCGAGGGTTTTCTTTCCAGATGGATACTCCGTTAAATATGGCTTTCGGAGAACCGGCGGATAATTCGGCAAGCAGAATACAAGCGGGAAAGCAAACAGAGCATCTATTGAATAATTGCAGTAAGCATGAGTTAGAAAGAATAATTTGGAAATATGGAGAAGAAAAATTTTTTCACAGGATAGCCGGGGGAATAATTAATCAGCGCAAGATAAAACCAATCACAAGCACCGGCCAATTGGTAGATATAATTAAAAAAGCCGTACCGAAAAAATACCAGCATTCGCAGATTCATTTCGCTACCCGCACTTTTCAAGCCATTAGGATTGCCGTTAACGATGAACTGGAAAATTTAGCCAAAGCTTTGCCGTTTGCAGTAAATCTTTTGTCTGAAGGAGGAAGAATCGCCGTCGTGGCCTACCATAGCTTGGAAGACAGAATAGTAAAAAATTTTTTTAGAAAAGAATCAAAAGATTGTATTTGTCCGCCAGCAGCGCCTCTTTGCCAATGCCATCACCAAGCCAGCATTAAAATATTAACTAAAAAAATTGTGCGGCCGTCCGCAAGAGAAGTAATTGCCAATCCGCGCTCTCGCAGCGCTAAATTAAGAGTAGCGGAGAAATTAACTGGCTGAAAGCAAGCTGTAATAAGTAGAGACGCAAGATTTTGCGTTTCAACGGGGTATTAAAATATTAAATTTATAATCAATAACCATGATAAAAACAAAAAAAGGAAAAAATTCATTTTGCAAAAATAAAATAAATAGAAAGTTTAATATTAAAATATTTAATAATATATTATTAATTTTAATAATTCTACTGGGCGTGTATTATATAATCGGAATAAATGATTTATCCATAAAGGGATTCCAATTATTGGAAACTAAAAAAATTATGAATGAACTGAATGATGAAAATAGTGATTTAGAAGCAACTACAATGTCCTTGCAGTCATATAATAATTTAAATTCAAGAGTTAAGGATTTAAGCATGATTCCAGCCGGAAATATTGATTATCTATCAAGTAAAAATGATATCGTAGCTAAAAAATAAATATATGTAAAGTATGAAATTTTGGCAAGGCGGAAAAAAACAAAATAGCGCAAAGAATTATAATAATCGCATTAACTTTACCATTGCGATTATTTTTATTTTTGCGGCAGTTATACTTTATCGGTTGTATTATTTGCAGATAAAAGAATATGATTTGTTTATTGTAAAAGCTGATAGCCAGCATCTGTCATCCGGCATCTTAGCGCCAGTCAGAGGAAAAATTTTTATTCAGGACGGTTTTGATGAAAAAAATAGCCAATTATATCCCATAGCTACCAATAAAAAATTCGCCTTGCTCTATGCCGTGCCCAAAGATGTCAAAGAATCGGTAAAGGTAGCGGAAATATTTTATATTTTCTTTGATAAAGAAAATACAGCCGAAGAAGTAGATGAATTTTTAGATAAAAACAATAAAGACAAGCTGGAAAATGATTTGCGCGCGCTGGAAATTTTACCGGCCGAAGCCAGGGAAGAAAAAAAAATTGCTATTAATAAAAAATATGAAGAATATTGCAAAAGTCCAGAATATAAGGAAATAAGGAATATTAGAAGAGAAGCGGAAATAAATTTAAGAAAAGATGTGATTATGGAAAAATATTTGCAAAAATTGAATAAAAAGAACGATCCTTATGAGCCCATTCAAAAAAAAGTAGACGAAGATGAATTAAAAAATATTTATATAAGCTTATTAGGAGATAAAGGTAAAAATTTAAGCCCGGATAAGTTAATTATTAAAGAAGATAATATTTTTGAGCAAAATTCAGAAACAGACGCGGTTAAAATAATTATAGATGGCATTGGCTTTGTTATGAGAAATTATAGATTTTATCCGGAAAACAATATCGGTTCCCAAATGATTGGCTTTGTCAGCATTGCCGGTGATGAAGACAGGGGGCAATACGGGCTTGAAGGTTTTTTTGATAATGAATTATATGGGGAATTTGGCTCTATAAAAACAGGGCGAGGGGCATCGGGAGATCTGATTATTATCAATGAACGTGAATATACAAAAGCCATAAACGGCAATGATATAATATTAACTATAAATAGGGCCATCCAATATACCGTTTGCCAAAAATTAAATTCCACTGCTTTAAGGCATGGCGCGGATAGCGGCAGTATTATAATCATAAATCCTAAAACCGGAGCCATTTTAGCTATGTGTTCCTGGCCGGATTATGATCCGAATAATTTCAGCAATGAATCAGATATTAATATATTTAATAATCCGGTTATTTTTGAACAATATGAACCGGGTTCAATATTTAAAGGCATCACTATGGCCGCCGCTATTGACCAGGGCAAATTAGAACCGGATTCAACCTATGATGACAAAGGTAGCATATTGATAGAAGGCTGGCCCAAGCCGATTAAAAATTCTGATTATGAAACACACGGGGGGCACGGGGTAACGGATATGAATGAAGTATTGACGCAATCGTTAAATACCGGCGCTATTTTTGCCATGAACAAAATCACTCCGGAGGTTTTTGCTCAATATGTTAAAAATTTCGGTTTTGGAGAAAAAACCGGCATTGAGCTGGAAACAGAAAATTTCGGCAATATTGGTAATTTAACAGCAAATAAAATAAAGCCGATTGATGCCGCCACGGCTTCTTTTGGGCAAGGAATTTCCGTTACTCCTCTACAGATGATCATGGCTTATGGGGCGATAGCCAATGGAGGAATTTTAATGAAGCCTTATTTAGTCAAGGAAATATTATACGCGGACGGCACTAAAATAGAAACACAGCCGCAAGAAATTAGGCGGGTGATATCTGAACGGGCTTCGGTTTTAGTTTCCGGCATGCTGGTTAATGTCGTAGATAACGGGCACACCAAAAGAGCGGCTGTAAAAGGATATTATGTCGCTGGCAAAACAGGCACCGCCCAAGTTCCTTTTAAAGATAAGCGCGGCTATAGCGATAAAACTATCCATACTTTTGTCGGCTTTGCTCCAGTTGAAGATCCGAAATTTGCGATGCTGGTAAAGCTTAATGACCCTAAAGACGCTACTTTCGCCGAATCCACCTCAGCGCCATTATTCAGTGAATTGGCAGAATTTATATTGGATTATTATCAAGTCTCCAAAGATAGGTAAGTAATTGAAAAATAAGCAATAATATGATAGGGTAATGTTATGAGAAAATTAATTCAGCTTAAATTAAAAATACTTTCTCAGCTGATTTTGAAGAAATATAAGCCGGAAATTATCGGCATCACAGGCAGTGTAGGCAAGACTGGAGCCAAAGAGGCGGTTTATGCCGTTTTGTCTTCTAAATACAATGTCAGGCGCAATGTAAAAAATTATAATAATGAAATAGGCCTGCCTTTAACTATAATAGGATCCGAGTCGCCAGGAAAATCAATTATTGGCTGGATATTGGTTTTTATAAAAGCTATAAAATTAATTTTAATTATTAATAAAAATTATCCTAAAATACTGATTTTAGAAATGGCGACCGACAAGCCGGGAGATATGAAATATTTAAATAAAATTGCCAAATGCAGGATCGGCATTATAACCAGGATCGGTTCATCCCATATAAAATATTTTAATTCCATTAAAAATATTGCTAAAGAAAAAAGCTTGTTAATTAAAAATCTGCCACAATCAGGGACTGCCATATTAAATTATGACGATGAATTAACTTTAGCCATGAAGGAATTAACTAATGCCAATATTTTAACTTATGGCCTGAGAGAGGGATCTAAAGTCAGAGCGCGGGAAATCGCCTTAAGTCTCAATAAAAGCATTAATGCTTATGATTTAGTCGGCATTAGTTTCAAAATTAGCTATGAAAACTCTATTATCCCCGTGATACTCCCAAATATTATAAGCAAGTCATCGGTCTATTCGGTTTTAATCGGAGCTTGCGCGGGAATAATATATGATATTAATTTAATCGCTATCAGCCAATCTATAAAAAATATAAATATGCCCAAAGGCAGAATGAACGCTATCAGGGGAATAAAAAATACTTTGATTATAGATGATTCTTATAATTCATCGCCGGAATCATCTATGGTAGCCATAGATTCAATTAAGGATATTCCTTTAAGAGCCAACGCAGAAAAATACGCGGTCTTAGGCGATATGCTGGAGCTGGGTTCTTATTCGGAAGAGTGGCATAAGCAAGTGGGAAAATATTTAGCGAAAGCGGGAATAGATAAGCTAATTACAGTCGGGGAAAGATCCCGCGATATTGACCGCGGAGCGCTCGATGCTGGCATGGCTAGTAATAATATTTTTCATTTTTCCAATTTAAGACAAGCCGGAATTTTTATCCAGAATAGGATTAAAGAAGGTGATTTAATTCTCGTAAAAGGATCGCAGGGCGTGAGAATGGAAAAAATTGTTTTGGAAATAATGGCCGAACCTCTGCGCGCGCCGGAATTATTAATCAGGCAGGATAAGCAATGGGCGCAATAAGTTATAATGAGATGGTTACAAAACTCCTTTGGTTGCAATTTGTCCTTTTCGCCCGAGGCTTCGTCAAGCTGGCGCTAAATGATTTTCGCCGTAGCCCGGCTACGCTTTAAATCATTTCGCTGGCTTTCCCTGCCGGCAGGCAGGCTCGCCTTGGCCAAAAAGTCATAAATTTCGCTTAAAAGCAGTTTTGAAACCATATAAATATTAAATAAATGAAAGCAAGAAAAATTATAAAAATTATAATTGGCATAATAGTTATAGCTGTTATCAGCTTAACGGCTTATTTTAATTTAAATAAGCAAAATAAAACAGAATACACAACCGTTAAAGTAGAACGCGGACAATTAATCCAGACTGTTTCCGAAACTGGTACGATTAAAGCGGCTAGCGCCATTAATTTGAATTTTTCATCTGTCGGTAAAGTTAATAAAATTTTAGTTAAAATCGGCGATAAAGTTAATAAAGATCAGATATTGGCTGGACTGGATTATAGTGAATTAATTAATAAACAAAATGAGGCTAAGGCCAATTTAGCAGCCAGTCAGGCAACTTTGTTAAAATATTCGTCCGGAGCTACCCGGGAAGAAATTAATGTGGCCGCGGCCGGCGTTGCCCAAGCTGAATCTTTATATGCAGCCGCGTCAACAGAATTGGAAAAAGTAAAAAATACATCAGTAGAAAATATCAATCAAGCCAAGAAAAGCCTAGATGATTTATTATTAGATTCCAATAAAGATGTTACTACTTACGAACAAGCAGTTAAAACAGCCGAAAATAATTTAGAGAATGCTAAAAGCACTTATAGCCAGTCAATAAACAATAAAAAAAATTCGGCTTTAACCACGATGGAGGAAAAATTATCGTTAGCCAATATAGCGCTTGATTCCATAGACCGAGTAATAAAAGATGAAGATGTTAAAGATATTTTAAGCATTGAAAATACTATTTATTCGACTAATACTATTAACACTAGCGATGAGGCTCAAATACTGCTTACGTCAGCTAATGCAAGTTTAGCCGTAGCTAAATACAGCAAGAATAATAATGACATTGTTGAAGCGCTGGATGATAGCCAGGAAACATTGAATAAAATTTTTGCCAGCTTAGATTATTGTTTTAAAGCTTTAGAAAATACTATTATCACTTCAGATTTAACTCAAGCAGACCTTGATAGCCTCAAAGCAACTATTAATTCGCAAATTACAATTATAACTACAGCCATTTATTCTATTAATACCTCTAAGCAAAATTTATCAGATGCCATGCTCGCTTATGACACTAATGTATCCACGGCCGCGGAAAGTCTATCTCAAGCAAACACAAATTTGAATAATGCCATTATTAATGCCAGAAACGCTTTAGCCAGCGCCGAGGTAAACGGCGCCCAGCAGATTAATTTAGCCGAATCTAAGGTTGAAGCTTCTAGGCAGGGGTTAGCGGTGGCTGAATCTAAATTAAATCAATTAAAATCTCCAACCAGATTTGAAGATATTCTTCTTTATCAAGCGCAGGTGGAAATAGCAAAAGCGGCTTATGACGCGGTAGCGATTGAGATTGATAATAAAATAATCAAAGCTCCGATTGGCGGCTTGGTTACAAAAGTAAATTATGAAGTTGGGGAACAAGTATCCGTTGCTAATCCGGTAATTTCCATGCTTGGTGAAAATAATTTTGAAATTGAAGTTTTAATTTCAGAAACCGATATTACTAAAGTAAAAATCGGTAATTTAGCCGAAATAACCATGGATGCGTTCGGCGAAAACGTTATTTTTCAAGGTAAAGTAAATTTTATTGAACCGGCCGAAACCATAATTCAAGATGTAATTTATTATCAGGTTGATGTTGGATTTATTGATATAAGTAATCCCAATACATACATACAATACATTACTTCCGCGTCCAGTCCCTCTTCCCTTAATCAATGTAAAAACAAGCCGGCCATAGGAGACAGCGTGCTCGTTTTGGGTTATCCAGTTATAGGTTCGCAAACTGATATTACAGCAACAGAGGGTATAATTTCTGGTTATGATGGCGATTATTATATAACCTCTGCGAAAATAGACCAAGGAAATTCTGGCGGGGCAGCTATATTAGTAAATGATAATTGCTATTTAGGGATACCTTCTGCTTCTGTAGTAGGACAAATAGAAAGCTTAGGAAGAATTTTAGATGTGAGAGTAATGCGTGGGGAAAGATAATTTCGAATTTTTTCGAACGCACACCGCCAGTATAAAAAGTGGACTATGATTAAAAATTCTGAGAAACAAAAATATAGTGAAATAGAGTGGGCTAATTTTTTTTCACAATGGTTGAATTCGGAGCTGGGTAGTGATTATAAACCATTTGCTAATGAAGTAGAAAAAAGTATCGTCGATATTTTTTTAAAAAGTCCGAGTAAAAAGTTTACTAAATTACGGCTTCAACTTACCTCCGGTGAACCTCAAATAGAATATAGATTTTTAGCAATGATGCGCAAAAGACCATGTAGCGAAAGAGAAGCTATTTCTCAAAATAATAGTATAGCAGATATAGATAATGCGATTTTTCGCAAAACCAAACAGAGCATCGAGAAATATGGCGAAAGCGAAACAAACTCGACCATCCTACTCGTTCATGGGTTGTTAATGGAGCCCCCCGGCGAAAATTGGTTTACTGACGAGTTTATTGAAAAACATCAACAAAATTCATTCGCAGGTATTTACTATATAAGACCTTTTCAAGAAAAAGTTAAGCAAATTAAAGTGCCTATAATAATAAAAAACCTAGTTCGTTGATTATAGTAAGTAGTAAACGACATATAGAACAGAGAAGATGGATTAAAAGAATTTAAGGTGGCGTGCCAGTTTTACTGGCACGAAAAATTGCGACGGCGAAAAAAGAAGCGGCGAAAGCGAGGGCGGGCAAAAATTTCTTTCCCCAACCCCCTTCCTTTTTGCCCGCCCGAGCGTCCAGTTTCGGTTCTGCCGCGCGAAGCGCGCCCCGTCAGTTCTGTTCAAAAAATGTTCGAGCGAAGTTGTATAAAGACACTAAAAAACAAA
>Ga0210042_1002405_pt1 | contig 14311 bp, 19 predicted proteins | sample CryGeymeta201518_FD_183982 | JGI IMG/M metagenome (GOLD analysis project Ga0210042, IMG submission 183982) | Groundwater microbial communities from Crystal Geyser aquifers in Utah, USA - Crystal Geyser metaG 2015-18 (SPAdes) (version 2) | ecosystem: Environmental > Aquatic > Deep subsurface >... | reverse complement strand
GGATCGGCCAAAGGTGGCGATGCGCAGCACTTGCACATCGAGCCAGATCAGGGCGTCGATCAAAGTCACAAAATCACCCCGCTGCCGCCCACGCGATAACTGGCGAATGATGTGATCGTGGCTGTGCGGTAGAAGGCCATCGTTTAAGCCCCCAAGCCTGGTTTCATCTTAGGTTGAACAGCAAGAGTCGCAGCAATCTCCGCTCCAAGGGAGGCCGTGATCATGGCCAGGTATCCAGCAGCTCGTTCTGAGTTGCCTGCATACTCGCTGTCTTTAAGGTAACTTCTTGCCATAACGTAGTTCAGCACATCATCGGCGTAAATATCAGGCAGACTAATGTTACCCACCACAGCGGTATGCAGCGCGCCATCTGCGGGTTCAACAATGTCTGTGGGGTAAGCCGAATACATCACCTCCAGCTGCGCCGAAGTGGTAGCCGGTGGGTACACATAGAACGTCTTGGGGTCGCGTGGATCAAACATGTAATGCAAAATGTTCACCGAGCCAGACAAGTTGTGCCAGCCTGGGGTTTGCGCGTCCAGAATCTGGCGAGGAACAAGCCGTACCGCACCTTTGGTGGAGGTGGCCGCCATGTTGCGCGTGATCTCAATCAGCTTGGCTGGAGGTGGTGTGAGGCTGGCGTTGTCCAGGTCTTGGCGTGATCCTGCAACCAATGTCATGGTGGCCGTGGTGTTCATCGCGTCAGGGCGCACCTTGACGATGGCGCGCTGTGCGTCGTTGAGCCAGCGCACCAACTCGTTAGCAGGCCAGCGCACACTGGTTTGGTCTTGCAGTAAATCTGTGGCGCGGTGGATGATGGAGGCGGCGGAAATGGTCATGATGACTCCTGAAGACTAAAACCCGAAGGCACGTGGCTGCACCCGAATCGTTCCTGGCACGCGGTCATGCGCCTCTTCAATCCGGGTGTTCAAAATGGCTTTGTCAAAATTGGCGCGGTAGTAGATGGACAACTCTGTGTTGGTCCATGGCACGCCAGGCATGGCCATCAAACGGGCTTTGGCGCCGCTTGCAATGGCATCTAGGTGTCTTTGCCCAAGAAAGTCGGGCAGGCTGGTGGCGCTCATCATCGGCACATAGCTCGCGCGAACTACCATGGCCTGGCCTGTCACTGCGGTGGGGGTCGGGTAGACCCGCAACAGTGGCAATTCGCCTGCCATGTTGTAGTAGCTGGGCTCACTGCCTTTGGCGCTTAGCCAGTCAGGCATCGCGTTTTGCAGTCCAGACATCGTCACGGGCTGCAATCGGTGACTGCCGATCCAGACATCGCGCACCGTTTGCACATAGGCGCCAGTCGGGACGTCAATTTCATATTCATTGACCCCCTCAATCAGGATGATTGGGTCTTGGCTCTCAGTCCAGGCCTTGGTCTCACGGCAGAATTCAATCGCCGTCAGCAACAAGGCCTGATCAAGTGTTGGGTAGGGGCAGCCAATCACCTCGGTCGCAACAAAGGGGTGGAAGTTGGAGAGCAACATGATTGGCTACCTGCTTACTCAGGCACTGCAGAGAAGGCGTAGCGAGGGCGGTCGGTAGCGACTTGCTTCCCGCCAACATTGGCGTAGGCCGTTGTCACCGAATTGCGCAAAATATCAACCACTTCCTCTGGCACCAGGTAGGGTTTATTGCGCGGAATCTGATAGGCGTAGCCGTTCAGCCCAATGAAGACAGCTTCTTGGCCATCTGCCTCAGAACCCGAATAAATGGTCAGCAGCTCATACTTTCCGGTGCCACCCTCGAGGGCGCGGGCGCGCTGCACGTTTGCCGTATCTTCCGCAGCAGAATTTGGTTGCGCACTGTCTTCCAGTGTGCTGATTTGGGATTTCGTTGCCATGTGGTTACCTCTTGAAAACAGAAAAGGCCATCAAAGGCCCAAAGAAAAAGCCCCTGGGGATTCCTCCTCAGGGGCTTGAATCAACCCTTTGCGGGTCAACCAGGTTTAAGCTTCGACAGCAGCTTCAACAATTGCGATCCATGCGTCTTGCAAGATCACGCAGGTTTGCATGCTCTTCCAGCCAATGTGGCTGCGCTGTGCCAACGGGTCAGAATCCGAAGGCTTGGCGTTGACCACCATTGGTGTCACGGAGTACTGACCCTTAAGAGCCACAATGCCGTAGGCATCACGACCCAAAAAGATCACCGGGTACACGTCGGCCGAAGTTCCAGACGTCGACAACATGGCGCCCTTGATGCCACCGGCATCCGGGTAGGGCTCGACGATGGTGGTGCACAAATAGCGCACGTCATCAATCTTGCCAATTTCGTTTTCCCATGGGCTGATCGAGCCATACTTTTCAGCCGGTGTGAAGCCTGGTGCAGCACGCAAGGCACCCTCCATGTCAGGGTGAATGATGCCAACATAACCAGGGGCAACATTCTCGGTGCCGTAGCTTGGCGTCGAGCGCACGATCGAGGTGATCGGGCGTGCGTTCTGGCGCTTCAAGGCGCGAACAGCTTTACGTTGCAGCGCCACAGTGAATGGTGTATTCACGGCAGAACGGACTGTGCCGTTGGCAAACGTCTTGTTGGTAGCAGCTTTCAAAACGCCATAGCGCATCTTCTCGATCATCTGTGCAGCTTGCTCGCCCAACAACTCAAGAGACTCGTTCAAAACGGGGTCTTCAATCGTATCGGTGACCACATCAGACACGGTAATCAAGTCGCCGTACTGCACCAAAGTGGCAGTAACGTCAACCTTTTGCAGTGTTTGCGCAGTGGGAGTCACGCCCTCGGTCAGCTCCTTCGGGGTGGTCGGCAATGCTGTAAAGCGCCGAAACATTTCGAGCTTGCTGGAGTTGCTAGGCAGGTTTTTAGCCTGGCCGAACTTCTCAAAAACAAGGTAGGGGATGCCACGCTTGAGCAATTCCTTGCATGCATAGGCAGAGGTACGCGGTGAAATATCACCATAAGCAGTAGTAGCCATGATTTTTCCTTAAGATAAAAAAACAAAAAGCCCCTTGCGGAGCCATATCAAAAGGAGCGAACTGACGCTTTAATGCCGTATGCAGCCCAGGCCATGCCTTTGGGGAGTCTTTTGACTTATCCCGCATGCACCCGACAGCGCGACCGGTGTCGTGCTCCGAAAATGCTCAGTGATAACGCTCACTGTGCGAAGCGACCAGGTAACCAACTTGGTAATGGTCTCGGCTTTCGCCTGAAATCTTTATGCGAATTCGGCCCATGCAGCTTCGTAATCATCTGCCTTGGCAGGCTTCTCCGGGATCTTCAAACCAGCCGAGCGCACGCCTTCAGCAGCGTCCATGGCCGACTCATCCACAGGGCTTTGATCGGCTTGCGGTTCGGTCTTGATGCTTTCTTTGTAGGCACTCAGCAAAGCATTGATCTGCTTGGCGCTGCCGCCGTGAATCACCTGCATCGCCTGCTCTTGTTCAGAGCCAGGCAGGCTATCCACATAGCCCTTGAACTCTGCGCTGGCGGCCACATCCATAAAGTCTGGGTGGGCATCTGAAATCATCTCGTAGTGCGCTTTCTCTTTCTCGTTGCGCAGTTCGCCAACCAGTCCGTCAAGCTCACCGCGCACCGCGTTGGCACGCTCATCAGCCACTTCACCGCCAATGCGCTTGGCAATCACGCTAAGCATGCGTGCAAAGTCCGGGCCAAAGTCAGACTCCAGCGTCTTCATGGCCTGCTCAAAGGTCAACTCTCCGCTGTCAACCTTGTCCATCGCATCTTCCATCGCCTCAGTCGTAGTGGCCTCAGCAGACTCTTCGGCTGGCGTCTCAGCGGGTTCATGCGCCTTCAAAGCCTCCTCGCGTGCCTTGAGTTCAGCCTCCTTGGCTTTGAGCCTCCCCATCCACGACTTCTCGCGCTGAACATCCTCCGGGCTCATCACCTCCACGCCTTGATCTTGGGCGCCCGGCTCTACTGCCACGACCACCGAAGTCTCGTCAGTCGGACCAGCATCGCCAGCTTCTGCACCAGCGGTATCCGTTGGCGCTTCGGCAGGCTCTTGTTCTGCTGGCTCCTCGGCCACCTCAGCCTCGGTTTCATCCGGGGTTTCAGGGTCAGGCGTCAGGCCAAAAGCCTCATCCTCGGTCATCTCCTTTTTTTGCATATCCTCGTCAAAAGAGGCGGCAAATTCATCTTGCTCGGTTTGGTCATTGGGTTTCATAGCGTTTCCTTTCGGGGCAAAAAAAGAGCCCTTGCGGGACTCGGACTGTCCGGACGAAACAAAGCCGCAATGAAGCGGCTCAATCAGTCACGGGGTTGAGAATCAAATCTTTGGCACGTCCTGGCCTTCATCGGCCACAATCGCGCGAATCGCATAGGTCTGCTTGATGGCCGCTTGCAATGCGACCAAGCCATCCGGTCGCACATTGACCAAATCGGTCACATAGCTGCGTCCCAACACGTCAAGCAGCTCAATCAAATGGCGCGAACACTCGCTACCAGCGTATTGGCGCACTGTGCGCGACGCCTCGATCAAGCGTTCATGCATCAGTTGCTCTTCGGTTTTTTTAGTTGTCATTCATCACCGCTGTTTCCATACCCGCATTCAGGCCAACACGGCCAGAATCTGGCTTGTCTAGCTCTTTGGTCGGGTCAAACACAGGCCGCTCTTGCACTGGCTGGCCACTTATCTGGGCGATGCTCGGGTTCGGCGTTGCATCAGCCCAACCGGCGCTACGCAAAATCTCATCGCCCGCGGGTGCGACATGCGGATTCTGGGTAGCTGCACCACCCGCTTGTAATGCTGCAAAAACAGAGCCTACCTTGGTCTCGGTTGCCCTGGCTTTGACCAATTCGACTTCAGCCATCGCCTTGGCTGCTTGTGCAGTCAATAAGGCCACCTTCTGCTGCAATTCAGCCATTGTCAATTGCATCTGCGCCTGCTGAATCTGTTGTTGTTGTGCGGCCTGCTCATTGTTTTGCTCAGCCATCACCTCTTCCTCAGTCTTGATCACGTCCGAGAGCTCATGCGCCTCGGCGCGTTGGCGAAGCAAGTGGTCACGCTTGATAAAAGGCGCATCCATCGGGTTCGCCACAGCCAGACTAAAGGCATCAAGCTGCTGGGCTCGAACTTCACGCGCCACCAGGCTTGATGACCCGCGCGCCTTGACGTCAAAATCACCCTTAATCGCTGCATCCGGGTGAAACTGCATATTCCAACGGTACATACCGGTGATGAATGAGCGCGTGATGCCCTCATCCCAATTGCTCACCAAGTCCTTGATCATGATATTGGCAGCACCCATCAGCATGCTCATGCCGCTGGCTGTGCCGCCTGCGCCAGAGGCCACGTTTTCCCCGGTCATATACCTGGGTATTGCGCTCACCTCATCGGCATTGTTCTCAAACCTGTCTGCCAGACCGCTCAGATCGCCCAAGCGAGACGGCAACTCAATCGCGCGCACCGCAGGTGTTCCCGGGCTGGTTGAGTTGCGCAAAAATACTTTCCACGGCTCAATCTCTGTCCCCTCTTCCATGCTTGACAGCAAGCCCGTTGCCACTTCAATCATTGCGCCAGAAGTGATCGCGCCGTTGTCCAGCATCAGCCTGGTGGCCGCATTCATCATCGTCTGGTCATCACGCATCACGCTGGCCAAACCCTCACCAAAGAACGATGTTTCGTCCTTATCAAAGTAGTACACATGGTAAGGCCAGGTCACACCGTTAATCGGCTGCAGCACAGCTTTGACCACCTCACCATTGGGCAGCATCCAGATGTTGCTAAAAAAGCTCTCATGGCTGCGGTCATCCGCCACCTCTAGCCCGGCCGACCTCAAGTCCTCGCCAGATACATAACCCCAGCGCTCCAGCACCTCATAGCGGCCGTCGTTGTCACCTTGTTTTGACTGTCTATCGCCGATGCTCTTAAGCTCGCCGTCAATGAACTTTACCGTGCACTCACCATTTGGGTGTGATCTCAAGTACTCGACAATGATGTCCTTTCGAAAGCTCTTGCGTTGCGCCAGCTCAGCCAGGTCGGTGTGCGTCATCTGGTGGCGCTCATAGATATAGCGGCAGTTGTCCAGCGAATCCGCACCCATGTCCGGATAGAAGCGCCACAGCGGCACAAAATCTACAAACGGCACGACATAGCTCTCGCTCTTCTCGACCCATTTGCCCTTCTCTTGCACAAATTTAGATCGAATGCGGCGCTCAACCAGCGGCCCCTTCAAAATGCCCGTGCCAAACAAGTGCCCAGAATTCACCACCTTTTTGCAAATCTGCTTGTAGCGCACTTCGCTCAATTGGTCATCAATAACCTTGGCCATGCCTTTGGCTGACTCTTTGCACAGCTTCAAAACGGCATCATCCACCATCTTCTTGCTGATGTAAGGCGCTGGCATTTTCTGCCCTTGCTGCGCGGCCTGCTGCGCCATCTGCTGCAGCTGCTTGATCACACCCTTGCGCACATCATCGGACACCGTAGGCACAGGCGTCGTATCCACTTCCCAATTCTTTTCCGAGCCCGCAGGAAACAGCAAGTCCTCCACGCGACTGTTCGCAGTCTTGACCTTCACCCGGGTCTTGCGCACAAACGCACGCGACCGCTTGGGGCCAATCGCTGCCAGCACCTCTGGGTCGTACTGGCCCTTGAACTGCCGCAAATCCTGCAGCCAACGCAACTCGGTGGCGTAACGATCCTCTTCGGCCGTCGAGAACTCACGCAACAGCTTCACGCCCAAAGCGCTCATCACAGACGTGGTCGTGCCGTTGTCCCTAAACGCCTCCCGAGAGGCCATCTCGTATTGGATATCGTCGCTCATTAACGCGCAGTCAGGTTCGGCCGACCATTAGCGTGGAACTTGGCTTTACCCACTTGGGTGTCGTCATTGAGTTTGGCCTTGATTGAATCCACCGCATCCTTGACAAAAGTGTTGCCATAGATTGTTGGCTTGGCTTTTTCAGCATCCTTGTTGGCCACTGGCAACTGCGACTCAGCACTAACCACTTTAGTCACCTTGACCACATCGGGCTTAGCCTTCATCTCGCTCTTGAGTGCCGTTGTGAACTTCTTGCCGTTGAACTCAAACACCTTTAATCCGCTCTTTCGTGCATGGGCGAAGGCATCTTTAAAGTTCGCAGGCGCAGCAGGTTTAACAGGCGCATCAGACGCGTTAAAAGCCTCACTGAACAGCTTTGCATCTTCATCCTCAACTGGTGCGCTTGCAGCCTCTTTGACGGGCTCCATTGGCTCCAGATCAGGCGCAGGCGGCTTTGGGTCATCGGCCGTAGCCTCAGCAAAGCTGTCGGCATACTCTTTAGCACGTTGGCGGGTTTCTTCATCAATCATGATCTGCTTTCAATTTAGGGAGGGTACCGGGTACCCTGCCTCAATAACCGGCCGATGTGGCCGCTGGTCTCACTCTTGTCGGTCTGGCGCCACGACTCGAATCGCGGTAGCTCACCGGGATAGCAAATGTCAGCGCCATAGCGTCTGCGCCGTCGGGCGACCTGACTTGCCTGGCCTTCATGTGCTCTTTCTTTTCCAGCAACTTCCTGCCGTTTGAGCTCACCTTGGGCTGAGGTGCTGTCAGATCACTGATCAGTGCCGCGTTATTCGGTATCCGGCACGGTTTATCAGCAAACCACTCACTCATCAGCCACCACATCTCGGCACGGATGTTCTCGTAACGCTCTGAATCTGTAGCACGTTGGGCGCTGTTGATGCCAATAACAGGCACATTAAGCTCATTTAGCCTGTCATAGACACCAGCGCCCAAACCGCCCTTGTCAATGATCAAACCGTCTGGTTTGTGCTCGGTGTTGTACTGGCTCAGTAGGCCAGCAATCTGCATCGTGTCCAACCCCTGGTGATATTCCATGCGAAACACCGTGCGCCCACGCCTGAAACAAATCGCAGTCCTGTCAGCGTCCTCAATCCCATCGCCCGCTGGATCACAGCCAATGATCAGCGGCGCATTCATGTCTGCTGACGTGCTGTTGACCGCAGCCATCACATTGCTTGGGTTGATCAGCGGGTTCCCAACTGCAATCACAAACGCTTCGGCTGCACAGTTCGGGAACTCCTGCTGGAACAGCCACGCAAAACCGTCGCCATACGAGCTAATCTTGTTGCGCCGGAACTGCAGTTGCTCGTTGTCTAGCCCGTAAGTCTCGGCCAACAAAATCTCTTCAGCAGTTTTAATGAAGTCCGCCGCCACCGTAGAGCGGTAGCTATCATCCCAAAACCATGGTGTAAAAATCGCAATGAACTCGCCGTTGCCAGCTTCAGCCTCTTGCCACAGGTTATGAAACCCGTTGCCAATTCCGTTCGCAGTGGACTCAAGCACAAACTCAGTGCCATCCACATTGCCAACCACATTCCCCAGGCCTGCCATGTGTTTTTGCGGGTTGCGCCAGTAGGCGTATTCTGAGCCGTGGATCAACTGGGCTGTATTGCCTCTCCCAACATCATCAGTACCAGCAGTAGCCAACTTATAGCCACAATCCATCTGCTTAAAAATCAACTCTTTCGCGTTCGATGCCTTGGTGCTTGGTGCTACCGGGTTATTGATCTGATATCGTTGAACGATCTCAAACAACCCCGTCGTGGCCAAATCCTCATGCGCCACAATAAAGGCTGACCGCCCCTTAAACACAGCTTTGTGATAGAACCTGGCCGCGATATATGTCGATGCGCCCTGCTTACGCCCCTTCAAAATGATAGCTCTGACTTTGCCGGTATTTTTGAGCTGCTCCTCGAGCTTCTCATGAATGTGTCTTTGCGCCCGGTTCAGCACAAGCGGCTTCAGGTCACCAGACTTGTCCTTGATTTTCAGGCACTGGCAAGCAAACAACTCCAGGTTGTCGCGCAACTTACACAGCGCAATCTCGCGTTCTTCATCAGTCATTCGGACGCCGCGTTGATCTTAGCCAGCAAAGCATCCACGCTCGACTGGCTTTTGTCACCCTCGGCGTCAAGCTTGAGAATCTTGCGCTGCATCGGGATATAAACACCGTGCGCTGCCGCAATCTCTTTACTCAGCTTTACCCGCCCAGCTAGGCTGATGATGTACTGGTACAACTCATTAGCTTTATCAGAGCGATTCTCAGTGCTCTTATCATTAGCCTCGCCAAGCGCGACAAGACGCTCTCGAAACTCCGGATCGCATAGTATGGCAACCTCCTCAAGCTGCGACCGAGACACCTTCATTGCCAGTGTGACATCATCTCTTTGAAGCAACTCAACAGCTGCCGAAGCCTCGGCATAAGCCTTTACGGTTGCCGCATCCGACAGTTTGGTTTCCGTGGCAACCAGTTTGGCAACCACTTTTGTGGCAACTATGCTTTGCGTTGTTTGTTGTATCTTTTGTGTAAGGTCTCTCTCCCACCCAAACTTAGTCGCTCGCTTCTGAATGGCTGTGTGTGACACGCCATACTCAATAGCAAGTTGCCGAACTGTCTTAACGCCTGCCCTATAGTGCCGTTCAATCAGCTCCCAGTCTGGGCTGCTTTTTGTTTTTTCATTATTCATAGCAGTTGAATCTCCTCAAGCTTTTAACTGCTTGGTGAAATTGAATCCATATCAATCCCATCGATCACGCAGGGAGCATAAAAAAAGCCCCTGGAGTTACCTCAACAGGGGCAAAGTCCATTGCTGGACACAGGGAGAAAAGTAACTCACTCGCCAAGAGTACTGACACTTGGTGAGTGAGTGTTGTTTGGCGCTGCGGCAAGAGGCACTTGTCCCCTGAAAAAACCGCTTGTTTTAGTGCCGGGGCTGTCTGTCCGGCTATGTAGCTTCTTGTAATGTAACAGAAAAAATAACTTTTGCAGTAAAGTGAACAATTATTTTAAAGACCACCCAAAGATATGGTAGCGCCTTTTCCCCACATACAAGAACAGACCCCATCTAAAAAACATCTTTGGGCTTTGCCAAACGAATCTCACAGCAACTCCAAGTCTTTTCGAAGCTCTCTAGCCATCTCGCCAAAAACCATTTGGCACAGTGTGTCAATCTCTCCACTGAGCCAGTAAGCGTCATCCACGTACTCAGTGCGCACCAGGCGGTTAAGCGGTATGTGGCCAGACCCCAGGCAGGCTGGGCACTCACGGCTCTCGTCGATCACTGGTGAATTAGGAATCAGCGGATGACCATGCCCGCCGCAGGTCAAGCAAGCCGGGTGGCGCCACCACTTCAGCACGGCCATTGCTACGTCTTTGGCGGCCAGCTCTGGCATCGTCTTGCCATCACGCGCAAAAGAGCGCTTCCTGAGCCACCTGCCCATCATCTCAGCCACTTCATTGGCTCCCGTCATGTGGTCTGAGACCAACACCCCCCACACCGCCAGTGCCACGGACTTGCGCTCACTGCGCTTTGCAACGATACCTGCAGCAATCAGCACATCAGCACTTCCAATGCGGTCAGGGGTCAATCGCAAGTCGCTGGTCGTGCGTGCGCCAAAGTAGCGCTCCTGCATTGAGCGTCCGGTAGCCATCAGGCAACACCCTTATCGGCTACAGCCAGGGCTTTTTTGTTAATGTGCTGCCTGTGTGTCATACGCTCTCCTCGTAAGCGGTCAATCGAACTTTGATAAAACCACCAATTTGATCTTTGACAAAAGGCCTGAGAACAAACCTCTTGTCATCAATCCCCAGCGCCAGCGCCAGCCCATCGCGCCCCGCCTTGAAACTGGCGATTATGTTGTCGTCATCGCGTGCACGGCGATCTGGCGGGTAAACATCAAGCCACAGCGCGATCCTTTGTGAATCCGGAGCCACCATCCCAGCCTGTTTGCAAAGCGCCCAGCAAACCTCTTTGTAGGCCTTGGTCAACTTTGACTTAGCTGCCCAATGAAGCCTGGCGTTTGGGCTCAGCCCTTTGGGTGGCCACGGCAAAGTCAGCTCTTTTTTGAGGGAGGGTACCGGGTACCCTGCCTCTTTTTCAAGCGTTGCTGCGTTTAAGTTGTTTGGCATAGGGCTAATTTTACTTTAAAATTCAGCTGTGTGTTGCTGTACTACAAACATTTGATATATAATTCTTTCCGTCAAGTGTTGCACCACACGACTACTTGAAGCCGTTTTCTCATGCGTTAGCCCGAAAGGGTTCCAGTGGTGCAACACTGGAGCGCAGCAGAAAACGGCTTTTTTGCTTTTCGATTGCGCCACTTGACCGTCAGGGCGCGTTAGCACATCGGGCAGCAATCTCCCAGTACCCACCAAATGACACACCCAGAAGCAGTCCGCAGTCTGGTGATGTTGATGGACTTATCCCCTGTGACCCGCAGGTCGGAGTAGCGAAAGCGAAACGGATATAGACAACGCCGCAAGGCGATTAACCAGCCCCAGCAATGGGGAATGTGGAAGTCCCAACAGCAATGCTGGGTGCCCGACCCGGGGGCCACCATCCTCCCGGCATCGACAAGTTCCAAGGTAGCGGAGCGCCAGCCCGAAAGCCCAACCGGGCGCTGGTTTGTCGTAAAGGAGCCTTTGCACCGCAAGCCACCGGACATCCGGGTAGGTAGGTTCAAAGGGTAAGTGGAAGTGCGCGTGTCGTTTTAACCAAAGGAAACCCATGGAATCCTTGCAACCCATTGACCATCCGCTTGCGCACCTTTCACACACACGGGAGTCTTCCTACGGAAGTCTCCAACGCGCGCACGTAGTTCCTGCTTCGCAGGGACTTCACGGATGCGCACGACCCAAGGGTTGCACTGGCCTCGCCCCACTGATTTGTCTTCCCGCGCCCAGGCGACTGGATAGAAACGCGCGACCCTCGTTGCACACAAGCCCACACACGCCTTCGCACACACTCACGCATCGTGCCCACGCAGTCTCCGACTTGTGCATGCACCATGCGCATAGGTCATGCGCAAGCACATCGCGCGAGGCCAAAACGCAATACCCCTAAAGTTTGCTCAAGTTTACAAAACACGCCGTTTTCATTGGTGAACTGCACACTTTTGTTGCCGTTTTAGCATGATGACTTGACACAATGTTTGCTTTACGGCTACACTTCATCCCATCGAACGGCATCGTCCGGATCGCCAGACCAGCAAAAACGGTCACCAGCTCTGCACTCGGAGCTAACCAAAATAAACGGGTGGCACTTAGACCTGATGCATGCCAATGCACAGCGAGTGGGCTGGGAGAAGGTAACTGCGCCACCGATTGAAGCCGCAGTGAGGGTTAGCCCCCAAGAAAAACAAAACCGCAGGCGTCCAGGGGGCGCCGCCAGTTCTCTGGTGCAAGTGTATGGATGTGCACTTACACCAGCGTATTACTTAACTAGCAGCCACCTCGTAACGGTGGCATTTTTTTAACCAGGAGAAAACCATGACACGAAAACACTTTGAAGCTTTGGCTCATGAAATTTCGAAACTTCCGCTTGCTAGTGAGAGGTTAGCCGCAGCCTTTGCTGTGGTAACAGCCTGCAGCCAGTTCAATCTGGCGTTTGATCCGCAGCGTTTTTACAAGGCATGCCAAGTGACGGATATCTAACATGCACGACCGCCACACCCCACCGCCCACCAACCTGCGGGTCATCGGCCACACACCTGGCAGCCAGCCGCTGCATGCTTGGGATGAGGGCGAGCGCAGCTTCGAGCAGCGCTACGAAAGATTCACCGCACAGTCAGGCATCAAGTACGGTGTCAGCCTAGTTTACGAAGTCACCGCCGAGCGCCGCCTGGCTGCGCTGCAGTCCAACCAAATCGCCTAAAGCAATGCGCTTAGTCTTAACCAGGAGAAAACCATGAGCTCATATGCAAGACGGCTTGAAGAAGCGCTTGAAAAACAACACCAAATCAAAGGCGAAATTGAATTCTTGCGGCTTCTGATCAAGAAAGAGAAAAAACAGACGGCTTGGTGCAGCAAGTCGCCAGACATCAAGGAACTCAAGAAAATGATGCCAAACCACTGGATAGACAACTGTGCTGGGCTGACTTACTTCGGAGTCACCTTGGAATGCGATGAGCGCATCACTCTTCCAGATGGTTGGGTGCATTTTGATAACGAAGTATGCGACACCAGCACGCTGGCTTCCCCCGTGTGTAAAAAATACAAAAAACACGGCGTCCCCATCCATGTGTACATCAACCAAAAGGTGTGCTAAACCATGGAGAAGGCAGGCTTTGTTAAACCCATTTTGGTTTAACTAGCGTGTTAAACATTCAGCATAAACCGCAAAACAAAGCCTCGCAAGTCGGGGCTTTTTCTTGTGCTTTAACTAGGAGAAAACCATGGTTCGATACGACCTACCGTTTGCTGGTGACAGCGGCGAATTTTATGTTCCAGAAACCAGGGCTTACTTCACTTTCCGACCAGCGTCTGATGAGTGGGCGGCCAAGCACGACCTCATCCATGCGATTGACGTGCTCGACGGTATCCGCTTTGGCATTGTCCGCAAGGGTGTTGCCTACATCGCTATAGATGAGGATGCTTATGGACACCCGGTGCTGGAACGCTGGAGCATCACAAAACGCGTCACATATCGGTCTAACAAGTGTTTTTTTAACTAAGGAAATGCAATGTTTATCAGAGAACAAATGGCTCAGTGGAGAGAGTTGCGTCAAGCTTATTGCGAAGGCGAATTTCTTGATTATTACGTCTGGTCTCCAGTTTCGTGCAGGCACTCTTGCTGGACGATGCAGCCAAACCGCTACGGAAAATTGCTGTGGATTTGATGAGCCATTGATAACGCTCGATATGGCTTGTACATACGCCAGTCGATATTTCGCCAAACAACTTCACCTAGGAGAAAACCATGGGTTGGTCATTTGCATGTTCACCGCGCCACGACAAAAAAGCTTGTGTGGCCGAGCTCACCCGGCCCGGACGTTACAGCCCTGGCTACACCATGCTGCGCCATAGCGTAGTTGGCAACCACCTCTGGACACTCATCAAGTGCCCGGACGGCCGCACCATCATCGGCCTGGACCTGTTGGCCGGAGGCGGCAAGCATGGCATGGGCTGGGGTTACAAGAGCATGGACGAAGAGTCTAGCCCTTTCGTCTACGACTGCCCTCTTTCATTCCTCGATGCGGCCAGCGAGCCCAGGGGCTACGCCATCGAATGGCGCCTCAAAGTCAGGGAACACCACGCCCGCAAAACCAGCCACAAAGCCTTCGCCGGATAGGTAGTCTCTTACGGCAGCGACACCTACACACTGGTCGCCCCGGCCGGTCCTCGCAAGGGCTGGACGGTCACCAACAGCAGCGGCTGCCGCTACCGCATGAATGTCAAACAACTCGCCCAGGCCACCTGGGTCAACACGGAGGTCGCATGAAATACATCGTCAACGGCAAGCGCAAGTTTGCCACCCTGGCAGCGGCACTGGCTTATGCCGGCCGCATTTATCAACGCACCGGCAACATTGTTGCCG
>Ga0210042_1002393_pt1 | contig 14358 bp, 12 predicted proteins | sample CryGeymeta201518_FD_183982 | JGI IMG/M metagenome (GOLD analysis project Ga0210042, IMG submission 183982) | Groundwater microbial communities from Crystal Geyser aquifers in Utah, USA - Crystal Geyser metaG 2015-18 (SPAdes) (version 2) | ecosystem: Environmental > Aquatic > Deep subsurface >... | reverse complement strand
CGCAAGACAAAGGCCTTGAATTCTTTCAGCATGGAAAACTCCTTGAGAGGGAATGGATGTGTGTATTCTACTTTTAGCAGGGAGGCCTGTCAACGAAATGCCTGGTGTTCAGCCGGTCTCTGCAACGAGTGTTCTGTTTTTCACGGAAAAACCCTGCCCGGCGCTTCTTGACTTTACAACTTTCTTATGCTACCATAATAACCACTATCCGTTTCGGAAATGGCGTATTTTGCGCCTAACACCAGGAAGGAGGTGGTTGCGCGAAAAGTGATTCACTGACCTGTACTTTCCCAAATATCAATCCCACCAAAATCTCAATTTCTCTGTAGGAGGAGAAACCCATGTTCAAAAAACGTTTAATGCTGGTGATCAGCTTGGTGATTCTTACCAGTATGATCCTTACCGCCTGCGGCGGCGGAACTCCCGCCACTTCGGCGCCCGCATCGCCTGCCACTGCAGCACCCGCCACCAAGGCCCCGACTGCGGCGCCCGCCGAGCCCAAGGTGATGGTCGCCTGTTTGGCTCAGGAGCCCTCAACGCTATACCTCTATAGCGAAGCGGCTCTGGTCAAGACCTTCGTCCTCGATGCACTGTATGACGCCACCTTCGACGCCCGCTCCTATGACTACCAGTCCGTTATGTACACCCAGCTGGCCAAGTTCGATAACGGCGGCTCTGTCAAGAACACCCTTCAGGTGGGTGTGGGCGATACGGTCTACGATCCTGCCCAGGATGCGGCTGTGACCCTTGAGGTCGGTACAGTCATCTCCATGAATCAGGCCGAAGGCGACCCGGTCGAAGTGACCGCCGAGGAAGGAAAGACCTATCCAGTGATCCAGATCGTCAGCACCTTTGCCATGGTGGATGGCATTACCTGGGAAGACGGCACTCCCGTGACTACAGCTGACATTCAGTTCTCCTATGATGTCGGCGCTTCCCCCGATACGCCGTCAAGCAAGTACTTCTACGAAACCCAGACCCAGAAGATCGAGATCGTTGACGACCAGTCCTACGCATACTACTTCATGCCCGGCTATACCAGCGGTACGTACTTCGCCGATGGCATGATTACCCCCATGCCCAAGCACGTCTATGGCGAGGGTGGTTCCCGCCCGTTGACCCCGGCGGAAATGCTGGCTGACGAGGAAATCAACCGTCACCCGCTGGCCTTTGGTCCCTTCAAGGTTGTGGAATGGGTCGCCGGTGATCACATCACCGTCGAGAAGAACCCGACCTACTGGCGCGCCAGCGAAGGCCTGCCCAAGCTCGATACCCTCATCTATCGTTTCATCCCCGATACCAACCAGCTGATCGCTCAGCTTGCTTCGGGTGAGTGCGATCTGGGTACGCAGGACGCGGCTTTCGAAGGCTCCCTGCCGCTGATCAAACAGTTTGAGGCCGAAGGTCTGATGGTTCCGCAGGTCGTTGCTGGTACCGTTTTTGAACACCTCGACTTCAATATTCTGCCGGTTGAATCCTACACGGGCGCCGCGGCAACTCTTAAGGCTTCTGATGGCACGTTGCTGTTCCAGAAGAAAGAATTCCGCCAGGCGATTGCCTATTGTATTGACCGCCAGGCTGTGGTTGAATCGGCGACCAATGGCGCCGCGGTGGTACAGAACACCTATACCGCTTCCGATCACCCGCTCTATGCCGGTGATGCGAATGTGACTGTCTACGAATTCAACACCGACAAGGGCAAGGAAATGCTGGCCGCTCTCGGTTGGACTGACACGGATGCCGATGGCATACTGGATGACGGTCAGGGCAATAAGCTGACTTTCGTGCACAGCACCCGCGACAATGCCCTACGCCAGAAGGTTACCCAGGTTGTTCAGGCTCAGTTGAAAGACAACTGCGGTATTGAAACCAAGATCGAGCTGTATGGCAGTGAATATTTTGCCGATGGTCCGGATGGGCTGGTCTTTGGCCGCCAATACGACATGGGCGAATTCGCCTGGCTGACCGGCGTTGAGCCGCCCTGCACCCTCTACATCAGCTCCCAGGTTCCAAGCGCTGAACTTGGTTGGGGCAACGGCAATGACACTGGTTTCCAAAATGCCGACTTCGACGCCGCTTGCAATGCCGCTGTCCAGGCGCTCGACGAGGCCACCAAGGCTGCCAAGCATGCCGAGGCTCAAGCGATCTTCACAGAGTACATGCCCTCCCTGCCGCTGTTTGCCCGCGCGAAGATTCTTGTGACCGCTCCCAGTATTGTGGGCGTGATTATGGATCCAACCGCCAACAGTGAGTTCTGGAACGTCGAGAACTTTGACATCGCACCGTAAGTCTGTGTCAGGTTCCTGATTATCTGATAAAATTGAGGATGGCGGTCTGACCGCCATCCTCAATTTTATAAAACACAAGCCTTTCTTTGGGAGTTATCCCCATGACCAATTATCTAATCCGCCGCTTTTTCCAAATGGTGCTGGTTGTCATCGTTGCGTCCATGTCAATCTATTTTATTTTGTATCTTGCACCTGGCGGCCCACTGGACGAAATACGGCAGTCGGGTAGAGGAGGAACGCGGGTAAGCGCTATTACGGATGCCGATGTTCAGAGACTTTCCGAATACCTGGGCTTGCACCGAGGCCCGGCTTGGGGATACCTAGCCTGGTTGACAGGCGAAGATTGGATGGATGTCATTCCCGCAGGACTATGGCCGGTAAGTAGCATTACCGGTGAGCGCGCCCCCATTCAGACCCTGACTTGCCGCGCATCACCCAACGCCTGTGGACACGGAGTATTGCGCGGTGATTTTGGCGTTTCCTGGGAGGTTGCACGCGGCCAGCCAGTTGGTGATGTGCTTTTATCTCGCATGCGAAACACATTGATCTTGATGATTGGCGCAACATTTTGGTCCTTGTTGATTGCCATTCCCATTGGCATTTATTCTGCTGTTCACCAGTATTCCCGCATAGATTATGCAGTAACTACATTTGCCTTTTTGGGCACAGCCATGCCGGTATTCTGGTTTGCTTTGATGGTAATTATCCTGGTGGGTGGGAATCAATCCCCAATCTATAAAGTACTCAATTTGCCTTACATGCCCACAGGCAATGTGACGTTGTTGCGGGATCCATTGCCCGGCAGTTTGGAGAAGTTACTAAACATCACGCCCGGTTCAGGTTCTGATATTATGATCCACGCGGCGTTGCCTACCATCGTGCTTTCCCTTCTTTATATGGCAGGTTGGAGCCGGTTTATGCGTTCCTCCATGCTCGAAGTATTGCGGCAGGATTATGTGCGTGTTGCCCGCGCCAAGGGCCTGAGCGAGCGTGTGGTAATTTACAAGCACGCCCTGCGGAATGCGCTCATTCCGTTGATTACGATCGTCGTCTTCCAAATTCCAGGTATCTTTGGCGGCGCCACAATTACTGAGACCGTATTCAACTGGCCGGGCATGGGCTTTTTGTATGTTAACGCTCTTGGAAGAAGCGATTACCCGGTGGCGATGGCTTTCCTGTTTATCAGTTCTGTGCTGGTCGTGATTGCCACCCTTCTGGGAGATGTGCTCTACACCGTGGTTGACCCACGTATTCGCTTTAACTAACGGAGGTTTTGATGGCTGTCGCTGACTTGCATGCAGAGAGTTTATTAACCATAAAAGAACAAAATCAGTTTATGGTTGTCGCTCATCGTTTTTTTAAGCATAAACTTGCTGTGGTCGCCTTGGTGATCATAGCCTTATTCGTTGTGATCGCGGTTCTGGCTCCGGTCATTGCGCGCTATGATCCTTACAAACAGAACCTGGCGCCCGCATATTCAAGCCCTTCCGCGGAGCATCCCCTCGGCGTGGATGAACTCGGGCGCGATATATTAACCCGCCTCATTTATGCCGCCCAGATCTCCATGTTTATTACCTTGTTTGTAAACTTCACTTCCGAAACTATCGGCGTATTCGTCGGGGCAATTTCAGGTTACTTTGGCGGGTGGGTGGACAATTCGATCCAGCGCGTGGTTGAGTTTCTGCTGACGCTCCCGACTTTGCCGCTTTTGTTATTTTTCTCTGCCATGTTGCGCGGTTTCACAATTCCCGGTTTTCCGGACGAATGGTCCAATGCAATTATTATCTCCCTGGTATTGATCGCATTCGGCTGGCTGGGTTCTACTCGCCTGGTGCGCGGTATGGTTCTGAGCCTGCGCGAACAGGATTTTACCCTGGCCGCGCGTGCATTGGGCGCAAGCGACTGGCGCATTATCACCCGCCATATGATCCCAAACGCTTTGGCGCCGGTCATCGTGAATCTCACCCTTGGTCTTGGCGGTGTGATTGTGCTCGAAGCCGCATTATCATTTCTAGGCTTTGGCATTACTCCTCCTGTTCCCACTTGGGGCAATATGCTGCAAAATGTGCAGGAACGCATGTGGCAACAACCCTGGCTGGCTTTCTATCCGGGTTTTTGTATCTTCCTGGTGTCGCTTTCCTTCAATTATGTTGGCGATGGTTTGCGCGACGCGCTCGACCCGCGCTTGAAACTATAAAAAATTCGGATTTATCGGAGATTAATATGAAACGGCGCTTTGTTTTGTTCCTTTTGTTGTTAGCGGGATTGGTACTGGTTTCCTGTTCGCGCGATGTGGTCGAAAGTGGACCGTCAGATACTGAAATTTCCTCGGCTACAGCGACTACACAGGCCAATCTCGCACTCGTGCCGCCTGACGTCCCGATCCATGAAGACGCGATCAACTTAAAGTTTGCCGCCAGCAACACTTATATCTCCTATGAAGTCCTGGGTACGTTTGATGAGATTATCTCTTATTACCGCGATGCCATGAATAGCCAGGGCTGGGAAAAGAGAAACAATAGTAATGAGGAACCCATCGGTGGCGCTTTAACCATGTTGCGCTCCAAAACTGATAAAAATGTCTCAGTAACAATTCAAACCATTCCCGAGAGCGATTATGTCCGCGTGCTGATTTCGGTGGTCCTCAAGTAGGCCCCAGGGTTTTCCTGTGTCTTATCAAAGCGATATAAGCGTAAGCAAGCGCGCATCTCTGACGGAGTTTTTCATCACCATTGTCTTGGCCTTCGCTTTTTTTGTATACCTTTCCATTACCATTTATACGAAGGACCCTCTCTGGGTCTGGCCGGTCTATAATTCTCAGCCGGTTTCCGCCCTGATTCGATGTTACGGCGGGGAAGTCGGCCTTGAAGGGCATTCTACCGACCTGACCGCCATTGCCGGCATGGTAAACGAACAGCTTTCAGGTAAAAAGCGCTGGGACGAACTCAATTTGACAGATCAAACCTATGAAGAGTATCAATCCAGCCCTCGAATGATGATCCTTGAGCTCTTTTACGACTCGCCCCAGCGGGTTCATTCTAGCAGTCCTTTTTTCTCGAACTTTGATTCACTCCTGATTCCGCTGGATGGCCGCCATTCTGATACTTCCATCATTTTCGCATTGATCGGAGGAATGCCAGGCGGTGGTTCCTTCCACGTACAGGATTTTCAACCTGTAGTTGACTATTTGGTTCAGCGGAATATATGCAGTAAGCCCTGAACTTGCGCCATAAAATTCAAAGCATATGGAGTAAGGAATCTTATGTCTGATACAAACAAGAAATTGCTTGAAGTCAAGAATCTTAAGACCTACTTTTACACCGAAGACGGCATCGTCAAGGCCGTGGACGGTGTGGATTTCTACGTCAATCCCGGCGAGGTGCTGGGACTGGTCGGCGAATCGGGATGCGGGAAAAGCGTCACCTCCCTTTCGATCATGCGCCTGATCGGCGTGCCGGGCAAAATCGTGGAAGGCGAGATTCTCTTCGACGGAAAAGACCTGGTCAAGGCTCCCGAGCATGAAATGATGCAGATCCGCGGCAACCGCATTTCCATGATCTTCCAACAGCCGCAGTCCGCGCTCAACCCGGTCTTCCGCGCCGGCGACCAGATCTCGGAAGTGCTGAATATTCACCAGGATTTTGGCAAGGAGGCCGGCAAGAAGCGCGCCATCGAAATGCTGAAACTGGTGGGCATTCCAGAACCGGAGCGCCGCGCCGAATCCTTCCCGCACGAACTCTCGGGTGGCATGGCCCAGCGCGTGATGATCGCTATGGCCCTGGCCTGCGTACCGGACCTGTTGATCGCGGACGAACCCACCACTGCTCTCGACGTTACCATTCAGGCGCAGATCCTGGACCTGATCCGGAACATGCGCACCCAAATCGGCTCCGCCGTGATCCTCATCACCCACGACCTGGGCGTGATCGCCGAAATGGCTGACCGGGTGGCCGTGATGTACGCCGGCCAGATCGTGGAAGAATCGCCGGTGGCGACCCTGTTCGACGCCCCCTTCCATCCCTATACCATTGGCTTGATCGGATCGGTGCCGGTGATGGGCGAGGTGCGCGAGCGCCTGGATGTGATCCCCGGTTCCGTTCCAAACCTGGTGAACCTGCCGCCCGGCTGTCGTTTTGCGCCTCGCTGTATGGGCCGCCTCGATTACAATTTAACTATCTGCACGGACAAAAATCCCGACTTGGGCGAAGTATCCAAAAACCACCAGGTGCGTTGCTGGCTCTACGAAGACTCCGAGTTGCACACCGCTCCGTTGAAAAATGGGCGATATGTTCCAGGAAATAAGGTGTGATGCGATGAACAACACAATGCAAACCAAAGAGAAATCCGACCTCCTGGTTGTGAAAGACCTGGTGAAATACTTCCCGGTGCGCGGCGGCCTGCTGCAACGCACCGTTGCCCAGGTGCAAGCCGTGGACAAGGTTTCCTTTACCGTCCGCAACAGTGAAACGCTGGGGTTGGTGGGCGAATCCGGCTGCGGCAAGACCACGGTGGGCCGCTCCCTCCTGCGCCTGATCGAACCCACCTCCGGCGAAGTCACTTTTGACGGTGAAAACATTATCACGATGCGGCCAAAAGCGCTCAAAGCCATGCGCCGCAATATGCAGATCATTTTCCAGGATCCGTATGCCTCGTTGAACCCGCGCATGCCCATCGGCGAATCGGTGATGGAGGGTTTGCAGATCCACAAGATCGGGCGTCCCAAAGACCGCTGGGATGTGGCGATCCAAATGTTGAAGAAAGTGGGCCTGGAGGAGTATCATGCCCGCCGCTACCCGCACGAATTTTCGGGCGGACAGCGCCAGCGCATCGGCATCGCGCGCGCCCTGGCCTTGCAACCCAAGTTCATCGTCTGCGACGAACCCGTCTCCGCGTTGGACGTTTCGATCCAGTCGCAGGTGCTCAACATTCTCAAAGACCTCCAGCGCGAGTTCGGCCTGACTTATCTCTTCATTGCCCACAACCTGAGCGTAGTGGAACACATTTCCGACCGCGTGGGCGTGATGTACCTCGGCAAGTTGGTGGAACTGGCAAACCGCGATGACCTGTACCGCGAACCCCTGCATCCCTATACCAAAGCCTTGATGTCCGCCATTCCCATCCCGCACCCGAACGTCAAGCGCGAGCGCACCATTCTGAAGGGCGACGTGCCAAGCCCGCTCCACCCGCCCAAGGGATGCCGCTTCCACACGCGTTGCCCGGTTGCCATCGCAAAATGTTCGGTGGACGAGCCGCAGTTCAAGCAAGCCCGTCCCTCTCACTGGGCCGCCTGCTGGCTGGTGGAATAAAAACCTCTTGAGAGGGAATGGATGCATGCATTCTGCTTTTAGCGGGGAAGCTTATCAACGAAATGGGACCCCGGGATTGAGCGCTTCCTCGCCGATCAGTCGGGCAGGGTTCGGAAGCGGCCACAGGACTGTTTTTCCAAAACACCATTCCTACGTTTTCCCTACGCTCAACCTCCGGTTGACGTATAGGAAGAATTGGGTATAATTCCGCCTGTTCGCTGAATCATCGTCTGGTATCATATCTCAAATTGCAACAAAGGAATACGCGGATGTCGGATATCCTGCTCGATGTACAAGGGCTTGAAACGCAATTCAAAACCCCCGACGGGGTGGTTCATGCTGTCAACGGCGTTTCTTTTGGTTTGAATGAAGGGGAAACGCTGGGTATAGTGGGAGAAAGCGGTTGTGGGAAAAGCGTTACCATGCTTTCATTGCTTAAACTTATTCCAACACCACCCGGTAAAATAACTGCAGGTTCGGCAAACTACTTTGGGCACGATTTGTTGACAATGTCTAACGATGAGATCCGACATGTTCGCGGAGCTCAGATAAGCATGATTTTTCAGGACCCAATGACTTCCCTCAATCCGGTATTGACCATTGGCTTGCAACTAACTGAGCCCTTGATGTTACATTTAGGGATGGACAAGCAACAAGCGCTTGTGCGTGCTGCCGAATTATTGGAGATGGTTGGCATACCGAACGCCAAAGATCGTCTATCTGATTATCCTCATCAGTTCTCCGGTGGGATGCGCCAACGCGTGATGATCGCTATGTCGCTTTCCTGCTCGCCGCAGATCCTGATCGCGGACGAACCCACCACCGCGCTGGATGTGACTATTCAGGCGCAGATCATAGAACTGGTCAAACGCCTGCGCGACGAACTGGGCATGGCCATTATCTGGATCACGCATGATCTGGGCGTGGTGGCCGGGCTGGCGCGACGCGTCATCGTTATGTACGGTGGCTATATCATCGAGGAAGCACCGGTCAATGAACTGTATTTCAACACGCAACATCCATACACGATTGGGTTGATGGGAAGCCTGCCGCGTGTGGATGAGAGTGGACATCCGCGTCTTGTCTCCATTGATGGGTCCCCCCCTGTATTGTATGAAAAACCGAATCATTGCCCATTTGCGCCGCGTTGTAAATATGCAATGGAGCGCTGTTGGAAAGAGAATCCGACCATGGAGATGGTCGCCCCCGATCATCGTGTTGCCTGCTGGGTTGATATCAAAACTGGGAGAGCGCGCTAATGGCCGAAGATAACGTAATTTTGCGTGTGGATAATCTGGTCAAACACTTTCCGATTACACGGGGGATCATTGTGCAGAAGCAGGTCGGCGCGGTTCATGCTGTGGACGGTGTTTCCTTTGAAGTGAAGCGGGGTGAAACACTTGGCTTGGTGGGTGAGTCTGGTTGCGGCAAGTCCACTACCGGCCGTACTATTTTACAACTTTATCGCCCAACCTCGGGGTCAGTGGTCTTTGATGGGGTTGACCTGATCAAAATAAAGGGGGAAGAACTGCGGCATATGCGTCGCAAAATGCAGATGATTTTCCAGGATCCGTATGCCAGCCTGAATCCCCGCATGACGGTAGGCGAAATCGTTGGCGAACCTCTGATCGTTCACAAGATTGGCACACAAAAGGAGATTGGGGAGCGCGTGGCTAATCTGTTGGAACTGGTCGGTTTAAATCCGGCCTTTTCCACCCGCTATCCGCATGAATTCTCCGGTGGACAGCGCCAGCGCATTGGCGTGGCGCGTGCCCTGGCTTTACAGCCATCATTTATCGTCTGTGACGAACCCATTTCGGCGCTGGATGTTTCCATCCAAGCCCAAGTGGTCAACTTGCTTGAAGATCTGCAGGAACAATTCAACCTGACCTACCTGTTCATTGCGCACGACCTTTCGATGGTGAAACACATCAGCAGGCGCGTGGCGGTGATGTATCTGGGTGTGATCGTGGAACTGGCCGGCCGCGACAATCTCTATAAGGAACCCCTGCATCCTTACACGCAGGCATTACTCTCAGCCGTCCCTATCCCGGACCCGGTGGCGGATTCCAAACGCCAACGAACCATTCTTAAGGGAGACGTCCCCTCGCCAGTCAACCCACCCTCGGGTTGCCGCTTCCGCACACGCTGCCCGATTGCCGAATCCATTTGCGCCGAGAAACAGCCGGAATTTCGCGAACTGAAGGCCAGCCACTTTGTGGCCTGCCACTTTGCGGAAAGATTTGTATAAATTATATCGAAAGGAGGTGATGGCTTCAAAACACAAACCTGTGAAATTGACGAGCAAGTAGTGCAAACCCTATTCAAACCTTTCGAAAGAGGAGAAGAAACATGCGTAAGTTATTTGCTTTATTAAGTCTGCTGGTGGTCGCCAGTATGGCGCTCACAGCGTGCGGTGGTGCTACCCCCGCCGCCGGTGAACCTGTTGTCGTAAAAGAAACAGTGATTGTCGAAGTCCCTGGTGCGACCGCGACCGAAGCCCCTGCGGCTGAAGGGCCCAAGGTACTCAACCTAAACTTTGGTCCTGGCGATGTGCCGACGCTTGACCCCGCGATTGCGGAAGATACTTCCTCCATCCAAGTCATTGAAGAGGCCTTTATTGGCCTGACCCATATCGATGAAGAGACCAGCGCCACGGTACCCGGCATGGCCACCGATTGGTCATCTGAAGTCAATGCCGATGGCAATGAGGTTGTGACTTTCCACATGCGCACGGATGTTCCGTGGGTACGCTGGAATGGTCAAGAAGTTGAAACCGTCAAGACCTGCGATGGCTCGGCTGACCGCATGGTCACCGCTGGCGATTTCGCCTATGGCATCGAGCGCAACTTGAATCCCACCAATGCTTCCCCCTACGCTTATGTGTGGGGCTTTGTTCTCAAGGGCGCTGCTGACTACAATAACGGCGTGACGGATGATTTCTCGACCGTTGGCGTTGAAGTTGTTGATGATGCAACCATCAAATTGACCTTCCTGGCTCCGGCTTCCTTCAACACGCAGATCGCCGGTATGTGGATTGGCCGTCCGCAACCCCAGTGGGTAATCGACGGCGATTGCGAAGGCGCTATTGAGGCCCGCGGTGAGCGCTGGACCGAGCCCGGTTTCTTCCAGAGCTATGGTCCCTTCACCATGAGCGAGTGGATCCACGACTCGTCCCTGACCCTAGTTAAGAACCCCTTCTGGCCTGGCACCGACGAGATTCCTGTACCAAAGATTGACGTTGTCAACTTCGCGATGCTGGATGAAGCCGTTGCCTTCTCTGATTACGAGGCTGGTAACCTGGATGCTGTCGGTGTCCCGGGTACTGACTTGGATCGCGTAAAGGCTGATCCGGTGCTTTCACTTGAACTGGTAGTTGCTCCAATCATGTGCACCTACTACTATGGCTTCAATACCCAGGCCCCGATTGTCAGTGACGCGCGTGTTCGCCGTGCGCTGTCCATGGCGATTGATCGCCAGAGCCTGATCGACAACGTGCTCAAGGGTGGCCAGGAACCCGCGCAGTGGTTCTCCCGCCCCGGCCTGGCCGGTTCCCCGACCATGGCCGATTACCCCGACCTGGGCGTCAAGTACGATGCTGAGGCCGCCAAGGCTGAACTGCAAGCCTACCTGGATGAGACCGGCCAGACCGCCGAATCGCTCGACCTGACCCTGATGTTCAACACCTCCTCCGGCCACCAGCGTATCGCTGAGGCCATCCAGCAGATGTGGAAGGATGTCTTGGGCGTAAACGTCAAACTGGTCAACCAAGAGTGGGCTGTCTATCTGGCCACGATCAAAGGCGCCGATACCCCGCAGATCTTCCGCCTCGGTTGGTGCCTGGACTACCCGGATGCCAACAACTTCATCCGCGAGAACTTCGATGCCAACGGTTCCTCCAACCCCTACACAGATGGCAAGCCCTCCGGTGGCGCCTTCTATAACAATCCGGACTTCTTCGCCGGTCTGGCCGCGGCTGCGGCCGAGAGTGACCCGGTCAAGCGCGTTCAAATGTATGCTGACCTCGAAACGACCCTGGTCTATACTGATGCGGTGATCGCCCCGATCTACTGGTACTCCCGCAACACAGTAACCAAGCCGTACGTGGTCCGCACCTTTGGCGTGGGCGGCCAGGAAGCCCTCGAAAAATGGGACATCCTGCCCCACTAGTACGTAATTGAACAAAATAGAGAGGGGAGCCTGGCTCCCCTCTCTATTCCTCGTATCACCTTGATTTTGATTGGAGAGTTGTGATGGGCCGATTCATTGTTCGTCGTCTACTCTACATGATAGTTGTCATCCTAGTTGTCTCATTTATTACGTTTGGCTTGATGCACGCCATTCCAGGCGGTCCTTTTTCACGCGAGAAAGCATTGCCTGCAGAAACGATAAGGATTTTGAACGAACGCTATCATCTGGATGAACTTTTATGGAAACAATATGTTAGTTACGTATATGCTGTATTGATTCCACATGTCACCACGACACCACCAACCACATCATTGCAAGATGATTTTATGGTGAACGCCCAGATCGGCTCAGTCTGGTTCCGATGGATGAATTTTGGTCCATCCTTTAAGTCCCGCAGCCGGACCGTCAATGATATTTTCCGCGACAACTTACCCATCTCAGCCCAGTTAGGGACGATGGCGCTGATTATCGCAATTGTGATCGGCTTGCCACTGGGCATCCTGGCGGCCCTGAAGCAAAATACCGTTTGGGATTACCTTGGTATGGGTCTCGCCATATTTGGAGTATCTGTGCCTGTCATTGTATTGGGACCAATCTTCGTTTGGGTCTTTGGCGTGGCACTAAAATGGTTCCCACCAGTAGGCTGGGGCGCACAACCGCCCTATATCTTGGGTTTTCTGCCAAGTAACATTGGATGGGATTTCTTTAAGTATGCGATCATGCCCTCGATAGCCTTGGGCCTGGGTTCGTCTGCTGTGATTGCTCGTCTGACGCGCGCTACTTTGCTTCAAACTGTGCGCGAAGATTACATCCGCACCGCCCGCGCCAAAGGTTTGCCTGAACGTGCCATCATTGTGCGCCATGCCCTCAAGAATTCGATGATCCCGGTAGTTACCATCCTGGGTCCCCTTTTCGCAGCCCTGGTGACAGGTACCTTTGTGACCGAGCTGATGTTCGGCATTCCGGGAATGGGAAAATACTTTGTGACCAGCATTACCAATCGGGATTACCCGGTCATCATGGGAACCATCCTGCTGTATGCTGTCTTTTTGGTGGTCGCGAACTTGCTTGTTGATATTACTTACGCGTTCCTCGATCCGCGCATTCGCTACGATTAAAGTTGAGGAGAGTATCCATGGCACAGGTAAAACCAGAATCAAAAACCTTTGGCGGCTCGGGCGGTATGCCGCTCACACAAAAACGTGGAAGCCTGTTTCGAGATGCTTTCGGCCGTTTGATAAAAAACCGCGCGGCAGTCCTTGGCGGTTCCCTCATCATCCTCATCATCCTGATGGCGGTATTTGCGCCGCTGATTGCGATTAAGTCCTATGAGGTTCAGGTTTTGGTGGATCAAAACGTGGTCCCGGAGTGGATTACAAAGGTCTTCCCGACCATGAAGCCCTACGCCAGGATTTCGAATGATTACCCCTTAGGCGCAGATTATGTTGGGCGCGACCTGTTCAGCCGCATTCTCTATGGCGCGCGCGTGTCACTGGCTGTGGCGTTTATCGGTCCACTGATCAGTCTCATCATTGGCGTTATTTACGGTAGCATTTCGGGTTACTTTGGCGGCCGCGTGGATAACATCATGATGCGCATCGTGGACATTTTGTATGCCTTTCCAAGCCTGCTCTTTATCATCCTGATGCTGGCCTTCTTTCGCTCCACAATAACGCACATTCAACCAGGCACACCTGCATATGCGCTCAGTAAATTGGATGAAGCGATGGGAGGCTTGTTTTTCATCTTTGTGGGTATTGGTCTGACTGCCTGGGAGACCATGGCCCGCCTCACACGTGGGCAGGTGCTTTCCATTCGCGAAAAGGAATTTGTTGAAGCTGCGCACACCATCGGCGCATCCAACCTGCGTATTATGTTCCGCCATATCCTGCCCAATATTCTCGGCCCACTGATTGTCACTGAAACCCTGGCCATCCCTGGCTACATTTCCACCGAAGCCTTCCTTTCCTTCATCGGTCTGGGTGTGAACCCGCCGACCCCATCCTGGGGTGCGATGATCTCGGATGGCGCTACAGCCATCCGTAGCTATCCAAACCAGACCATCCTCCCTGCGTTGGCTCTCGCCATTACGATGTTCGCCTTCAACTTCCTTGGTGATGGCCTGCGCGATGCGTTAGATCCTCGCCTGCGGGGAACCCAGTAATTTGGAAGGTTCCGTAAAGCTAACCGAAGTAGTAGACATGACAGGATTCGGATGCCTTAAGGTTTCTGAATCTTGTCATGGTTTTGAAAGAATAGTTCGATTGCGGTGAATGCGAAATTAAAGAGCGCTTGTATGCGAATAAATTGGTTGCCATTTATGCTGCTCGTTTTTATTATCGTAACATTGATGCTTGGGGTGACAAGTTGGTTATTTACAGATGCGCTAATCCCTTTGCAACAGGCAACACTAACAAGTACTCCTGCAATGCTTCCCGCGTCACCGGAGAGTTGGATAATAATCGATCTTCCACCAGACGCCAGTCAACTTGAATATGTGCGGAAGTATACAGGCTGGTCTGCAAAGCCTGTCACGGCGACCGCGGCCAGGGCCTGACTGAAGAATTTCGCCA
>Ga0210042_1002367_pt1 | contig 14476 bp, 12 predicted proteins | sample CryGeymeta201518_FD_183982 | JGI IMG/M metagenome (GOLD analysis project Ga0210042, IMG submission 183982) | Groundwater microbial communities from Crystal Geyser aquifers in Utah, USA - Crystal Geyser metaG 2015-18 (SPAdes) (version 2) | ecosystem: Environmental > Aquatic > Deep subsurface >... | reverse complement strand
CCGGTAGACCTGCCCGCCAGTCGCTTAGTGCCGATGTAGCTCAATTGGTAGACCTGCCCGCCATCGCCTAAGCCCCTTTAGCTCAATTGGTAGAGCAATCCCTTCGTAAGGGAGAGGTTATCGGTTCAATTCCGGTAAGGGGCTCAGGCATAGGCAGGCGGGGCAATGCTTTCGTAAAGCAGAGGTAGTGGGTTCGAATCCCACCATCGGCTCAAGGCGCTTGGTAAGCGGGGCAATCCCTTTCCGCCAGAGGCGGATAAACTCCAGCGAGAGGTTATCGGTTCCTTGCCTGCCGGCAGGCAAGGATTCCCTCCATCGGCTCTAAATAAATAATTCCGGAAATAAATTTCGGAATTATTTTTATTATTCAAAAATAATACTTAATCAACCAAACTCCACACTTTGATGCTGCTTAATTTTTCCGCTAAATAATCATCTAAAGTTTTAGCTTTGATAAAGATTGATTGTAATTTATATGAATAAGCGTTTTCATTTAACAAATTAATAATATACAGGCCTTGCCCGAAAGGAATAACTTCGCTGATTCCGCCGAGCTTTAAAATTTCTACTTGCCGGCCGAATATCTTCATCGCTTCATCTTTATTGATATAATCTTTGCTAATAAACTCATCGCCGTATTTTTCGCCGATTTCCTTAAAATCCTGGCCGGAAGAGATTAATTGGTTGATTTTATCTATTCTTGATATAGCCACCTTATTAATTTTCTTATCTAAAATAATATTTTTATTCAGTTCTTCCTTAAAGACGCCATATAATCCTTTATTTTCTCCAATCCTTATATTATATTGGCCGGCTAAATCTTTTAATATCAATTCTCTAATTAATGATAATTTAAAATTATTTAAATCCCCTTCATTCTGAATGCTTTTTTTTACTTTATTAAAACTATCATGATAATTGTAATAATCTATAAATCCTATTTTTGATATTAAGGCCGGCACGGGAATATAGGCGGCTACTTTCCTAAAATATTTATTGTCAATATTAAAATTCAAAAGGCTCATGGCGAATAAGAAGTATATTACCGCGAATATTATAATTAAAATAATTAAAGTATAAAAAAACTTTTTCAAATATTTTTTATAATCTATATTTCTGGAGGACTTTTTATGCTTCAAGCCGTCTTCTTTCTGCTCTCTGCCGGAAGGCTTTTTAACTACTGACAATTTTTTCGCAACTTTTTTTTTCGGCTGTTTCTTAACTGCTGGTTTTAATTTATTATTAATTATATTTGTTTTATTTGCTTCATTTTTTATTAATTCTTTATCTTCCGGCTGCGCGATTAAATTTTTTTGCTCTTTAATGCTATTATTTATATTTAACTTTTCACTCTGCTCCATCTGGGAAAGGCCGTCTATCTTTTTCGCGGCGGTAATATTTTTTTCTATCGCCCTTTTTCCCGATGTTAAATAAGATAAAACATTTTTTTTCTTTGTTTCATGATTATTAATATAATCTAATACAATTTTTCTGGATTTATCTATTTCATCCTTATTTAATTTTTTGATACCATCAAGATTCTTATTGTCCATATTAATATAAAATTGCCGTTAATATAAAATTGCGGCAATTTAATTATTATTAAAAAAATACATCCGCCACCGCTCGGGGTTTGTTATTTTCTTTAGCAATGTATTATTATTTAGTCCGGGAATATTATAAATTGTTTTTCCGGAATTATCCGCCTGGACTGGCCCGCTTCCATTATTTAAGCCAATATTATCTGATTCGTTATTATCTTTAATCACCGCCACTTCCTCCCCTTCTTTTTTTAAGCCAAAATTAAGCCTGGCTTGCTCTTCCACGAATTGATCTGACTGCAGATAATCCAATAATTTGCTTAATTCTGTATTTTTTTCCTCAATGGCCTTAATCTCATACTTAAGTTCTTTTACTTCCTTATTAATTTGATAACGCTGCCTGTTATTTTTAATTATCGGAAAACTTATTAAAACAATAGCCGCTAGAGCAAAAAACGCAAAGGTGATCCGATTGAATATAATTTTTTTAAGCATTTGTTTATTCCTATTTATATAATAACATAATAATGCCTTTATTTGAATATCTAGAAGTTATTTTATTATATTAATGAAGCCGGCTGGATGTCTTTTATGGGCCGATGGGCAAAGAAATATTTTACGGCTTCAATCATTATGATATTAATAATTCCTGCCGACAATATTATCATCCAGCTGTAAAATCCCAAGGAAGCGGTTGATAGTATATTCTGCAACAAAGGCAGATAAATAGCGGCTATTAATAATAAAAAACTAGTAAAAACAGATATAAGCAAATAAGCATTGGAAAAGGGATTTATTTTCCATATCGGCTTTTCCAGACTGCGCAAACTGAATATATACATTAGTGATTTTATGCCTATAATGGCAAAGATAAGGGTTCTGATGTAATTTATATCATAAGATAATTTAATTAATACATAAAAAATTACTAAAACAAATAAATCGCGCATGATACTGACGGAAAAAATAATTGTTTTCATTTCCGTATTTAATATCGGCTCATGCTTCTTCATCGGCTTTTTTCTCATAATATTATCATCACCTTTTTCAAAAGCTAATGAAAAATTTGGCAAGCCGTCATTAATAATATTAATCCATAAAATCTGCACCGGTATCAAGGCCAGAGGGGCTCCCATTAAAATTGAGCCGATTATTATAATAACTTCGGAGAAACTGTCGGATATTAAATAGGTAATTACTTTGCGGATATTATTAAATATTATTCTGCCTTCATAAATGGCTGATACGATAGTTTTAAAATTATTGTCCAATAAAACAATGTCTGATGCTTCTTTGGCAATATCCGTGCCCGCGCCTAAAGATATGCCTATATCGGCCTGTTTTAAAGCCGGCGAATCATTAATCCCGTCTCCAGTCATAGCTACCACCTCTCCCCGCGCCTGCAAAGCCCGGACAATGCGAAGCTTATGGTGGGGGCTGACTCGGGCATAAATTTCTATCTTTTTAACTTTTTGCTCCAATTCTTTATCGTCAATCTTATCTAAATACTCGCCGGTTATTATATTTTCTGATTTTACTTTAATGCCCGCCTCTTCCGCAATGGCTTTAGCTGTTAATTGATGATCGCCGGTAATTATAATCAATTTTATGCCTGCTTCTTGGCAAATTTTTATAGTTTCTTTGGCTTCGGGCCGCAAAGGGTCTTTTAAAGCGATAAAACCGATAAAGGTTAAATTATTATCTATTTTATTCCAATCATCGCCTCGCAATTGATAAGCTTCGTTTTCATCTTTAAACCCAAGCTCATTTAAATTTTTGAATTCCCGCGTGGCTACGGCAATAACCCGCAAGCCTTTATTGGTTAAATTTTTATAACTATCATTAAGCTTGTCCCGATCTTCTTCGGCAATATTTATAATCCTACCCTGATGGAAAAATTTTATTGATTTGCCCAATATTATTTCCGGAGCGCCTTTTTCATATAAAATATATTTATATAAATTATTTTTTTCTTTAAGATCGGAAATATTTTTATGTAAACTGATCATATATTTTAACTCGCTGGTGAAAGGAAGCTCATTGATTTTCGGCTCAATTTGCAGAAGCTTTTCCTTATTCAATCCTGATTGGATAGCGGCGGAAAGCAAAGCCGCTTCCGTGGGCTCGCCAATAATCCGCCAGTTGCCTAATTCATCGTTTGGATTTTCAATTGACGCTTCGTTCACCATCATGGCGGTTTGCAGGGCCAAGCTAACCGCTTTGGCTTCAACCATTTCCTGCCTTGATCCCGGGGTTTTAATTTCAAATTCCTTTTCACCGATAATTATATGAGCGACATGCATTTCACCGATGGTTAAAGTGCCGGTTTTATCGGTGCAAATTACCGTGGTTGAGCCGAGAGTTTCCGCCGCCACTAATTTTCTAGTTAGGGCTTTCTTTTTTAATATTCTTTTCATTCCCATTACTAATATAAAGGTAATGGCGACTATCAGCCCTTCCGGTATTGAGGAAACTGCTAAAGAAATCCCGATTTTAATCATTTCCAAAATACTTCTTTTTTGGAATATGCCTATTACCGCCACAAAAATTGAGATTAAAGAAAAAATTATAGCCAATAAATTAGAAAATCTCCCCAATCTCAACTGCAAGGGAGTTTTTTCCTCTTTAGCGCTTTTTACCATTTCCGCGATCTTCCCGATTTCAGTTTCTTGCCCAATGGCGGTAACTACGGCTTTGCCTAAGCCCTTGACGGCGATAGTGCCGGCAAAAACCATATTTTTCCGGTCCGCGATGCTCGCTCCCTTTTTGACAATATTTATATTCTTTTCCGATGGAATAGATTCTCCGGTTAAGGAAGCTTCATTTACTGATAAATTTTCTTCTTCCCAAAGGCGGGCGTCCGCCGGTATTCTGTTGCCGCTTTTGATAATTATAATATCGCCGATGGTTATCTGCCGGCTGTCAATGGCAATTTTTTTTCCATCCCGCCATACTATTGATTTTAATTCCACCAATCGCTTCAACCGGGCTAAAGCGTCATTGGCTTTGCTCTCTTGGAAATAGCCGATTATAGTGTTAATCGCCACGGCGCCCAAAATTACAATCATATCAGTGTATTCGCGCAGCCATAAGGAAATAAAACCGAATATTAATAAAATATATATTAACGGGCTTTTAAACTGGCTGATAAAAATGCTGAATTTTCCTAACGGCTTTTCCTTAGGCAATTCATTGTACCCATATTTTTTAATCCGTTTTTGCGCTTCATCTTCGGTCAAACCATTTACTGAAGATTTAAGCTCTTTCAAGCATGTTTCCGCTTTCAAGCTATGAAAATCTATTGGCATAAATTATTAATTTTATAAATTAGTCATTTACCCCGTCCGTTTGCGGCGGGGAACATATTAAGGGGGTTCGCAGGGGGATATCCCCCTGCGCGCGTAAGCGTGTTGTGGTATAATCGTGGCATATGCCAAGTTATTCCATAGCCGCACATACGCGGTATATAATAAAGTATCACATTGTTTGGATTGTAAAATACCGGCACGATATTCTGGTGGATGTGGCAATCAGCGATGCAGTAAACAAGATCATTAGGGAAATTGCTGAAAGGTATGGTTTTACGATAATCTCTCTGGGCACCGACGGCAACCACATTCATGTTTTTGTTTCCGCTCCGCCAAGGTTTTCACCCTCGCAAATTGTGAATATTTTGAAGAGCATTTCCGGCAGGCAGATATTTCAGCAATTTCCCGAGGTGAAAAAACGATTGTGGGGCGGTGAATTTTGGGGTGACGGCTATTATGTCGGAACGGTGGGCGACGGGACAACTACGGATATAATCAAGCGGTATATAGTGAACCAAGGGAAGGAGACAGACCACAAAGGCTTTGCACAGTTAAAATTGTTTTAAATCACTTACCACGGCAACTGGACGGGAAACCCCATCCGCTTGCGGTGGGGTTATTCATTCGCAATTCGGCTCGGTGCGGCCGACAACTGTGCCGTCCGGGCAGACTTTTCCTTCCTGGGTGCAGGCAGTTTAGCCGCTATCGTTATTCGGAGATAAATTAATATTAGTTTGTTTTATCCCGTAGTCAGAAAATATTAAAGCGGCAATGATGAGAAAAAAATATAATTTCATTTATTATTTAAAGAAATAAAGTTATTTTATGTTTTATATTATTTATTGTTGAGGTTGTTGAGGCGGCAAGTTCGGGCGGATTTGGATTGATTGGGCGGTGACGCTGCCATCGCTATTATCTTTTCCGTTAATCGTCACTTGCTTGCCCGCCTCAAGATCGGCTACCGTACCGTCTGTTGTTTTGCCGATACTGGTAGAATCGGAAAGAAATACGATTTTAGACCCGCCGTCCCGCAATTTTATAGTTACGCTTTTATCGTCCTTGCTAATTATTTCTCCGTTTAAAAATGCTCCCTCTCCTCCATTTTGACCAACCGCTCCATTCCGGCGGACGCCTTGAGTATTGCCGTTGCCGCGAAATTGCTGGAAAGCTTACTGGCGCTGTTCGGCGGTCATATTCTGCAAATCCGCCACTGAAATTTTTCCTGAATTATTTTTTTGACCGTATTTCATGCCGCCATAAAAAAATCCTCCGCCAACAGCAACAATGATAATAAAAAAAATGATGTTTTTTTTCATAAGTTTAATTTTAAAATCCCCAACCCCCTTGATTAAGGGGGATTTATTAATTATAAATTATTACTCATAACGGAGCGCTTCAATGGGGTTAAGCTTGGCGGCGCGGCGGGCCGGGTAGTAGCCGAAAATTATGCCAATGCCGGCGGATACGCCGAACGCCAAAGCAATCGGAGAGGAAGAAATTTGCGTGGTAATGCCAAAAAAACTTTTTACGCCAAAAGCCAGAAGCCAGCCGAAAATTATGCCGAATACTCCGCCCAAGAAAGTTAACATTACCGATTCAGTTAAAAATTGGAGAGATATGTCGCGCCTTTTTCCTCCGATGGCTTTGCGCAGGCCTATTTCCCGCGTTCGTTCAGTCACATTAGTAAGCATCATATTCATAATTCCTATACCGCCCACAAGAAGCGATATGCCGGCTATTGAAGCGAGCAATATTGTAAAAATTCCGGTGACGCTCGTTGCCGCGGCTACGATATCCGATTGATTTAAAACATTAAAATCAGCCATTTGAGGATTACTGATGTTATGACGCTCAAGCATTAAATTGGTAATTTGTTGCTGGATAGCGGCCATAGATTGTTGGTCTTGGGCTTCTACGCTGATAGTCGTTACATAATTATCGCCAGCTAGAAAACGCTGGGCCGTAGCGAACGGAACAAAAATCATATCATCCTGATTAGAAAAGCCGGAACCGCCCTTGCTTTTGGTTATGCCAATAATTTTAAATTCAATTTTATTGATGCGAATGATCTGAGCGATGGGATTAACATCGGCTCCAAATAAATCTTCTTTAGTGGTGGGACCTAAAACGGCAACTTTCGCGTTACTATTTATCTGCGAATCTGTTAAAAAATTTCCTGTTTCCACTTGAATATTGCGCACAGCGCTATATTCCGGAACCGTACCGACAACTTGAGTATTGGTATTTTTTCCTTTCGCAGTTATTTGGTAGCGCCGGGAAATTTCCGGAGCAATATTTTTTATTAAGGAAACTTCTTTTTTAATAGCATCGGCATCGGCCCGAGTAAGCGTCTGCGCCGAACCTCGGCCGCTCAAAACTTGCGCGCCAACGCCCCTTTGAAATCCCGGCATAACTAGAATTAAATTTGAGCCAATGGACTGGATATTTGATTCAATGGAACTTTGAGCGCCTTGGCCGATGGCAATCATGGCAATAACCGAAGCAATGCCGATGACAATGCCTAAAATAGTCAGGCCTGACCTGCCTTTATTTATGGCAAGCGCGAAATAAGTTTCCGCAAATAAATCTCTTATTTTCATATCTTAATTTTATCGTCAGAAATTACTTTTCCGTCCCGAATTTGAATAATTCTTTTCGCATGGCGGGCGACATTCATTTCATGAGTAATAATGATAATGGCCGTGTCGCCAATGTAAAAATTTTTCAAAAAATTATTTTTAAGATTAGCCAAATTTGACAAAAATCAAATAAAATTATTTTTGCTAATTTTAGATAAAAAAATTTAATTGGCGACAGTACCATAATAGTTCGCCCCTTTTGATTTAAATTTTCAAATGTCTTTAAAACAATCTCGCCGGTTTTTGTGTCAAGATTTCCCGTGGGTTCATCGGCTAAAATCAAGCTGGGGTTATTGACTAACGCTCGGGCGATTGCCACGCGCTGCATTTGTCCGCCGGAAAGCTGGTTAGAAAGGTGTTTAAAGCGTTTTTCCTCCATTCCGGTTTGAAAAAGCGCCTGCCGCGCCGTTTCCTCGCGCTTTTCTTTTGGCACTCCGGCGTATACTAAGGGCAAGGCGACATTCCGTAGCACCGTGGCTCGGGCAAGCAAATTGAAGGATTGAAAGACAAAACCAATTTTATTTTTGCGGATATCAGCCAGTTCATCATCGGACAATTTTGAAATATCTTGGCCGTCTAAAAAATAACTGCCTGAAGTCGGCGTATCCAGAGCGCCTATTAAATGCATAAGGGTTGATTTTCCGCTTCCCGAGGGGCCCATAATAGCGATGAATTCTCATCGGCGATAACAAAAGAAACATTATTAAGCACCACTGTTTCGGCGTCTCCGTTTTTATAAATTTTAGTTAAATTTTTGCATTCAATCATATGAAAAATTATTATTTTAGTTTTTTATCTGCCAACCCCCCCTTAATTGTCCGCCGCCTCCGCCGCCTCCAAAGCTGGAAAAAATACTTTGTTGCTGGGTTGTTTGGCTGGCCGCGGCCGGATCAATAGTTTGAGTAACAATTCTATCTCCTTCTTTAAGTCCGCTTATTATTTCCGTAGAAGTATCATTGGATATGCCAATCTTTACTTGCTGCGCGCGCGGCGCGGCGCTTTCCATAATTTCAACATACGGCTCCCCGTTATTTTGCGATTTTACGGCGGGACTCGGCACAAGCAACACATCAGGCCTTACCTCGGTAATAATATTGGCCGAAACGCTCATCCCCGGCTTTACTCTTTCATCTTGAGTATCAAAAGTAATTTTTACGGCATAGTAGACAACGCCCTGTGTGACCGTGCCGATTGTATCAATTTCCGCCACAGTTCCGGTTGTGCTTAAATTTTCAAGCGCTTCAAAAGTTAAAGTGACTTTTTGACCAACTTTAATTTTAGCCACATCAACTTCGTTAAGGGAAATCTCGGCGACTTGCTGTTTAGTAACCAATGTCGCCGCCGCGGTTCCGGCCGAAACTTCATCATTGAGCTTTATATTAATTTTAGCTATAACTCCCGCGAATGGCGCTCTAATCGTATAATCGGCAAGTTTTTGCCTGGCATCAGCCAGCGCGTTTTTCCGCTGGAGGACTGTAAGCTCCTGGCTCTTTATGTCAATAATATCCGCGCCTGCCTTTAATTTTAGAAGCGATACCTCTTTTTCTTTTACTGATTGTTCGGCGGCGGTTAAATCAAGCGGGTTATTTTGATCTATCTGCTTTAAATCGCGGTCAGCGTTTATAACCGCCTCTTTGTTATCTTGCAATGTTCTTTGCTGCGCTAAAATACTTGATAAATGAGAATTTGTCTGTCCAATATAAGTTGATAAATTAGCTTGGTATCCCGTTACTTTACTAAAGACCGATAAATCACGCTGTGCTCGGTAATCCGCCCAGGCGTCAAGCATATTACTGGAGCTTTTGACGGCTTGAGCCATGCTCTTGGCGGTCTCTAATGTTTCGGCAAGCAAGGATTCAATTGTTGGTTGGTTTGAATATCTATCCGTATTTTTATAGTCGGTAAAATTTTGGTCATACTTGGTTCTGGCTGTTTTATAGTCGTTCTCGGCGCTGGTAATAAGGGATTGCATTTTATTTTTATCGTCGCTATGAGTGCCGTTTATCAGGTTGTCAATATTTGTGTTATATTTATTGCGATTAAATTCGCTTTGGTCTATTCCATAGCCATAAAGAACATCTTCCAGATTGGTAATTATCGTCGGCAAATCCAAGAATGCGTTAGAAATTATATTAAACGAGTCCTCATAGGCCTTTTTAATATTATCTTCGGCTTTTTGTTTTACTTCTTGCGTTTTTTGATAATTAGTTTTTTGGGTAAGTTCTAATTTTTCTAAACTGTCGCGAGCGCTTGTTAGGGCATTTTCGGATTGTAAAACAGAAAGCGCGTCAGCCGGTTTTTTTATTTTTTCTAAAGATAAGCGAGCGCTGTCTAAATTTGATTGAGCGTCACGCACAGTTTTTAAAGCATCGCCGGCATTCAATTGAAAAAGAACCGCGTTAGTTTCAACTTCCTGGCCGTTTGCCGCTAAAACCTTAAGAACTTTCCCGGAAACCTGCGTCTTAATGTCAACCTGGTTGGAACTGGAAACTTGACCGGTACCGCTAACGGATACTGCCAGCGTTCCTTTTTCAACCGGAGCCGTAATATACTGCAAAGAAATTTTAACAGGATTAATTTTTTTATAACTAAAATAACCGCCACCGATTATCACTAAGCCGGCGATAATTAAGATAATTTTTCTTTTTAATAATTTATGGATAAAATTCATAAAATTTAGCGCCAACTATTAAATTTTAAAAAATCAAGCGGTGGGGGCGGAACGTCGTTTGAATCAAAAATTCTGGCAATCTTAGCTTCTATTGATCCATCATCTTTAGGGGAGCCAATAATTACCACTCTATCATCTATTTTCAAATCGGCCAGCTTAATATCCACCCTTCCCTTTTTAATAAATGTGCTATCGGTTATGATAATAATTTTTTCTAGGCCATCGCGATCTTTAATAATTAAATTATTGGCATCAATTTTAGCGATCATCCCGGAAATTCCATGGCCGTTAATAAAATCTTTTCCTTCAAAATCTTGTAAAAATCCTCCTTGAGGTCCGCCAAAAGCGCGATGATAATTATCGCCCCAGCGGAAAGAAAATTGGGCTTTGCGAAAACCGACAAAAACGCCGAGCTGGAAAACTAGCAATAAAATAATAAGCACTCCTGCGCCTAAAAAAAATATTTTAAATATTTTTGGCTCTTTTGATTGAAAAAATTTTAATAAATTCATATTTTAGAATTTAATTATTTAATAATATTGAGGGCTTAAAAAGTTCTCTGCCGTATCTAATCACAAATTTAAGCGTTAAGGAAAGGCCGAGCAATACCGCAAGTGTCGCTGCCATACTGATAACGGGTAGAGATTCCAACAGACTTAGTCCGAAATCTTGCCAATTAGCTAAAACTATTTTAAAATCATAAAATAATAAAGCCAGATATTCACTGAATCCTGACTGAATGATATTTATTTGAAAATTGCGCCACACTGGAAAAGTAATAAATAAAAAGGGCAAGAATGATATTAGAGCCAAAACAAACCGCCGGCGCAATGCTTGACTGTTTTTTTTTCTTTCAATGCCCAACATAACTTTGTCAAACAAATCCGGCGGGACTTCAATATCCTTATTAATTATAAATTTTTTAAAATACTTGTCCATATATAATAATACGAAAAAGAGATGCATTTTGGTGCATCTCTTTGTTAAATATTTCTTTTGGCTATATTTTAATTCCGGCTTCGGATATAATTTTTTTAACAAGCAATAAGGCTCTCCGATAACGGCTTTTCACGGTATTAATGGATTCTCCATTAATTTCCGCGATTTCTCTAAAATTCAATTCTTGTTTATGGTATAAGGAAATAATCTCGGCGTATTTTGGGGAAAGTATTTTAATGGCTAAAGAAAGTTTGTTGATCAAAAAAGATTGTTCGATCATAACCACCGGTGCTGCAACCGTATTTTTTATTATGTTATCAAGCTTCTCCGAATTATCACCTGCCGCCGAATCCAAATAAGAAAATGGAATTGGATTTTTTTTCTTCAAAAAATCTAAACTTGTATTTTTGGCAATTTCATAAAGCCAGGGCCGAAACTTTTTATTATCTTTAAATTTATTTAAATTTTTCCAAACTTTTATAAATATTTCCTGCGTTATATCTTCCGCGTCTTCACGATTCCGCGCGTATTGATAAGTAAAACCATAAACAGCTTTAAGATAGCGCGCTACCAGCGTTTCCAAAGCGTTTTTATCTTTTTTAACCGCTAGTTTAATTAATTGTTCGTCTGTATAATTTTTCATTAATTAAATAATATACTAATAATTGCTTTATTGCAACATTAATGGTGATATTATTTAATCAAAATATTTTTAATGCTATAATATAGATATAATATATTCAATTATGAATTACGCAAAAATGAAAGGATTTAGCTTTGGATTAACTTCGGGCATTATTACTACCCTTGGTCTTATTGTCGGACTTCATTCCGGAACGCATTCTACTAAAACAATTATTGGCGGGATATTGATTATCGCCATCGCCGATGCTCTGTCTGATGCTTTGGGGATACATATATCGGAAGAATCGGAGAAAAACCACAGTACCAAGGAAATATGGGAGGCCACCGGTTCAACTTTTTTTTCAAAGTTTGTATTTTCCCTGTTGTTCATATTGCCTTTTATTTTCTTTCCTCTTTTATCCGCAATCATTATAAGCATTATTATCGGCTTATTATTAATTATTATTTTCAGTTATTTTATCGCCAAGCGGAAAAATATCAGCCCTTATTCCGTTGTCAGCGAGCATTTGATAATAGCCGTGCTAGTGATAGTTATTACCCACTATATTGGAGATTTAGTCGCGAAAATATTATAAAAATTGTACATATTAATTAGATGATAAAATAAAATGCCAAACTAAAAAACCTCCCGAAACGGGAAGTTTTTTAGTGCTATTCTTGAATATTCTATTTAGAAATATAATATAATAATATATTCTACTTAGAAACGTCTTTGCGGGCGGCTGTTTCTTTTCTCTTGATGGCAAGAGCGGCAAAAAATCGGTCTTTCTCCATCTGGCATAAAAGGTAATTCTTTAATTTCTGTTCCGCATTGAGAACATGTCCAATTACCTTGGTGCATTTGGCGTTGGCCAAAAGAATTTTGATTGTCCATTTTAATGACTTTCTTTTTGTTTTGAAAACTTTAATTTAAAAATTTTTTTAAAACTATTTTTAAATTGTTATACAAAACATTTATTTAATTAATTATAATAGCAGTCTAACATAAATATAATATAATGTCAATTATTCAAGCGGAGAGCCCGTTTGATAAGCATTTAAATGAGTTTGATTAATTTCCGCTACATCAAAAAAATTAAAATTATGTTTATTAAAAACCGCTTCTGACACAAATTTTTTCATATTATTTTCCAGGTAATATACGGCCGGATCGTTTAAAGCTTTAATAAGCTGGGCATCTTGATAAGCGTTAAGATCTTTTTGGCTTATAGTGACCACTTTTTCCCATTTATTATTCGGATAAGAATTAAAAACCGCCGGTGACGGCAAATTAATTTTTATAATTTTATTTTCTGGTTTTTTGTATAAATAATAAATTGCCGGGCTGTCCGGGGATTTAACCAATTTAACTTCCGGGTAACGAGATAATTTTACCCAGCTGATAACTTTTACATCCGGCCACCGGTAGCCATATTCATTAAATAAGGATGGAGAAGGTATATAGCGGCGCTCTCCATTAATAATGGCATAAATTTTTGCAGATTCAGCGGTTTTATACAATCTTGAAGCCGGAGTATATAAGGAAAATTCAATTCCTTCCACTATTATGTCATTATTTGCATTAATAGTTTTATAATTATTGATAATGCCGGTAATTTTAGCGGTATTTATTTTTTGATTGTCAATTTTTGCTCTTTTATTGAAAATATCATCCATGGAAATTGTAAAATAATGTTCTCTATTTGCCGCCAGGCCTTCAAATACGGCTTTATGGTTGGTATTATAATCCAAATTTATCGTTTTCCTTACTTTGTTGCTGGTCAAGGTTATGTTTCCTTTGGCGTAATGGTTGGTTTTGAAAGTTATGGTAATGCTATTCTCGGTAATTTGCGGATCATTTAAAGATAACGGCCTTAAATATGAAATTATTAAATTTTCCTTGTCAATTTTATCGCTGGCTAAAGTGGTAAAACTTTTTGAATAATATCCGCTTTTATTTTTATCCTTGTCTTCCGAATAAATTTTTAAAAAATAAATTGTATCAAGATTTAGATTGCTTAATATAATTTGGTGTTTTATGTCAAGTGAGTTTTGGGCCGCTAATTTGCCATAATTAAGGTTAGGGCCGTATTCTATTTTAGCGCTGGCTTTTTCATTGGTTGTCCAAGTAATAGCCGCTTTAGTGCCGCTTACATATGCAATTTTTAAATCAGATATTTGCGGCGGAGTTTCATCATGGTAAACAATTGTTTTAAAATTTTGGGTGAAAGATGAATTAGATTGAGAATTATTAATATCTATAATTTGAAAATAATATGTAGTCTCTGGATCTAAATTGCCAATAATAACTTCATGGTATTTTGTTGGTTTATTGGTATCAATAATATAATAGGGAAAATAATCTTTATCTTTCCCTAAAATAATTTTTCCTTGTGATTCTATATTTGTTTGCCAAATTATTTTTTCTGTTTTCCCGTCAATATTTTCCGTTTGGATATTTTCAATAATAATATTATTTTGAGCCAGAATATAATTTATTGGCCAAGAAAAAAATGCCATGGCAATAACCGAAGCTAATAAAAAATAGTAAGTTATCCGTTTAAGCTTATTTAAATATTTCATATTTAAGTTAAAATATATTATAGAATAATAACATTAATTTAAAAATTTGTCAATAGTTTTTGTAAATTTGTAAAGGCTATTTAGAAATGTCATACCATTGGGCAAAGTAGAAATGTCATACTTGCCTAATTTATCTATTTGGCAGCCGTTAAAATCGGCTGTTTTTTATTG
>Ga0210042_1002360_pt1 | contig 14497 bp, 15 predicted proteins | sample CryGeymeta201518_FD_183982 | JGI IMG/M metagenome (GOLD analysis project Ga0210042, IMG submission 183982) | Groundwater microbial communities from Crystal Geyser aquifers in Utah, USA - Crystal Geyser metaG 2015-18 (SPAdes) (version 2) | ecosystem: Environmental > Aquatic > Deep subsurface >... | reverse complement strand
TGTCGTAGCTTTGATTGTTGAATCCTGAATCCTGAATCCTGAATCCTGTTTCCCCAGCCAATACCCGCCTGCCGCAACACTCGAAATAATCGCAACAAACAACGCTATAGATTTGATTTTTTTCATTATTCTTCTCCGGTAAGGCGTTCAATTTCGGCCAGACGCAGTTGCGCGTCGGTCTGGGCTTTCAGGATTTCCAGTTTGGCATTGAGAATTTGTCGTGCCGCGTCCAGCAGCGTCGCAAAATCTACACGACCATTCTGGTAACCGATCAACGCCGATTCAAAGGTGATTTTCGCTTGCGGCAGCAGGCCGCTGGCACTCAAGGATTCAGTGCGCTGCGCCGCGTCGAGGCCGGAAAGATTTTCGGTAAGCAGAGACAAGACCCGGTTGGCGGTGGCTTCCCGGCGCGCCCTGCTTGCCGCCAGCATCGCCTCGGCTTCGCGCTCCTGCGAACGGCGCGAGGCTTGCTGCAAGGGAATGTTGAGTTCGACCATCAGCCCCCACTCGCGCACGCCGTTACCCACCTGGGTCGGCGCGACACCCAGCACAAAATCCGGGTAACGGGCTTTATAGGCGAGATCGCGGTTTTTCTCGCTTACGCGAATCGCCGCCTCGTCCGTAAATAAATCCGGGTTGTGTTCGCGGATGCGGCTTTCCATTGCGGTCTGATTTTCCAGGCTGAGCGTGGCGGGGATGCCGCGCAAGCGTTGCGGTGCGGCAAATGGCGTGTAAGCCGGACGCGACAACAAGGCGTTCAATCTTGCCTTGATTTGTCGTTTGCTATTGTCCAGCATGATTAGCTCAGTTTTCAGGGCGGTTTGCTCGACTTCTGCGCGCACCGCATCCTGCTGCGCGACCAGCCCGTTGGCGTAGCGCACCTGCGCAATTTTCTCCATCTGCCCCACTAGCGCCAGCAGATCACGGGTGATGGTTTGACCGCCCGCGACATAGTAATACTGCGCGTAAGCCGACTTGATTTGCGCCGCCAAGTCCGCCCAGCTCGCGGCGGTTCGTCCTTGCGCCTGATCGGCACCCGCCTCGGCTGCTTCGCGTTTCAAATCGCGCTTGCCAAACCACGGCAGGTTCTGCATCAGCGTGTAGCGCGTGCTGCCGACCTGCGCAGGTAAAAGGCTCGCGGCCCGGTTTGTCCCCTGATTGGTGATGTCCATCAACTCGGTGCGCAGCACCGGGTCGGGCAAGGCACCAGCGGGATTGACGCGTTGCGTTGCAGCTTCCGCCTCATAGCGCATCGCCGCCAGTTCGGGGTTATGTTCGCGCGCGTAAACGAGCAAGCCTTCGACATCACTGCCCAGCGGCTGGGCGGCGACTGGCGTGAGCGTTAGCGCAAGCAGAAAAAACAGTATTGATTTCATGTAGAAAATCCTCGTGCATAGTCAATCGGGCAGCCGACAGGCTGCCAACGATGCGGGACGAGGTTAAAACCGGTTCAGTTGTTGCTCAGATTTTGAAACTGACAGGCACACTCGTCCCGCGTCAGACGCGGGCGAGAGGGGGAGGAAGCAGCGGGATGCTGGTGGTGGAATCGAACGACAACAGATAGACGGTCAGTGAAGCATCGGCCTGCTGCAAAATCAAACCGGACAGGCAGGACACGGCCAGATAGCCGCTGCAAGCGATATTGCAAACGCCGCAGGCGGCACATTTTTTGTCATGATGATCTTGAGCATGAGCATCCGCAGCGCCGACATGCTGCTCGCAACTGTCACCCTCTTGCATGGCTTGTTGCATAGCGGGCATGGCGAAATCGTGACCGTCTTCGTCATATGACGGCTCGTGATTCATTTGTTCGGAATGCGCCTGCCCCGAATGAAATTGCCCTGAATGAAATTGCCCTGAATGGAATTGCATGGACACCGAAGCCGCCAGCGCACTGCCGCTGAAAAACGGCAACCAAAGGGCTAACAGTACGGCAATAAATTTTCGGGCAAATTGGAACATGCGCGCAGAATCGCATAGTTATCCCGTTGCGTCAAATGTTGCTCCCGTCAATCGTAGAGGAAGAAAAACCTGTTTGCGCTAAACTTTTTAACCGGGCCGCCGATAATGAAATCACAGGGCGGCAGTCACGCTCGCAACGACAGGAGGTGTGAAATGAGCATCGTGACGATGAGTATGTGCGATGGCAATATCGAAACCGACAATTCCATGCTGTACGGTGATGAGGAAATGTGTTCGGGCTGGAATCCTGCCCTTGCCTTGCAGCTCTACCAAACCCATAGCGAGGCGACTCGCGCCCAGCCTATTACAGCGAACATGGCGACACTTGAAGTAGAGGCTTTTCTGAACAGGATGTACGCCTGCCAGCGTTAATCGGCACTGGGTGAGTTGGCGGGGAGTATTACAATGGCAAGCATCCACATTCACAGGAGCTGCCATGTCTGCGCCTTCCGATTTGCTGCCCGATTTGCTGCTGTTACGCGACAAACTGCGCGCCTTCGCCAAGGTGCGCGACTGGGATCAGTTCCATTCGCCCAAAAACCTCAGCATGGCGCTGATGGTGGAAACAGCCGAACTGATGGAACATTTTCAATGGCTGACGGAAGTGCAATCCGCCCACTTGCCTGACGAAAAAACAGCCGCCGTCGCCGAAGAACTGGCCGATGTGCTGCTTTATCTGGTGCGTTTGTCAGACAAACTGGGCGTTGACTTGCTTGAAGCTGCGCTACACAAACTGGAAAAAAATGCTGTCAAATATCCGGCAGAACAGGTTTATGGCAGCGCAAAGAAATATTCGGAATACTGATGCGGACAGCAGCCTGTCGGACTTAAAGGAAGCTCAAATGATCTTGCAATGGATCAAAGCATCCTCGTTGAACTCGTAGATAGCGCACAAGCGGTGATAACCATCGGCGATCACGACCTTGCCATTTTGCGTATCGCGCAGCAGCAATAAAGGCGAAAGACCCCTGCCCTTCGATATTTTGTCCCGGTCTTTCTCGACATGCAGATTACTCACCCCCATCAAAGGCAACCGGGAAGCCCTGAAAATATCCTTGGCTTTGAATTGCACTACAGGTGTGCTTCTTAACTTAACAATCATCTCAGCCACTTTGTCTTCGGTGTAAATAATGCTCAGATAGGATACAGCAGCGGGATAGTTATGTTCCTCTACATCGGAAAGCCATTGGATCACAGCGGTCTCTTTAGTCATCGCCAATTCTCCTGAAATACTCAGCCCACCACCACGCCTGGCGCACCTGGTTTCATCCTGCCTATCACAGCAGCTTGTGCGAATCCCGCCTGACGGAAGCAAGCCAGCACTTCTTTGGCAGATTCGGGCGCGACGGATACCAGCAAGCCGCCGCTGGTTTGTGCGTCTGCCAGCAGGCGTTGTTGCCAGCTTGCCAGACCTGCGGCAAAAATCACGTCCTCACCGTAGCTTGCCATGTTGCGTTCGATGGCACCGGGGCCGTAACCCTGTTGCGCCAGCGGCAAGGCTGCACTCAGCACCGGCACTTGCTCGAACTGCACCTCGCCTGTCAAGCCCGCACCGCGACACATTTCCAGCAAATGCCCCAGCAGGCCGAAGCCGGTCACATCGGTCAGCGCGTGTACGGCAGCGATGTCGGACAGCGCCGTGCCTACTTTATTCAGTTGGGTGGTGTTGGCGATGAGCTGCGCATAGCCTGCGTCAGACAACACGCCTTGCTTCAGTCCAGCCGCCAGAATGCCGACCCCCAGCCCCTTGCCGAGTATCAGCACGTCGCCCGCACGCGCATTGCTGTTCTTCTTGAGCTTGTTGGGATGCACCACCCCGATCGCCACCAGTCCGTAGATCGGCTCAGGGGAATCTATCGAATGACCGCCCGCCAGCGGGATGCCCGCCGCGCGGCAGACCGATTCGCCGCCTTGCAATATCGCGCGAATCGCCGCGACCGGCAGCTTGTTGATGGGCATACCGACGATCGCCAGCGCCATGATGGGCGTACCGCCCATCGCATATACGTCCGACAGCGCGTTGGTCGCGGCGATGCGGCCAAAATCATAAGGGTCATCCACGATGGGCATGAAGAAATCTGTGGTCGCAATGATGGCTTGTTGCTCGTTGAGCCTATACACTGCCGCGTCATCGCTGGTTTCCGTACCCACCAGCAGGTCGGGGAAAGGGAGTTTATCGGCAGCCAAGCCGATGATTTGCTGCAACAGCGCGGGGGCAATTTTGCAGCCGCAGCCGCCGCCGTGCGACAATTGGGTCAGTTTTATTTCTGTTACTATTTCTGGCACTACCGGACATCCCGACATATATTTCCTCGATTAAATATGCTTTTCAGAACCGCAAAACTAGCACAGATGGACGAATTTGACGACATTATTGATGTGCGCACTCCGGCAGAATTTGCCGAAGATCACCTGCCGGGGGCAATAAATTGCCCGGTTTTAACGGATGAGGAACGCATTATCGTCGGTACGCTTTACAAACAGGAATCGCCCTTTGCCGCGCGCAAAGTGGGCGCGGCAATGGTGGCAAAAAATATCGCCCACCATCTGGAAAACGTGTTTCACGACCACCCCAAGTCCTGGCGACCACTGATTTATTGCTGGCGTGGCGGGCAACGCAGCGGCGCGATGTGCATTATCTTAGCCCAGGTCGGCTGGGCGGCGCACAAGCTGGAAGGCGGCTACAAGACTTATCGGCGCGATGTGCTGGACCAACTGGAAACCTTGCCGCCACAATTCAGCTTTCGCGTCATCTGCGGCCCGACCGGATCGGGCAAGACGCGCTTGCTGGTCGCACTGGCCGCACAGGGCAGGCAAATACTCGATCTGGAAGGGCTGGCGCAACATCGCGGCTCGGTGCTGGGCCGACTGCCGGAACAGCAGCAACCTTCGCAAAAAAGCTTCGACAGCCAGTTACTGCTTGCCCTGCAAGCCTTCGATCCGGCGCTGCCCGTCTATGTGGAAGCCGAGAGCAATAAAATCGGTCTCATCAGCCTGCCCCCTGCCCTGTTTGCCGCCATGCACGAGAGCGAGTGTCTGCTGATGGAAACGCCGCTGTCAGTGCGGGTCGCCGGGCTGCTGGAAGACTATCGCCACTATGTCGAAGCCCCGCCATTATTCATCGAACACTTGCAACCCCTGCTGCGTTTTCACGGCGCGAAATGCTTGCAGCATTGGACGGATGCGATACTTTTGGGCGACTGCGCGAGCGTGGTGGGCGAATTGCTTACCCTGCACTACGACCCCAGCTATCAGCGCGCCGCGCTAAGAAATTATCCGAAATTGCCATTCGCACAACGCGTCCCTGCGCCAGATATTTCGCAGAATACACTCGAAGAATTGGCTGCAACACTATGAAATATAATATATTTGTATTATAATACCCGCTACCCGCTACCCGCCAAAATATTGTCCGAAAAATTGGCAGGCAAATTCATGCAATCGCCCAAAAATGGATTATCATCGGGACGTTACGCGAACCATCCGGGTGTACATAGCCGGTATCATCAAAACAATAATTTTCTCGAGTTTCGAGTTTGAAAACCAGTCTGATTCCCTTTCTACAGCGTATCGAAGGTTGGCGGCTTTGGCTGCTGACGGTGATTGTCTGCACAGTCTTCGCGGTCATTGTAGATTCTGCCTTGTCGTTATTGCTGCGAGGTGAAATCCAGGCCGTTTCCTTACTCATCGCGCTGATTGCGGGGGTTCTTATCGCTGCACCCGCAGCCGCAATATTCACCTTCCTGCTCAACACCTTGACGAAATTCCGCGAACAAACGCTGCGAGACTCGGTGCAACGCGCCGAGAGCCGTCTGGGCATGGCGCTGGAAGCAACCAATCTGCTGTTCTGGGAATTCGACCTTATCAGCGGCAAGCTGTCATATGACGACAAAATGTTGTCGCTGCTGAACATGGATGAAGCCGATGCGCCGCACAATCTGCAAAGCTGGCTGGAACGGGTACACCCGGACGATATTCCCGTTTTTATGAAACATTTCCAGGCGGCGCTTTCGGCACAAGGCGATTCGCATTTCGATTTTGCATACCGCATCGCGCAACGCTCACAAAGCTGGGGGTGGCTGCATTCCAGTGGGCGCGTCATCCGGCGCAATGCGGCGGGCGTGGCGGAATTGGCGGTCGGCACGACGCTGGACATCACGGCGCGCAAGCTGGCCGAGACGGAACTGCGCGAAGCCAAGGAACGGTTCGAGTTGATTTTTAACAGCAGTCCTAATGTGATGTTGATCAGCCGTCTACCGGATGGTCGCATCACTCATGTAAACGATGCCTTCACCCGCGACAGCGGATATTCAAAAGCCGAGGCGATCGGCAATACGACGTTAGGGCTCAATCTGTGGACGACACGGGCAGATAGAGAAAAAATGACTCAGCAACTTCAAACTACGGGTAGCTGCAAGGATTTGGAAGTGGAATTTCAGGTCAAGGACGGCAGCCGGGGTATTGGTTTGTTGTCAGCGGTCATCACCAATCTGGATGGTATTCCGCATATTGTCAGCACGTTGCAGGACATCACCGAAAAAAAGAAATTTGATAATCTGGTCTGGAATCAGGCCAATTATGACTCGCTCACCGGGCTTCCCAATCGCCGCATGTTCGGCGACCGCCTGGCGCAAGACCTCAAAAAAGCCCATCGCGCCGGCTTGCAACTGGCACTGCTGTTCATAGACCTCGATCATTTCAAGGAGGTCAACGATACGCTGGGACACGACATGGGCGACATGTTGCTGGTCGAGGCGGCAAGGCGTATCACTTCCTGTGTGCGCGAATCGGACACCGTCGCCCGCTTGGGCGGTGACGAATTCACCGTCATACTGGCGGAGTTGGAAGAAACCCTGAGCGTCGAACGTGTCGCCGAAAATCTTATTCAGATATTGACACTTCCTTATCCGTTGGGGAGCGAAGTCGCTTACATTTCTGCCAGCATCGGTATCACGCTTTATCCCGACGATGCCACCGACATGAAAGACCTGATCCAGAATGCCGATCAGGCGATGTATGTATCCAAGCATTTCGGACGCAACCGCTATAGTTATTTCACTCCGGCGACACAGCGGGACGCACAGCGCCGACAGCAAACAAAGGAAGAGCTGCGCCTTGCCCTGCAAGCCGGTCAATTCAGGCTGTTTTATCAACCTATCGTCGAATTAGCCAGTGGTCGCATCCAAAAGGCTGAAGCCTTGATACGCTGGCAACACCCCCAACTCGGCATTTTGAGTCCGGCCGAGTTCATTCCACTGGCCGAAGACTTGGGAATGATACACGCCATCACCGACTGGCTATTTCAGGAATCGCTGCGTCAAGTCAAACAATGGCAAATGGTATCTGGGGAAGATTTTCAGATCAGCATGAATATCTCTTCTCTCCAGTTTCAGTCTCAGCAAGACACTTCAGCCTGGTTGGATGCCTTGAAAACAACGGGGGTAGCGGGACGAAGCCTGATTTTTGAAATTCGGGATAGCGTGCTGCTGGCTCCCGCCAGCCATGTTGCCGCTCAACTGTGTGCATTCCACGAAGCGGGCATCCAGGTGGTGCTTGAAGGCTACACCAGTGGCAGTTCTGCGCTGACTTACCTGAAAAAATTCGCGGTAGACTATTTGAAGATAACCGCCGCGTTCACCCGCAACCTTACAACCGATTCAAGCGACATCATTTTGACCGAAACCCTCACCACGATGGGTCATAACCTGGGTTTGCAGATAATCGCAATGGGCGTGGAAACCCCGCAACAAAGGGACTTATTGATCGCGGCGGGCTGCGACTACGGGCAAGGGTACTTGTATTCCCGACCCGTTCCGGCCGAGGGGTTCGAGATATTGCTCAAGAACAATATGCAAGCCTTGCAGGACGCGCCTTCAAGCGCATCAAACACGAACCATGCGCTTTTTCCGCCAACACCTCTTGCCGGATGAAATAATAATTGGCTATGTCACCGTTAATTAGCGGTTGACACAATAAGTGTAACTGTCGCAATAAAATTACATAACATATTGATTATTAAAAACTAAACTACAAAAAATGGGCGACTCCTTCCCCCTTGGAGTGCGTGAAAGCGAAGCGAGGTGGCTTTAGGATGGCTATGTGGTGGTAATTAACTGTTGTTATGGGGATAAGAAATCATAAATTACCGCTCATCACGATGACAGCATCCACCCCATCCCCACCCCAACCCTCCCCTTGAAGGGGAGGGAGTAGATTCCTCCCCCTTCAAGGGGGAGAGCGTTAGCGAGGGGGTAATGAGGAGAGGGATGGGGGCTGGGGTTGACAGTCGCCACACAGCGGCAATCCAGAAGCGGGAACTTAACACGACAGCCTATCTACGGTACTGATTGCCAATAATTTACGCAATTTCAACAGTTAATTAGTCTCTTACCAGCTAAATGATCTCAAATAATGACAAGAATTTGGTGATTATTGTGTTGTGGCAAGGGTTTGTACGATTAGTTTTTCGCAAGTTGCAACTGCAGATCGACCGATATGCGTCAGGTAGTAGCGATAGGTTTTTGCGACACGTTTGATCAGGTCGAGGATGCGCAGGCGTTTGAGATAGCGAGAGAGTTTGCTGCACGAAATGTCCGGCAGTTGTTTTTTCAGATCAGCGCGGCTTGCAGGCGGTTGATGTCTCCCCCGCCACCGCTAACGTTTAACTTCTTCTTCCAGGCAAACCACCTTGTGGATGACTTCGCCTTCGATGATTTCGCCTTTGAAGTCGTCATCCCCGAACACATCATTCGCCGCGCCGCCCCTCGCATTTTGCTGTTCGCGCATCTGTTTGCGCATGGCGCGGGTCTTCCACCACAAATAGCCGAAAGCGATCACGCCCGCGATGACGATGAACACCAGCAACACCGCCGAGAACATCAGCCCCACCACAATCAAGGCGGCGGTGATGATGAACCCGATCAGCCGGCTTAGCAGCCTGGGCGAATTCGAGGTCAGTAAACGTGCCACGGCTTAAACCGCCTGCCCCGCAGCAAAGCCGGATGCCCACGCCCACTGGAAGTTGTAGCCGCCGAGCTGGCCGGTGACATCCACCACTTCGCCGATGAAATACAGACCGGGGACTTCCAGGCATTCCATGGTCTTGGAGGACAGTGCATGGGTATCCACCCCACCGCAGGTGACTTCGGCTTTGGTGTAGCCCTGTGTGCCTGACGGAATCACTTGCCAGTCGTGTAATTGCACGGCAATAGCTTTACGTTGTTTGTCATTATATTGATTCAATGGCTTGTTTTCAAATGACTTATTCTGTTCGCACCAGATCTCGGCGAAGCTCTTCGGAAACCATTGTATGAGGTAATTACTCAGCAGTTTCTTGCTGGTTTTTTGTTCGGTCAGCAAGGTTTCTGCATCGCAATCGGGTAACAGATTGATATGCAACGCTTCGCCCGGTTGCCAGTAGGAAGAGGCCTGCAAAATCACCGGCCCGCTCAGGCCGCGATGCGTGACCAGCAACGATTCGCGGAACGATTGTTTGCCGGTGGTGACGATGGCGGGGAAAGAAACCCCGGTCAAGTCGGCGTAGGGCTTCCATTCATCGGGGGCGAAAGTCAGCGGCACCAGTCCCGCCTTGAGCTTGGTGATGGGAATGCCGAATTGTTCGGCAACGTGGTAACCAAAAGGGGTCGCGCCCGTTTTGGGGATGGACAAGCCGCCAGTGGCAACCACCAGCGATACCGCCTCGAATTCGCCGCGTGAAGTGCTGACATAAAACTTGGCTTTCTTGCCTATGCCCGCATCCGCAGCGTAGGGCGTGTGTTTGACTTCTTCAATTTCGCAACTCATGTAACGCTTCACCCCTGCCGCATCACACTCGTCGCGCAGCAGGGTGATAATGGCCTCCGAGCCGTCGTCACAGAACAACTGCCCCAGCGTTTTTTCGCTGTAAGCAAGGTTGTGTTTCTTTACCAATGCGATGAAATCCTGTGGCGAATAACGCGCCAGTGCCGAGCGGCAAAAGTGCGGGTTGCTGGAAATAAAGTTGTCTGGCATCGTGTTGAGATTGGTGAAGTTGCACCGTCCGCCACCCGAAATACGGATTTTTTCCGCCAGTTTTTTTGCGTGGTCGAGCAGCACCACGGAACGCCCGCGCAACCCTGCTTGTAAGGCGCACATCAGGCCAGCCGCGCCCGAACCGATAATAATGACATCTGATTTCATAATTGTTCCGTTTTCTGTTATTTCGTTCCCAGCACAAAGGCGGGAAACAGGGTTAATGCACGTTCTGACGGACAAAATCCGTCACCGCATCGCGGTATTCGACCCAGCCGATTGCGGCGCTGTTGTTATGTTCGCCGCCTTCGATGAGCAGCAATTTTTTGGCTCCCGGAGCCGCCGCATAAAGCTGTTTCGCCATGTCCACCGGGACTTTTTGATCCCAACTGCCGTGGATAAACAGCACCGGAATTTTGAGTTCAGGCACTTTTTGCAGCGACTCAAAACGCTGGTTGAGCAGCCAGCCTATCGGCAAAAAGCCGTAATTTTTTTCGCCCATCGCCCGCATCGAGGTAAAGGTGCTTTCAGTAATCAAACCCGCTGCTTCCGGGTGGTGTACGGCCAAATTGATGGCGATCGCGCCACCCAGCGAATGTCCATAAATCACGGCTTGGGCAGGCTTGATACCGCGTGAGTGGAGCAAATATTGCCAAACCGCCTCCGCATCCTCATACACTTTTGCCTCGCTGGGTTCGCCGCCCGTACTCTTGCCATAGCCGCGATAATCGGCCAGCAGCACGTTGTAGCCAAGCTGATGAAAACGCTGGGAATGTTCCAGATTGTTGCCGATATTGCGGTAGTTGCCGTGAAAATAGACGACCGTGGGCGCATCGTTTTGTGTGGCGGGTATCCACCAGCCATCCAACTCGTCCCCGCGATTGCCCACTGGAATGTGCACCGAGTCAAACTTCATGCCCATGCGTTGCGGGGTCGTCTGCCATTGTGCCGCAGGCTCGAACACTTGCGCCTTCTGCGTCGCCCACAGGTAGCCGCAGGCAGACGCATACAACAACACCAAAATTCCCACGCCAACGGCCAGACGGCGCGTCCTGTTTTTCATGCCGCCGACTCCAGTTTTGACCACAGACAGATGCCCTTGCTGGCCTTGTCTATGTCGGTTAATTGTTGTGCGTGCGCCGCCAATTCCGCTGCACTTGCCTGCAACACCCGCAACTTGGGACGACTTGCATCCGTGTTCAGGGTGACGGGCTGACGCAGCGCTGGCACAGCATCGTCGTCTAGCAGGCTCTCTTGCCCGCGCGTCATGGCGAGGAACACTTCGGCCAGCAACTCGGTATCCAGCAACGCGCCGTGCAAGGTGCGGTGCTTGTTGTCTATCTCATAGCGATTGCACAAGGCATCCAGACTATTTTTCTTGCCCGGATGCATCTCGCGCGCGATCTTGAGCGTATCTACCACCTCATTCTGCAATGGCGGCAGCCCCAACAAGTGCAGTTCGTTGTTGATGAAACCCATATCAAACGGCGCGTTGTGCGCCATCAACTCAGCGCCTTCGACAAATTCCAGAAAGCTGACGGCGATGTCGGCAAATTTTGCCCGACCGCGCAGCATGTCCCAGGTAAAGCCGTGTACCCGGGCGGCATCCTCGTCCACCTCGCGCTCAGGATCCAGATAATGATGGAAATGCCGTTTGGAAACTTTGCGCCCATCCATTTCTATCGCGGCTATCTCTATGATTCTATGACCTCTTTTTGGATCAAGGCCGGTCGTTTCGGTATCCAGTACGATTCTGCGCATTATCTTAAATCCCGCGTAGCGATTTGTTCGCTTCCTCGCCCGCTTGCGGGCTTGGTCGAATGGCCAGTTGTTTCACCAGGGAATTGAGGGAAGGCTGATTCATTATCCTCACCATGCCCGTTTGCCTGCCCCAAAATCATCTCTACACCTTTATTAGCCAACACGTCCGCGCACTCGTTCCCTTCGTGTCCGGCATGTCCCTTGACCCATATCCATTCTATCTTGTGCTGCGCCGCCGCCCCGTCCAGCCTGCGCCACAAATCATCGTTCTTGACGGATTTCCTGCTCGCGGTTTTCCAGCCGGAACGCTTCCAACCCGCCAGCCAGGTAGTAATGCCCTGATGCACATACTTGGAATCGGTGTGCAGCCGCACCTGACAAGGCCGCGTCAGCGCCTCCAGCGCGGCAATCGCTCCCATCAGTTCCATGCGGTTATTGGTGGTATGCGCCTCTCCGCCGAACAGTTCGCGCTCCTTGCCCTTGAGTCGCAACAACGCGCCCCATCCGCCTACGCCGGGGTTCCCCTTACAGGCTCCATCGGTAAAAATATCCACCACTCCATCACTCATACTTCAATCCTGCCCATCTTTTTCACTGTTTATCCGATGCATCGTTCTGTTGTTGAGCTTGGGAGCAACCGGCAACAGTTTATTCACCAAGCCTTTATTCCATTGCGGCATAATTAACCGCATACCCGGCACACGCTTCACCGCATGCAAAAAATACACCCCGCCACTCACCGCCCACCAGCGGTCTCCCACCGCTTCCATAAAGGCACTGCGCTCCAACAAACCTGGCTGATGGAATGGCGGCGCGTAAACCGCGAAACGCCCTCCCACCACCTCAAAACCCAACAAAGCCAACCAATCCTTCAAACGATGCAATGCGATAAAGTGCCCACACCACGGATAGCCCTGTTTTCGGCCCAGCGCGCGATGCAACCCCCATAAACTGCGCGGATTAAACCCGCTGATAATTAGATTTCCTTCCGGCATCAACACCCGTTCCACTTCGCGCAAAAGCAAGTGAGGATGTTCGGCGAATTCCAGCATATGAGGCAACACCAGCAAATCCAGACAGCCACAGGAAAAGGGTAACTCCTCGCCACACAGCCTCACATCCGCATGTTGTTCGGCACCACGAAGGCGTAAGGGAATCCGGCTGTTGCGCAGAAAATCGTGTTCGGGCAAACCCAGTTGCAGCGCGTTATAACCGAAAATATCATCCACCGTGCGATCAAAATAAGCCTGCTCGCGGCACAACACATACCCCCCCTGCGGGGTGGCAAACCATTCGTTCAAATTTTGCGCAACTGACTTACAATCAGACATCACTCAGCTTTCGATCGGGGTTCGTTACCATGTTCAACATTACCGCCATTTCTGCCTTCACAGACAACTACATCTGGGCCATCCACAATGACCGTCACGCCGTCATCGTTGACCCCGGCGAAGCTGCCCCCGTGCTGTCATTCCTTGCGGCAAGAAAACTGGCTCTGACGGGCATTTTTTGCACCCATCGCCATCACGACCACATCGGGGGCATCGCAGAATTGCGCGCAGTATACAACGTGCCCGTGTTTGGACGGCGACATGAAAAAAATCCGCACATCAGCCACGCGGTACGGGAAGGCGAACAGGTCAACTTGAATGAGTTTGGACTGGTGTTTGACATCATGGAGATTCCCGGCCATCTGGACGACCACATCGCCTTCATTGCGACCAATATCACCCCCCCCATCCTGTTCTGCGGCGATGTCCTGTTTGGCGCAGGCTGCGGCAAGAATTTTGAAGGCACGGTGGCACAACTACACCATTCCCTGCAACGTCTGAGCCGACTACCCGACATTACGCTGGCCTATTGCGCCCACGAATACACAGCATCTAACCTGCGCTTCGCCCTAGCCTGCGAACCGGGCAACTCAGCCGTGCAACAACGCGTTGAAAAGACTCGAGAAATGCGTGCTGAAAACCTGCCCACCGTCCCTTTTACCCTCGCACTGGAAAAAGCTACCAACCCATTTTTACGGTGCAATGCAGATGAAATCATCAAAACGCTACAGCAGCGCGGTTTGACTGATACCCGTGCAATCAACGTATTTACCGCACTACGAGCTTGGCGAGACAATTTTTAACCGGCCTATTTGCGTGGCTATTCAAGGGGAATGTCAGCCTTATCCTCAACAATTTCAACTCAATGTTCAATCAGTGATTGCAGTAACCGCCAATCTGGTTTATTCTGCGCGCCCTTCGGAGAGGTGGATGAGTGGTTTAAGTCGCACGCCTGGAAAGCGTGTTTGGGATAATATCCCAACGGGGGTTCGAATCCCCCCTTCTCCGCCAAATCAATGAGTTACGCTTGTTTTAACCAACAAGCGCAACCTCAAATAAGACAACTTTCTTGCTGGCACTGTGCCAGAATTGTGCCAAGAAAGTTGCTCTAAATCTCCACATTGTTGTTTCTTTCATCTCCACATTGTTGTTTCTTTCACTGTGCCAGAACAGTGCCAAAGTTAAACATGAAGAAATTCATGTTTTTCCAAGCTCTTTTCATGGCATTGAAGGAAGAGAAGTATTTCAAACAGCCAACCCTATGCAAGTCGCGTTCATCAATGGCGCTTTATTGCAACTAATTGTTTAAAAAGGAAATTTAAAGTTATATGTAGAATTCAACATGTAATTGCGACATAGCCTAGATTAAACCTGCCCACCCACACCTTTAAACTTCTCAACAAACGCCGCAATCTTCTGAAAAACACCTTGCT
>Ga0210042_1002348_pt1 | contig 14531 bp, 18 predicted proteins | sample CryGeymeta201518_FD_183982 | JGI IMG/M metagenome (GOLD analysis project Ga0210042, IMG submission 183982) | Groundwater microbial communities from Crystal Geyser aquifers in Utah, USA - Crystal Geyser metaG 2015-18 (SPAdes) (version 2) | ecosystem: Environmental > Aquatic > Deep subsurface >... | reverse complement strand
TGTTTTACCTAAATACACAATATGTTTAGGAAAAGGCATGCCTTTTCCCTACTCAATTTCAATATTTTGACTATTTTACTTTAAAAAAAAATTATTTTAGACTTGTGGGTAAACGATAGGGTTAAAACCCTGTTTTTATTTTTTGTCATGCGACATTTTGAGATGCACCCGAATTGGGAAAAGGAAAAGGGGACAAGGGACTTAGAATAGGGGAATACTAGGTTTTTGTTTTTAGAGATTTCATAAGTCCTCCCATTAGTCTGCCTATTTTTTCTGTTTGTAGTATTACTTTGTCTTGTGTTTTTTTGTCTAAATATTCTAATTTATGAGAAAGCATAATTTGAGTTTCTAATTCTCCCAAAGAACCTCTCGCAATAGATACAAATTGAAGGTATTGAGGAATACTATTTCTTTGATTTCCTTCTGCAATATTTGAGGGGATAGAAACGGCTGCTCTTTGCATTTGACTACTCAATCCATAAATTTCTGATTTTGGGAATTGTCTAGTAATTTTATAAATTTCTACAACTAGTTCCATGGCTTCTTGCCAAACTATCAAATCTTTAAAAGTTCGTATCATATTATGTGAATTAGTTTTTAAAATTTGAATATATAAATCACAAATATATCATTTTCTATTGTATTTTTACCATTTCCCAACTCCCATTTCCCAATATCTACTTCCCATTTCTTAACTATGCCTACTTTCTACCCACCCCAAAAAATTGAACTCTCCCAAAACCAAAAAAGTATTTTCTTAGCAGGAAGTATCGACATGGGAAATGCCGTTGATTGGCAACAAGAAATAATTACTCATTTCAAAGAAAATGAAACGTTTTGTTTTCTAAATCCACGTAGAAAAGATTGGGATAGTTCGTGGGAACAAACCATAGAAAACAAACATTTCAACGAGCAAGTAACTTGGGAGTTAGACGCTTTAGAACAAGCTGATTTGATTGTTTTTTATTTTGTACCTACTTCACAAGCTCCTATTAGTTTGTTGGAATTAGGGCTTTTTGCAAAGAATAAAAATGTTGTGGTTTGTTGTCCGACAGGATATTGGAGAAAAGGAAATGTAGATATTGTTTGTCAAAGATTTGGTATAAAACAGGTGGAAAGTTTGGAAGAATTAATGAAAGAAATCAAAAACACTTCTTCGATTATCTAATCTCAATAATGTATGTGGAATAATCACGAATTTAATTCTGATTCCTAAAGACTTATTCTTTATCAAAATTTACCGAAGAAACAGTAATAATTCTCTCAATAGCTCTAAAAATTTCTGAAAAAGTAACTTTATCCAAAATTTCAAAAGAAAGTGGTTGCGCTTTTTGATGCAAACGAACAACACTTGTTTTTACATTTTGTGGCTGACTTGGTAGCGCTTCTACCCAAAATTCTACTTCTAATTTAGTTGTTTTTTCTGATTCAGAAATTTTATAATCAAATTGAAAAGTAATAAAACTACGATTCACTTTCGGATAAGTGAGCCATTTATAATTCCAACCTTGGATTTTGGCAAACATACGGAGCTTTTTCTGCTCTAAAATTATTCCTTCAAAACGACTGCTTTCTTCTATTTCATTCTCTTCTTTTTTATCTATAATTCTTTCAAATGTTTTTCTAAAAACTTGCTGAAAAGGCTGTTTCAAATCTTTCTGTTTTATAAAATCTTGCCAATATTCTAATTTCTCATTATCCAACAAAACAGGGTGCAAAACACGAATTAAATCATTGTCGTTTACTTCAATAGGGTTTTTATTAGCATCAACAAAGCGACCAAAAGAAGACCAAACTGTTTTCCATTCTTTACCATTTTCTACCTGCCAAATCAAATTTTCTACAACTGTTCCCAAAAGTCCGTGATTCGCATAAGCATTTTGCCAATGTGAATAGGAGAAAGTTTTTTGAGTGAGATAGGTTTTTTCTAAACGTTCTCTTTGTAATGTGAGTGTTTTTTGTGCTTCGGTAGCTGTGTTTTTTAGCTTTTCTATTTTATGAGGAAGTTCCCTTTTTAGAGCAGCAGGAACAGTTTTTAATTCTTTTCCATTTGTATCAAACCAAGTTAGCTTGACTTTATTTTCTACGACTTGCATCTGATACGCATAGATTTTTTCAGGATTTACTCTTGACTGAATTTCTCCCTCTAAAAAACCATTTTCTAATCCATAATCAGGTAAATGATTTTCTAATAATTCAATGACTTCTACTTTTTGTTTTTTTGCAATTTGAGTAAGTTTTTTTTCAATCAATTTTTTTAGAGAAAGGGATTGCAACTGAATTTGTACAGAAAGAAGCGCAGATATTGGACTAACGTTTTTCTCATTCATTTCTATGTCTGCAAGTGCAAAAATAGCCTGTTCGGAAAGTTTATAGGATGCAATTCCTGTGATTTTATCCGTTTTTGCTTGTCTGTTTTTTCCTGCTTCTACTGCAAGTTCGGAAAGCAAATCAATAGAGTTTTGGTCTGCTACGAAAGGCAAAGCACGAATAAGACGAGCAAAAATCGTTTCGTTTGGGTATTCTAAGATATAATTTCGCTCGTGTTCCAATCCAGATTCATCTTTATAAAAAGCTGTTTTGGGTGGTGTAAGAATGATAAGTTCCAACCAACTATGAACTGTTTTTCGGAATGATTTTTTGCCTATTTTTTCTAGGATAGGCAAAATTTGTTTTTTATAACTTCGTGGTGTAACCTCAATAATTATTTCGAATAAATATGACCAAAGTAGCTGTTCTTTTTCGTCTGCGTAATCGAAAAATTCAGTTACTTTATCTCCCCAAACGTCTTCTTTATTTAGCATTATTGGTCAGTTAAGTAGTCGTACAAAATTAATAATACATATAACTGATTAGCGAGTGATTTTTAAGATAAAACACAAGATAAACAAAATTACAATTACTAATTATTATTTTTTATGCTCATTCAATTTTCTTTGTATTTATCTTCATTCATCATATAGATCATAAAAATCATTTACCAATAAGTTCAAGTCGTTTTTATTTTGTCCAACTACTTAGAATTCATTTTTTGAATCAGTTAATAGAAAACAGATTAAAAGAAGAAAAAACTATTGAAACTAATTTTCTTAAATTGCTAAGTAAAAATTTGAATAAAAAGAAATCTATTTTTACTATTCATAGAACAGAAAGCAAAGAGTTTTTATATTTTTTTTCTAAAAAAGATGAAAATGATAATCAATATGATTTTACAAATAATGTTGAAGTTTATGCTTAATTTACTTATTTGAGAGACATTATTATCTATTCAACCCAAAAGATTCGTATTTTTGAACTATGATTCAAAAACTTTGTAAACTCATTTCTTATATTTTCCATCCTGCCTTGATGCCAGTTGTGGGCTATTTGCTCTTTTTCTTTTTGCTAAGTAGCGAACCTTTTGGGCAACGACAAATTTTATTTTTAAGCCTTATTTTCTTAGGAACTTTTGTTGTTCCTGCTTTTTTCTTGCTTACGTTGCGTTATACTGGTTTTATTTCTTCCCTCAATATGGACAACAGAAAAGAAAGATATGTTCCGTTTATGTTCACTACTATTTTTTATACGCTTTTGGCTTATTTGATGATACAAAAAGTAGGATACGAAATTCAAGTAGTATTGCTGACTGGAGGAGTTGCGCTTTCTATGTGTTTGGCTACACTCGTTACACTTTTCCACAAAACAAGTATTCATACCATCGGAATTAGTGGACTTTTAGGTTTTTTATTTAGTTTTCAAGTTGCTAATACATCATTGGAACTGCTTTTGCCTATTGTTATTTTATTTTTTCTTACAGGAACAGTAATGAGTTCGAGGTTATATCTAAAAGCACATACTCCTAATGAAGTTTGGAGTGGTTTTTTGATAGGTTTTGGAACGTGCTTTGGAATTGTTGCTTGGGTTTTATAAGATAGATAAGTTTATTATCACAATTATATTAACACTTTATTTAGCAAAAAATTGTTAAATAATAGAGGTTTTTAGAAAAAAAATGAGTTTTATACAAAAAAAATCTCAAAAAACTTGCATGATAATCATTTTTTTTTGAATATTTCTGACTAAGCACTAAAGTTGCCTTTTGTGTAGCTTTCTTGTAGAAAAATTTGATAAAAAGAAATACTACCTATTCTATCGATATACTATTTTCAATTTATCGCTCACTACATAAGCGCAAAAGAAATTGGCTAAAAAAACTATCAAAATCGGAACACGAAACAGTCAGCTTGCTATGTGGCAGGCAGAGCATGTGCAGCGTCTGCTCCAATCACATGGCTTGACTACTGACATAATTGCTATCGAAACCAAAGGAGATAAAATTTTGCATAAAGCAATTTCCAAAATTGGTAGCAAGGGCGTTTTTACGGAAGAGCTTGAAGAAATGCTACATACAGGCAAAGTAGATTTGGCTGTCCATAGTGCAAAAGATATGGCTTCTACACTTCCAGACGGACTAGAATTGATAGCCTATACGCAGCGAGAAAAAGCGCATGATGTAGTGGTTAGTTATAATTCTGACTTCAAACTAGATGCTGCTGATAAATGGCTTGTCGGTACTTCTTCTACACGCAGAATAGCAATGCTCAAACATTATTATCCCAATATCAGAACTACAAATATGCGTGGAAATCTCCAAACACGTATGAGAAAGCTAGAAGAAGGACAATGTGATGCTTTACTTTTGGCTTATGCAGGTGTTCACCGAATGGGTTTTGAGGATTATATTGTTGATCATTTGTCTTTAGATGAATTTACGCCACAAGCAGGACAAGGCTCAATGACCATTGAGGTTTCTAGTAAAATAAGTAATCAGCTTAGAGAAAACATTCGTAAGATTATCAATGATGAGCAAACTGAATACTGTTTACTTGCCGAACGTGCTTATCTCAAGCATTTAGACGGTGGGTGTAGTATTCCTTCTTTTGTTTTGGCAAAATTGGAAGGCGATATGCTTCAAATTGATGCAGGTTTGATTAGTCTAAGTGGTAAAAAAATTATTCGTAAATCGGGTAAAATTCATAAAGACGAAGGACAAAAACTAGCCGTAGAACTTGCAAAACAAGTTTTGGACGCAGGTGGAGATAAAATTTTGACAAGAATAAAACAAAAATAGAACTACAAAACAGTAATATACTTTAAATGTAATTTTAATTCAATTATGGAAAACTTCATCAATTATCAAAAATTAGAAGACCGAAAAGAAGAACTTAGCAAAAGTTGGAATGATAAAAATAAGCCTTTTCGTTATATTGTATTTGAAGACTTTTTTACTCCAGAAGCAGCCGAAAAAATACATCAAAATTATCCAAAAGTAAAACAAGTAGAACCAACTGGTAATTTTGAAGAAGATCCAAATTGGAAATATACTACATACATTAATCAAAATAATAAATTTACAATGACAGAGTTTGATAATCAGCCGATTATCAAACACGTTTTTGAAGAACTCAATAGTCAGAAATTACTAGATATTGTAGAACAAATCACAGGGATTGAAGATTTACAAGCAGATGCAAAACTGTTTGGTGGTGGGCTTCATCAATCTACAAAAGGTGCTTTTCTTGATGTTCATGTTGATTTTAATTATCACCCAGAAACCAATTATCATCGTAGAATGAATATTATTATCTACATGAGTAAAGATTGGAAAAAAGAATATGAAGGCTACTTGGAGCTTTGGGATATGGACAAAAAAGTCCAAATCGAAAATGTAGAACCTCGTTTTAATCGCTGTGTAATTTTTGAAACTAATGAAATTTCTTTTCACGGACATCCTCATTCACTCAATACGCCAGACGGACAAAGCAGAAAATCAATAGCTGCTTATTATTACACCAAAACTCGCCCAGAAAACGAAATTGCAAAAGACCATAATACCGTTTATGTAAATGTAGAGGGAATGAAAGGCAGCGTAAAAAATCTCAAAACAGGTGTGAGAGCATTTTTGGAGCGAATCAATAAAAAATAGTTTTCTTTATGTAATTAGTAGAAATAACGGCAAGTCATTGTATTAATTTTCATTCTGAATTTAACTCTAAATTCTAATTTCTAAAATCTAAATTTATATATGAAAAAACCTTTTAATCTTCAAAAATGGATAGATGATAATCGCCATCTTTTGAAACCACCTGTCGGAAATCAACAAGTATATTTAGATAATGAAGATTATATTGTAATGGTTGTCGGAGGCCCCAATAGCAGAAAAGATTATCATTATAACGAAAGTGAAGAACTTTTTTATCAGCTTGAAGGAAATATTACTGTCAAGATTATCGAAGAGGGAAAATTTGTCGATGTTCCCATTGGTGCTGGCGAAATGTTTTTATTACCTGCAAAAGTTCCTCATTCACCTCAACGCACAGAAGGTTCTATTGGTCTTGTCATTGAGCGTTATAGAAGAGAAGGCGAAGAAGATGGTTTTATGTGGTATTGCGAAAACTGTGGAAATAAACTTTATGAAGAGCGTTTCGAATTGACAGATATTGTGGCGCAGCTTCCTAAAGTAATGCAGACATTTTATGCCTCAGAAGAGTTACGTACTTGTGATGCGTGTCAAACGGTCATGCAAGCTCCTCAAAAAACGAAGTAATCTTTAAAGTAAGATTATTTTTTGAATTGATTGATTGATTGATTTTCAATTTTATTTTACTCTAAATAATGCTAAATGAGAGGCGTTTATGATGTTTTGAAAAAAAAATCTCAAATAATTGAAAATAATTCAAAAATAATTGATATAAATAGTGGTTTTCTAATTATTTATCGTATATTTGATGCGAAGGAACAACTTAGATCCTTCATTTATTAGTTTTTTCCGTTAATTAGTTTTATGAATCTTTACGTATCAAATTTGCCTTATTCTATCTCAGAGGAAGAATTGGAGGCAGTATTTTCAGAACTTGGTGTAGTTACATCAACAAAAATTATCACAGACCGTGAAACACGTCGTTCAAGAGGTTTTGGTTTCGTTGAAATGGAATCAGAAGAAGATGGCGATGCAGCTATCGAAGAATTGAACGGTATCGAACTTAAAGGTCGTGAAATCCAAGTAAAAAAAGCCATTCCTAGAGAAAACAGAGGTGGTGGAAACTTTGGTGGTGGTCGCCCATCACGTGATTACTAAACAAAAATAATTGGCTTAGTTATCAATAGTAGTATTCGTACTAAATCTGTTTTTAATTGAATCAATATATGTTTAGCTCAATGTAATTTTACATTGACGACACAAAAAGCAACTTTCATCAGAAGGTTGCTTTTTTTACGTCTTATTCTCTTATAATTATGAGTATTTTTATAAAATTATAAATAAAAATTAGGGTAAACGCACGAAACTTTTTATACTGCTTTCAGTATGTTTAAACACACTTTAACTATCAGAGTAAATTCAATTTGCAAAGTTAAAAACTAGCTTGATTTGCTTTAAACGAGTACATTTTTTTTTCGTGCGTTTACCCTAAATAAAAATAGGAATTACACTATTTTTTTGCTATATTGAATGCTGAAGGAGTAATCTTATACTTCTTCATTTTTTACAGTTAATTAGTTTTATGAATATTTATGTATCAAACTTGCCTTATTCTATCTTAGAGGAAGAATTGGAGGCAATATTTTCAGAGCTTGGTGTAGTTACATCAACAAAAATCATTACAGACCGTGAAACAGGTCGCTCAAGAGGCTTCGGTTTTGTAGAAATGGAAACAGAAGAAGATGGCTTAGCAGCTATCGAAGAATTAAATGGTATTGAACTTAGTTCTCGTGAAATCCAAGTAAAAAAAGCCATTCCTAGAGAAAACAGAAGCTACAGTAATAGTAATGCTTACTAAACAAACTATTGATTTAATTATCAATAATTCGATTTTTATCGACTTTGTTTTAATTACATCAGTATATTCAAGATAAGATTTTAAATTCTTTCTTGAAGACAAAAAAAGCCTTTTCAATACTATTGAAAAGGCTTTTTTGTGTTAGCAATGTTTTATTCAAATTCTATCAAAACAGCTCCTTTTTCTACATTTTGTCCTTTATTTACAGAAATACTTTTGATTTTTCCTTCTCCTGTTGCTTTCAAAATATTTTCCATCTTCATGGCTTCCAAAATCATTAAAGGAGTTCCTTTTTCAGTCGTTGCTCCTTCTTCTATCAAAATATCCAAGACAAGCCCTGGCATAGGAGCTTTCAAATCGCTTACTTTCGCAGAAGCTGCATTTTCCATTCCTAGGCTTTCTAAAAGCAAATCCATTCTATCTTTTGCTGTAAGTGTATGGATATTTCCGTTGATACGGAGTTCGAATTCTTTTGTTTCATACTCAGATTTTATTATTTCTACTCTGTAAGAAACATTATTTCTCAAAACGTGAAATTCTCGTTCAGAAATTTGCTGAATATCAGATTCAATTAAATTCTCATTTAGAAAAAGAGATTCTGTTTTGGTAGCAGTATTCTTTTCTTTTCTAACTTGATAGGTAGTTGATTTTGTTGTGATTTGCATGAGATAATTACGGATTAAAAATTATGACCTGCTAAAGCAGCGAAGCTAATTACGGCTATATGGTTATTTTATATCAGAACAGCAAATTAATTAAAAATTAGAAAACAAAATAGTAATATTTTATTTCCCATTCCCCAATCTCCACTCCCTAATTCCCATATTTACTCCCCTTCTTCTTCCCAAACTTTAGGATTGCTACTATAATTTATTCCACCTAAAAGATACAAAACAATTACTCGTGAGTACCTAAAATAAAGGGGAACAAAAAGCATAAAACTTCCTAAAATAGACACAAAGAAAACCCACAAAGCAGGTCGCTCTTCTGTCAAAACACTTATAGTTACCATAAGGATAAGCATGTGTAATACTGCAAAGGCATAACTGACATACATAGCACTCCAAAAAAAGCCTAATATTCGTTCATATTTTAGATTACAAACAGAACAATTTCTGTGTGTTTTGGCAAAACTTAGACTAATTGCAGAATTTACGAAGACATCTCCCTTTCTACATCTAGGACATTTACATTGTAGGATTGCTTGAAATTTTGAGCGTTCTTTTTCCATTTCGTTCGTTTTGTTTTTTGTTACGGTACCAAAAAAAAGCAACTGTTCCGATAAGCAAATAAGGCATACAAAGTAAATACAAAATCCCTGAATTTAGGCGTGTACTTGCTTCTCCTGCTCCATTATTGAAATTATTTTCTACAGTTGCTCTACACATAGCACACTGTGCTTCTGCGTCTGTAATTCCGACTGTAAATGTGATTAAAATCAAAATAAAAAATACAAAAGTAAATTTTGAAATAGCACTTGTAATATTGTTAGTATTCATTTCTTTATAATTTATAATTTTTTTAGTCTTTAACTTAACCCACTTATTTTTATAACTTATTGATTGATACAAAGTTCGTTATTTTTTAAAATTTATTTTGTGATAGATGTCATAAAAATAAATTATTTTTGAATAATTGAATCTACAAATTCTTTAACCATTTTGCCACTTTCCAAATGACGAATAAAAGCCGAACCAATTATAGCACCATTAGCATAAGAAATAGCCTGCTCAAAAGATTTTCTGTCCGAAATTCCAAAACCAATTTGAGTTGGGTTTTTGAGTTGTAAAGTTTTTATTTTTTTGAAATAATCACTTTGTTTTTCAGACGATTCTGAACTTTTAGCACTTGTATTTCCTGTCGTACTGTTTGAAGAAACCATATAGACAAAACCATTACTTAATGCATCAATTTTTTTGATGCGCTCTTCCGAAGTTTGAGGAGTGATAAGGAAAATGGTATGTAATCCGTATTTTTTGAAAACAGATTTGTAGGTCAATTCATATTCAAATAATGGTAAATCAGGCAAAATAAGTCCGTCAATGCCTATTTCACTACATTTTTTACAAAAGTTTTCAATTCCAAATTGTAAAACAGGATTCAAATAACCCATCAAAACAATAGGCGTTTCTTTTATATTTCCTGCTTCATTTCGAATTCCTTCTAACTGTTCGAACATTTTTTTGATGCTCATTCCATTATCTAAAGCTATTTTATTGCTGTATTGAATTGTTTCTCCGTCTGCAATTGGGTCAGAAAAAGGCATTCCAATTTCTATTAAATCTGTTCCTGCATCGGCTAGTTCTACCAAAATACGACGAGTATCATCTAGTTTTGGAAAACCTGCTGTAAAATAAATAGTCAGAACGCCATTTGTTTTTTTTTGGAAAAGAGAATCTATACGGTTTTTTGTGGTAGTTGCTGTTTGCATAAATAGTCTAAACTTTAAACCCTAAGGGTATTTGAAGACCCTTAGGGTTTAGATAATTAGTAAATAATTTCAAAATTAGAATGGTAAATCATCATCAGCCATTGAAGAAGAAGTATCTTCTGTCGGAGGTGGAATATCGCCACTAAAAGGAGAGTCATTACTTCCTGTATCTTGGTTCATATCATTCATCATAGGGTCGGAATGTTCTATCGAACGAGCAGCCAAACTATTAAACCAACGAGGTTCGTCTTGAGGCGAACGTTGCCATTTTTTACCACGAATCCAGCTACTAACTTTTACTTTTTCGCCTTCTTTAAATTTATCTAATTTATCACAATCATCTTGCGTAAATTGAAAAATAATTTCTTGTGGATAATTTCCCTCTTCTATATTAAGTACAAATTCTCTTAATTGAAAACGTTCTGATTTTACGCTAGTAGGAAATATTTTTATTAGAGTTCCCTCTGTTTCGAATGATGGCATTTTATTTTGAGTTTTTGGAGTTCTTAAATTTTTATTATTCTGTCATTAGTGAAGACACCAACAACGGCAAGTTACACTTTCGCACCTTACAAGGTACGGTACATTTTTCTCACGCTAAAGCGTAAGCTACATTAAAACTGACGTAGAAAACGTATTTCATTTTCGAAGAGCATACGAATATCTGGAATATCATAACGCAAAAGAGCAATTCTTTCTATTCCCATTCCGAAAGCAAAACCGTTGTATTTTTTAGAATCAATATTTACATTTTCTAATACGTTAGGGTGAACCATTCCACAACCTAAAATTTCTAACCAGCCTGTTCCTTTTGTAAGTCTGTAATCCGATTCTGTTTTTGTTCCTAAATAAACATCTACTTCTGCACTTGGTTCTGTAAATGGAAAGTAAGAAGGACGAACACGAATTTTGGCATGTTGTCCGAAAAATTCTTTTGCAAAATAAAGAAGTGTTTGCTTTAATTGTGCAAAACTAACGCCTTCATTTACATACAATCCTTCAATCTGATGGAACATACAATGCGAACGAGAAGAAATAGTTTCATTACGAAAAACTCGCCCAACAGATAAAGTTCGGATAGGTGGTGCTTGATTTTTCATGACACGTACCTGTACAGGCGATGTATGTGTACGGAGCAAAATATCTGGGTCTTTTTCGATGAAAAAAGTATCTTGCATTTCTCTAGCAGGATGATTTTCAGGAAAATTAAGAGCTGTAAAGTTGTACCAATCCAATTCTATTTCGGGTCCTTCTGAAAGATTAAAACCAATACGTTCGAAAATCTGAATAATCTCATCACGAACCTGCGAAACTGGATGCAAACTTCCCAAAGGCTCATAAGCAGACGGCAAAGTAATATCTAAATCAGTTCCAGCATTTGCATCTTGAGCATCTTCAATTTCCTGTTTTTTGGTACGGAATTTTGATTCAGCAGCTTGTTTTAAAACATTTATTTGCTGTCCTAATGTTCTTTTTTCTTCTTTAGGAACAGTCTTAAATTCATCAAAAAGCGAAGAGAGTTTGCTGTTTCGGCTAATAAAATCTAAACGAAAGGTTTCTAGTTGCTCTACACTTTGAATTTCAAAATTTTCTACCTCTGAAAGTAGTGAATTTACTTTTTCTTGTAACATAAAAATTTCTGTGATGAATAAAGACTATTTTTTATTAAAATTAGGCTGCAATTTCGTTAAAAAAGTGGTTTTGTGCAAATCTTAATCTGTTCTGCTTCTTATTTCTTTCGCATAATTATCTATAAGTATTTTTTGTTAAAGACAGAGTTACAAATTTCTAAGGCAGCATAGAAGTAATAAGCCCACTTCGTATGGTTCGCCAAACATATCTCAATAAACTATCATTGTATTCTCTTTGGTATTTTATTTCGCCTTCTTTTCCTTCTACATTTTTAGCGATGACAGTATTGAGAAGTCCACTTAAAAACTTGCGTTTTTTGTTAGATTTTTTCTTGAGTAAAGTTACTTTTAAATTGTTATATGTGATATAAAACGTCCCTGTTGCATATCCATCATTTATTTTTGCATCAAACCAAGCTCTTTTGATTGTACCTGTATTTGCTTCAAAACGAGTAATAGGCGAAAGCATTTTATTAAGTGATGGAATTTCTATTTGTGTACAAAAACCCTTTATACTTCCTTCAAATGTATCTGTATTGAGTGGCATTTCCATTTCAATTTCGATTCTACTTTCCTTCATAAAATACATATCAGCTTGTATTTTGGCAGGTTTGGACTCTTCAAAGTTATGAAAATTAAGAGCTGTCATATTAAGACTATCAAAAGAGAGGCTTCCTATTCCATCCAATCCTTCTGCACGTTCTGAATAAATAATATTTCCTTCTTTTATTTGAAGCGTATCGATAGCCAAACTAATTTTCCATTGATAAGGCATTTTCTTTTCAGAAGGTTCTGGATGGCGATTTCGGTCTTTGAGAATAGAAATAGTAGGATTAAAAACTAGGATTTTATCGGCTTTGATGAGTTGTCTTTGAAGAGCTTGCCAGTCCAAATTATGAGCTTCTAATTGCTGTGTGTTCATTTCTAGTTTTTCATCCAAATCTTGTGATAACTGTACATTTTTGACTTTTACGAGTTTATTTTGATAATCAATTTCTCCTATTTTAAAGTTTGTTCCATTTTGGTGTGCCATTGAATAATTATTTATCAATAATTTTGCATCCGAAAAGCGCAATACATCAATGTACGAAGTATCAAAACTAACGGCATTCAATGTTCCGTGAAGTGTATCAACTGTTTGTAGAAAATTAGCCGTTTTGTGGTTCAACTGTTGAAAAGAAACTTGTATTTTCTTTGAGCTAAAACGAAAAGTAGGAGGTTTGAGCCATTTGGCTTCATTAATTTCTAAATCTAATTTTTTGAGTTGGATTATTGAGTTTGAGTTGTATTGATACTTTCCTGTCAGGTTTTGTATTTCCAAAATACCTACCGAAAGAGGCGCAACTACAAAATTAGCCACCGTATCAGCAGCACGAGAAACTCCTTGTGTAGAGTCAGCAACATATTTTATATCAATAACAGGATTTTGAAGGGTGAGTCTATCAGCATGCCATTCTCCATTAGAAAGATATTTCCAAATACTAGCTCCTTTAAAAACAACTTTTTCTACATTAATACTTGCTTGTGGTTTTCCTTTTTCTTCTGCTGAAATATTATCCGTTTTGATTTTTATTTTTTCTAAAGTTACTTTTGTAGGAAATAACCACACCTGAACATCACCTATTTCTATGCTGTAAGGCGATTCTTTATTTTCATTAATAGATGTTGTGATTTTTTCTTTTAGATAACTATCTAAATAATCAATAGCCACAAAGCCAGCAATTCCAAGAACTATAATGCCTCCCCCTAACATAATAAAGAGCTTTTTTAAGAAAACATTTTTCATAGAGATAATATAGATAGGATAACGTCGTAAAAATAAAGTTAAAAAAATAGATAGCATTGAGTTCTGTAAGAATAAGAACGCTAAATAAAAGGCAAAGTTTTTTTCTTAAAGGAAATTAGAGCAAAATAAATAATGACGCAAAAAAAGGGCGCATCTCAAAATGTCGTTTTTAGTAGGGAAAAGGCAAGCCTTTTCCCTACAACTATAAAATTAATAAAGTGACATTTTGAGATGCACCCCAAAAAAAACACTTCCCTTTAAAGTAAAAAGAAGTGTTTCAATCAAAGTAAATTAATTTTATATCTCAATATGAGTGACATTTTTCAAATTCTGCAAATTGACCAATTTTTGACAAAATAATAGTTTGCTTTTTTCCATAACGTAGGGTTTGCAAACCCTACGTTATGGAAAAAAGACATTTATACAGAATAAAATTTGGCAAAGATTTGCCTTTTTTTAAATGTCACTCATGTTGTTATCTTAAATTTTTATTTTTCTACTACAATTCTACGGCTGATTTGTCCCTTTTCTGTTTCAAATTGTAAAATATAAACTCCTGTTGAAAGGTCTTTTACAGAAAATTGAAGCGCAAAGTTTCCACTTGCATTCTTCTGTTCGTTGATTAGTTTCACTACTTTTCCCTGTGAATCAATAAGTTTTATATTTACGTTCATTGGACGGGCAACGGCATAATTTACAAGTGCAATCGTAGAAGAAGGATTTGGATACAGACTCAAAATAGCAATATCTGTAAATTCCTGACAACTACGGACAAGTTCATTTATAATACAAAAAATCTTATCTTTGTTTAAAAAAAACAGATGGCTATTGAAGATTACATTTCAGATTTACTCTCCTGCTATAGT
>Ga0210042_1002347_pt1 | contig 14547 bp, 11 predicted proteins | sample CryGeymeta201518_FD_183982 | JGI IMG/M metagenome (GOLD analysis project Ga0210042, IMG submission 183982) | Groundwater microbial communities from Crystal Geyser aquifers in Utah, USA - Crystal Geyser metaG 2015-18 (SPAdes) (version 2) | ecosystem: Environmental > Aquatic > Deep subsurface >... | reverse complement strand
TTCAGATGCCCCAGCGGGAAGGCGTTCGGGCCATCCGACAAGGCTTGCGACGGATTCGGATGCGTTTCCATGAACAGGCCGGAAATCCCGGCCGCCACCGCCGCACGCGCCAGCACCGGCACAAATTCGCGCTGGCCGCCGCTGACTGTCCCCTGCCCGCCCGGCAACTGCACCGAATGGGTGGCATCGAACACCACCGGGCAACCGGTGTTGCGCATCACTGCCAACGAACGCATGTCCGACACCAGGTTGTTATAACCGAATGACGCACCGCGTTCACACACCATGATGTTGTCCTGACCGCTGACATCGCGCGCTTTCTCGACCACATTCTGCATGTCCCAGGGGGATAAAAACTGCCCCTTCTTGATATTCACCGGCTTGCCACAGGTTGCCACGGCATGAATAAAATCGGTCTGCCGACACAAAAAAGCCGGGGTTTGCAATACATCCACCACGGCGGCAACGGCGGCAATTTCTTCTATGCTGTGCACGTCGGTCAACACCGGCACGCCGAGTTGCGACTTCACTTCATCGAGGATTTTAAGACCCGCCTCCAGACCAAAACCCCGGAACGACTTTCCCGAACTCCGGTTCGCTTTGTCGTAGGAAGACTTGTAAATGAACGGTAAGTTCAATTCGCGGCAAATTTCCTGCAACGCGCCGGCGGTATCTATCGCCATTTGCGGTGATTCGATCACGCAGGGACCGGCAATCAGAAACAGCGGGCGATTTAACCCGACTTCAAAATCACATAATTTCATGCGACCGCCTTTGGGGTGATTGCCTGACGTTGCAAAGCCGCCTCTACAAACGCATTAAACAGCGGGTGTCCGTAGCGCGGGGTGGAGGTAAATTCCGGGTGAAACTGTACGCCGATGAACCACGGGTGCATCGAGTGTGGCAACTCCATGATTTCAGGCAGATTTTCGGTAGGTGTCCGCGCCGAGATAATCAGCCCGCAGTTTTCCAGTTGCGGCACATAATGGTTGTTCACCTCATAACGGTGACGGTGGCGTTCATTCACCTCGTCGCCATAGATGCGCTGCGCCAGCGTATGCGCGTTAATCGGGCAACGCTGCGACCCTAGCCGCATCGTACCGCCCAGGTCGGAATCATTGCTGCGCGTCTCGACGCGGCCTTCGCGATCGCGCCATTCGGTGATCAGCGCCACCACTGGGTGTTCGGTTTCCATATCGAACTCAGTGCTGTTGGCATCCTTCATGCCCGCGACATGGCGCGCAAATTCGATAACTGCCAACTGCATGCCCAGACAGATGCCCAGATAAGGCACTTTGTTCTCGCGCGCAAAACGGATCGCATCCATCTTGCCTTCCGTGCCGCGCACGCCGAAACCGCCGGGCACCAGGATCGCGTCAAAGTGTTCCAGCGCTTGTGTTCCGTCTGTTTCCAGCGCTTCGGAATCAATATATTCGATATTGACGCGCGTTTCGGTGTGTATACCCGCGTGGCGCAAGGCTTCGATCAGCGACTTGTAGGATTCGGTCAGATCCACATACTTGCCGACCATGCCGATGGTGACCTCGTGTTGCGGATGCTCCAGCGCATTGACCAGTTTCGCCCATACCGACAAATCGGCGGGCGGCAAATCCAGACGCAATTCTTCGCAGATGATGCGATCCAAGCCCTGATCGTGCAGCATTTGCGGAATCATATAGATACTGTCCGCATCCCACATCGAAATCACCGCCTCTTCGCGCACGTTGGCGAACAGGGAAATTTTCGCGCGTTCTTCGTCGGGGATGCGGCGGTCGGCACGACATAGCAACGCAGTCGGGAAAATACCGATTTCGCGTAATTTTTGCACGCTGTGCTGGGTCGGTTTGGTCTTCAGTTCACCCGCCGTGGCGATGTAGGGAACCAGGGTCAGATGCACATAAGCGACCTGACTGCGCCCCATGCGCAGCCCCATCTGGCGCGCGGCTTCGAGGAACGGCAACGATTCGATGTCGCCCACCGTGCCGCCGATCTCGACGATCGCCACATCGGCCTGACCGTCGGGATAAGCCGCAGCACCCCGTTCGACGAAAGCCTGAATCTCGTTGGTAATATGCGGGATCACCTGCACCGTCTTGCCCAGATATTCGCCGCGCCGTTCCTTGCGGATCACGCTCTCATAAATCTGCCCGGTGGTGAAGTTGTTGGCGCGGCGCATCTTGGCGGAAATAAACCGCTCGTAGTGCCCCAAATCCAGATCCGTTTCCGCGCCGTCTTCGGTGACGAACACCTCGCCGTGCTGAAAGGGACTCATCGTGCCGGGATCAACATTGATATAAGGATCGAGCTTGAGCATGGTGACTTTGAGACCACGCGATTCAAGGATTGCAGCAAGAGAAGCGGCGGCGATTCCCTTCCCCAGGGAAGAGACCACGCCGCCGGTAATGAAGATGTACTTGGTCATGCAAAAGCCCGGAAAAAAATTTCGTAAGGCGCGATGATACCGTAAAACCCCCTATGCTCAAAGTTCAACACAACTTTTACCTGCGCGCTGCGTGCGGCGGAAGGGCATATCCGTTAATGAAAAACCGGCACGGAAAATTGCCCCGATTGCGTCACATCCTCACAATTTTCGGGGAAACAGATTTTCTGTCCACCGTTTTTCTTCGCGTGGTACATCGCCATATCCGCCCATTTAAGCAGCAGCTCCTGGCTGGCTTCGCGCCCGGTAAACAGGATGCAGCCTATACTTGCGCCGCAATGATGCGCTACCGCGACCTTTTCCCCCTCGTCGTTGGTGTATTGCAGCGTATAAATTACCGCCAAAGCAGCCTGCATTTTTTCCGCGATACCCAGCGCCTCTTGTGCGGCATTCACCCTTTTTTCACCCAGTTCGCTGAGTACCGCCACAAACTCATCGCCACCGTAACGCGCCACGGTGTCCACTTTGCGCACACAATGACTGAGGCGCTGCGCCAACTCGACCAGCAGCGCATCGCCCATACCATGTCCGTAAGTATCATTCAGCGGCTTGAAATTATTCAGATCAAGAAAGAGAACTGCACCAAAACTACCGTTGCGCTTGCTGGCAAGCATCGCCTGGCTCAGGCGGTCTTCCAACAAACGGCGGTTAGGCAGTTGCGTCAAGGTGTCATAAAAAGCCAGATTGCGGATTTCCATCTCGACCTGTTTACGCTTGCTGATGTCATGGGACACCACCACGACTTCGAGGATTTCCCCCTCGGCATCCCGGATGACCCCACATCTGGATTCCATCTCCCGCAAACTGCCATCCGGCAGGACGAAACGAAACTCGATCCGCTGGCCGATACCGGTTTTGACAACCTCGTTGAATACCGCTCGAACGCGCTCACGATCATCGGCATAAATTTCCGCGAAGCAATCCAATTTGTCCGGCGAGGAATCCTGTCCAAACAATTTATTATATGCAGGGCAGCTGTAAATCTGCCGTCCCTGCAAATCCAGCACCGTGATGAAATCGTCAATATTGTCGGAAATCAAATGAAAGAAAGCTTCCTGTTTGCCTATTGCTTGCTTGCTGAGCGTTTCGGCACGGATATAACTCGCCAACATCATCCCGACCACCGACAACGTGACAATATACAGCCAGAAATTCACCAGTTGAGTGCGCAGCAGATCGTCTGCGAACAGCCCCGTGTGACGATAAGCACCGAATAACGCCTGGCTGGCAATCAGTGCCAACAGCAGCAAAACGCCGTGTGCGCCAAACCGCACCGCAGCCCAGGCAACGAACAGAAACATCCAGAAATGTTGGGCGTACAGGCCGAACGAATCGGCTAACCAGCCCATAAAAAGAATATTTCCTGCCAAAAATGCCAAACCAAACAGCAGGACGATCTCGGGCAGGCGTTTGTAATCCAGCCGATCAGCGGGAAATTGATGCCAGACCAGCAGCAACGGCGCAACCAGCACCACCCCCAGCACATCCCCCATCCACCAGTGCAGCGCCTGGAGCGGATAAATATCGGGGGTAAAAATCCCCGCAACCAGCAACACCGAAGGACCCACCGCAGCGCCCACCAAGCCCGCCACACAGCCGCCCCAGAAGATCAAGCTGGTGTAGTCACGCAAAGCGTGCAGATTGACATCAAACTGGCTGTTGCGTTGCAACAGCCACACACCGGCCAGCGCCTCCAGCGTATTGCCCAGCGCAATCAGTGCGGGTGTCCAGATAGAATGATCCGCGATGATATGCGTCAGCAAGGCACCGAGGAACACCCCCCACGCATAACGCTTGCCGCACACCAGCAGCACGGCCAGCGCCAGACCGCTAGACGGCCAGAGGACGCTCGCGATGGAATTGGTGAAATAACCATGCACCACGCGCGCCAACATCAAATAGATGACTGCAACACCCACTTGCACCATTAACGTGCGCGCAACAGCGCTTCTATCGCCAGCACTGCCCTGCGCGACTTGATTGGTACAAATTCCCACGATGCCCCCTACAAGACTTCAGGAAAAACTTCAGATTCGCACTTTACAGGCTTGTTGTATATATGCCAAATGGCCTATTGCAAACCAGGCGTTATGGGTATAGGGACGACGCTTGTCGCCAGCGCGGCAATGAAACCCCTTGCACCAATTGACAAGCCAGATAAAAAAAACAACAATCCAGCCCCGCTACAGCACAGCACAGCACGACCCAAATAACCGGAAAACAGCAACCTTAACCCAAGGAGTTCGCATGTCCAGCATCCAGTCAGTAATGCAAGAAACCCGTGTTTTCACCCCTTCCGATGCCTTCGTCAAACAGGCCAATGTTTCCGGCATGGCGGCTTATCGGGCGCTATGCGCCGAGGCAGAGCAGGACTACACCGGTTTCTGGGGTCGGCTGGCGCGCGAAACCTTGCAATGGAAAAAACCTTTCACGCGAGTGCTGGACGAAAGCGCGGCTCCCTTCTACAAATGGTTTGAAGACGGTGAACTGAATGTTTCCTACAACTGCCTGGATACACATCTGGCCACTCAGGCTGAAAAGACCGCAATCATTTTCGAGGCGGATGACGGTCAGGTGACAAGAATCAATTACCGCGACTTGCACGCCCGCGTCTGCCAATTTGCCAACGGGCTGAAGTCGCGCGGCATCAAAAAAGGCGATCGCATCATCATTTACATGCCGATGAGCATCGAAGCGGTGATAGCCATGCAAGCCTGTGCGCGTATCGGCGCGATTCATTCAGTGGTTTTCGGTGGCTTTTCTTCCAGGAGCCTGCATGAGCGCATTACCGATGCCGAGGCTACTGCGGTGATTACCGCCGATGCACAACTGCGCGGGGGTCGGGTGATGCCGCTAAAACCGGCGGTTGATGAAGCCCTTTCGCTGGGCGGCTGCGCGGCAGTACACAGCGTCATCGTCTACCAACGCGCTGGCTGCGACACGGCATGGAATCCCGCCAACAATATCTGGTGGCATGATCTGGTGGCAAACCAAGCCACCGAATGCGAGCCGGAATGGGTAGGCGCGGAACACCCGCTATTCATCCTCTACACTTCCGGCTCGACCGGCAAACCCAAGGGCGTACAACATTCCAGCGGCGGCTATCTGCTGGGCGCAATGGTTTCGATGCAATGGGTGTTCGACTACAAGGCCAGCGATATTTTCTGGTGTACCGCCGACGTGGGCTGGATCACCGGACACAGCTATGTGGCTTACGGCCCGCTGGCAATGGGCGGCACGCAAGTGATCTTTGAAGGCGTGCCGACCTACCCTGATGCCGGACGCTTTTGGGAAATTATACAAAACCACAAGGTCACCACTTTTTACACCGCCCCCACCGCGATACGCTCGCTCATCAAGCTGGGCGGAGAGCTGCCTAAAAAGTATGATTTGTCCAGCCTGCGCCTGCTGGGTACAGTCGGCGAACCCATCAACCCGGAGGCATGGATGTGGTATTACAACACAGTAGGCGGCGCGCGTTGCCCGATTGTGGACACCTGGTGGCAGACCGAAACCGGCTGCCACATGATTGCCCCGCTGCCCGGCGCAGTGCCCACCATGCCGGGCAGTTGCACTTTGCCGTTGCCGGGTATCATGGCGGCCATCGTCAGCGAAACGGGGGAAGATGTACCCGAACATCAAGGCGGGTTCCTGGTTATCAAACGCCCCTTCCCCTCGCAGATACGCACCATCTGGGGCGACCCGGAACGCTACCGGACATCTTACTTCCCCACAGAAATGTGTGGCGCATACCTGGCAGGCGATTCGGCGCGCCGCGATGAACACGGCAATTTCTGGATCATGGGGCGCATAGACGATGTGCTGAATGTCTCCGGACACCGCCTGGGCACCATGGAAATCGAATCGGCACTGGTCGCCAACCCGCTGGTCGCCGAGGCAGCGGTAGTCGGAAAACCCCATGAAATCAAGGGTGAGGCAATCGTCGCCTTTGTCGTATTGAAAGGTGAATTGCCCGGCGAACCTGAAAAAATCCGTGCCATTGCCCACGCGCTGCGCGATTGGGTCGCCAGGGAAATTGGCCCGATTGCAAAACCTGACGAAATCCGTTTCGGCGACAATCTGCCCAAGACCCGCTCGGGCAAGATCATGCGCCGCCTGCTGCGCACCTTAGCCAAGGGCGAAGAAATCACCCAGGATGTTTCAACCCTGGAAAACCCCGCCATTCTGGAACAATTGAAAAATGCGGTGAAATAAGCCAGGCAAGGCGGAACGCTGGCGGTTCCGCCGGATGATGGCTTCAGTGATCCGATCCGCCCTGCGCATTGATTTTAGATTGACCTATCCGCCCTATCTCGGTTAGCATGACGCGCTTTCCTCCCCCCTCTGGAGTCCTGTCCGTGCCCTTGATTAAACTGATTTTCCCGATGCTGTTGGCAATCGGTATCGTATTGGACACCGCACAGGCCGAAGAACTGTTCTCCACAAGCGCCATCGCATCAAGCAAGGCGACTCCGCAAATCCTTTCCACCGCGCGCAATGTCAAATTGACCATTATCCAAAGCGACGACCCGGAAAATGGTGATTTATTGCAAAAAGTTCGCAACGGCTTCGCCATGGAGGAGCTGGACAGCCCGCTGATTGCCAAACACGAACAGTGGTATGCCAGCCGTCCCGAGTACGTTGCGCGCATGATGAGCCGCGCCAGCCTTTATCTTTATTACATTACCAACGAAGTCGAACGTCGCGGTATGCCCAGTGAAATCGCACTGTTGCCGATGATAGAAAGCGCCTACAACCCCATCGCCTACTCGACCAGCAGCGCATCGGGTATCTGGCAATTCATTCCCTCAACGGGCAAAAATTTCGGCTTGCAACAAAACTGGTGGTACGACGGTCGCCGCGACATCATCAGCGCCACTACCGGCGCACTGGATTATCTGCAAAAGTTGCACGGTAGGTTTGGCGACTGGCAATTGGCGCTCGCCGCCTATAACTGGGGGGAAGGTTCAGTATCACGCGCTCAGCAACGCAACCGCAAACTCGGCCTGCCGACCGATTACGCCAACCTTAAAATGCCTGAAGAAACAAGCAATTACGTACCAAAGCTACTCGCCATCAAAAACATTATCGCCCACCCTGCCAGCTATGGCCTGTCTCTGCCTGCCATCGCCAACGAACCCTATTTTGCCTCTGTTTCCACGGCAAACCCTATAGACGTGCAACTTGCTGCACAACTGGCTGACATGACTAAAGATGAGTTCATTGCGCTCAATCCGGCACACAATCGCCCGGTGATTTTACAGAGCAACAGCGATTATATTTTGCTGCCTGTGGACAAAATTGAGACTTTTCTGAACAACCTCGAAAGCTACGACAAACCGCTGGTAAACTGGCAAGCCTATCAGACCAAAAAAGGCGAAGTACTCGCCAACCTTGCGGCACGTTTTGGTCTTTCTACGGAAAAATTGCAGGAAGCGAACGGCATGTCAGCGCACAGCCATTTGAATTCCGGCGACACGCTGCTGGTTCCGCTCGTCAGCGTAGCCGACGCTGGAAAAGGCTCGTTCACAGCGTTCAACATGCCACTGAACCCCTTCCAGAAAAACGCCTTCACCGACAGCAGGAACTCCGTCCAACACCGAGTGTTGCGGGGTGAAACGCTGAGCAAAATAGCCCGCTTTTACCGTGTCAGCCTCACCAGGTTACGAAACTGGAATGGTCAAATCAAAAACATCAATGCCGGTCAGACGCTCACCATCATCAAGGACAGTACAGCCATTAAATCCAGTTCAGCAACAACACGCAGCGCCTCCCGGAAATACCTGAGCGCGCACCAAGCGATAAGCCACAAACAACGCTCCAGAAGAAAAAACCGATAGAACCAACCCTGTCCGCCAACACAGACAGCCAAAATGAGCGGGCAATGTTTTGCTGTCCCAGGCAACTACTGGCGGGGAGTCAGTTTTTTTGAAAAATTATTGACGTAGCGATAGGTCTTCCACACCCGCCATGCGCCCGTGACCAGTCCGACCCAGCCTTTGCGGCGCACCAGTGCCAAACCTGTCAAACCGATCACCAGCACGGGATGTGCAAAGAGGAAACGTCCCGCCAGCACAGCGCGATCCGCGATCAAAAACACGGGCTGCAAGCGTGCGTTCACTTCAGCCAACTCCTCGCGCTGAACGGAGATTCTCTCCAGCAAGGCGGCGCGACGGCGCATCAACTTTTGCTTACGCAGCCCCATTCCCGCCACCCAGTTGTTCCTTATCCTTGCTTAATTCGGTCAGACTGACTGAGAAAAGCCTCGATTTAAGCCGTGCCAGCATCCTCAGCTTGCTTACCAGCACCATGCCCAACATCAAAAACACCGCAGCAGCCCCGCCCAGCACTGCAAGTCGGTGATCATCCCAGAACAAAACCACCACGAATACCGTCAACAGCATGATACTCATGCCGATACAGAATAATGCCAACAAAAAATAAAGGAGCATCTGCTCCAGATGCAGACGCTCCTCGTGCAACTCATTCGCCAGCAACTCCAGACGGGTTGATGCGATGGCGATCAGCGTGGACAGCAGCCGCTTGATTGACACCATCAGACCTGTTTCAGGCATCGCTTTAACGGCCACGCGAAATCAACACACCGACCACCAGGCCGACTGCTGCTGCAAAACCTACCGCACGCCAGGGATTTTCCTGCACGTAGTCGTCGGTGGCTCGGGCAGCCTGGCGGGTTCTTTCCAGCATGGCATCTTCAGCATCCGCCATGCGCGCCTTGGCAACGATCAGCCTATCCTGGATGCGTTCCCTCACTTCACTGACTTTTTCGCCAGCTTGGCTGGCAGTCAATTTCAGCAGCTCTTCGGCATCAGCCACCACCAATTGCAAATCCTGCATCAATTTTTCCTTGCTAACATCACCGGATACGACGTTTGAAGTAGTACTCATATAATTCTCCTAAAGCAGATTAAAAATCGGCCTGGTTAACAACCAGACTCGCCCAACCACGCACACGGCATCCTTTGTAATCCAAAGGTCGCAACGCGTCAACTTTAATTAGCCGCTTTTATCGGAAAAAAACAATGCACCACCTGGCTGGCCGAAAAATTGCTCGCTGGCGGGTAATTTTCCCGGCAAATCGTCTCGGCATAACGGCAGCGCGGCGCAAAGTGGCAACCTTGCGGCGGATGGGCGGGCGACGGCAAATCCCCTTCCAGCCGGATGAACTCCCGCTGCCGGCCATCCATGCGCGGCACGGCAGAAAGCAAGGCCTGAGTATAGGGGTGACGGGGCGCGCGCAACACTTCATCCGCCGTGCCGCGTTCGACGATGCGCCCCAGATACATCACGCAAACCTCGTGTGCCAGATAGTCAACCACCGCCAGATTGTGCGTGATAAACAGATAGGCCAGCTTCAGCTCTTGTTGCAACTCCTTGAGTAAATTAAGAATTTGCGCCTGAACCGAGACATCCAGCGCACTGGTCGGCTCGTCGCAAATCAATAGTTTCGGCGACACCGCCAGCGCGCGGGCAATCGCAATGCGTTGCCGTTGACCCCCGGAAAACTCGTGCGGATAACGCCATTTTGCGGTGCGCGCCAGACCCACTTTATCCAGCAGCCCGTCAATATGCGCCTGACGGCTGACACTCCCGCCGCCGATCCGCATCGCACTCATGCCCTCTTCGAGGATTTCCGCCACGCGCATCTTGGGGTTCAACGAGGCGTAAGGGTCTTGAAACACCATCTGCATCGCGGCGCGTTGTACACGCAACTCGCGCGGCTTCAAACCTATCAACTCGCGCCCTGCAAACTGCACGCTGCCCGCCGTGGGCGCGACCAATTGCAACACCGCCTTGCCCAGCGTGGTCTTGCCGCAGCCGGATTCGCCCACCAGCGCCAGCGTCCGCCCGACAGGAATAGCCAGCGACACCCCGTCCACCGCCTTCACCGCGCCCGTCACCCTTTGCAAAATACCGTGGCGGATCGGGAAATGAACGCGCAGGTCAAAGACATTGAGGAGCAAATTGCAGGACTCAAGGTTCAAGGTGGGTTCGACACCCTCTGGAGAATGTACCGACTTATCCTCCCCCCCCATTTCTTGTGCCTTTGCCCCCTGCCCCTCATAAAGGTGGCACCTCACCCCCTGCTGCGACGAAACCCTGATCCATTCCGGGGTCTGTTCGCGGCATTTCTCCCACGCCAGATCACAACGCGCCGCGAAACGGCAACCCTGCTGGATACTGCCCAGCGGTGGCACACTGCCGGGGATAGACACCAGGGTACGGCGGCTGGCATCCGGCAACGCGGCAAACAATTTTTGCGTATAGGGATGCAAGGGCTGCGCGAACAACTGCTCGCGTGTCGCCTGTTCGACAATCTGCCCGGCATACATCACGCCAACCCGGTGCGCGTTCTCCGCCACCACGCCCAGATCATGCGTAATCAACAATATCCCCATGTCGGACTTGTCCTGCGTGTCGCGCAGCAATTGCAGCACCTGCGCCTGTATCGTCACATCCAGCGCCGTGGTCGGCTCGTCTGCGATAAGCAATTTCGGCCTGCCCGCCAGCGCCATCGCAATCATCACGCGCTGCTTCATGCCGCCGGACAACTGGAACGGATACTCGTCCACGCGCCGCGCCGGGTCGGGAATACCGACCTGATCCAGCAACTCGACGCAACGCTTTTTTATCCCCTCTCCCGCAGGCGGGAGAGGGGTTGGGGGTGAGGGTATCCGCTGATGCAGCACCAGCACCTCGGCAATCTGCGCACCCACCGTCATCACCGGATTCAAACTCAGCCCCGGTTCCTGAAAAATCATCGCCATCTTGCCGCCGCGCACCGCCCGCATCTCGCGCTCCGGCAAACCGAACAGCTCGATACCCGCCACCCGCACTGACCCCCCCGTATTCACCACGCCGTCTGGCAGCAGGCGCATCAAGGAGAGCGCCGTCATGGACTTGCCGCAGCCCGATTCGCCCAGCAGCGCGAAAGTCTCCCCCGCCGCGATGTCGAAGGAAATCCCATCCACGATAGCAACACCGCTTTGCAGGCCCGTGACCAGATTCTCGACTCTGAGCAGACTCATACATCCGCCTCAGTCTGAGTCTGGCTCAAAAGTATTGTTTTGTGGTTTTTTTCCATATCTGTGGAAAACTATTTTTTGAACTCAAAAAGCGGGAAAGAATCCCGCTTGCATTATACGTTGCGGCAGCTGAGGTTAGTTTTCGACTTTAAGGAAAATATTGATCGCCACCAGTTGTTACGTACAAACAAAAAATACATAGGCCAAAATACATAGACATTTCGGCATATTGACACCTCTGAACTGCGCGCTGAGAATAACTTCACGGTTGGTTGTCAAAAGGAAATATGGGCACAACTCGTAGCACCCAGATCAGAATTAATTCGAGTCTGACCCTAATTATTTTGACCCTAATTATTTCCCTAATTATTTTAAGTCTGACCCTAATTATTTTATTGAGTCTGACCCTAATTATTTTATTTTAAAAAAACAGGGTCTGGCTGTTGTATGGAAAATGTGTCAATACAAGACTTGACCCTGTAACCTGCGTTGCGTTTTTGTGCGGATGCTGTAATGTTCTACCCTGATCTTGTCGCGGACTTGATCGAGCAGTTTCGGCGGAGTGGTTTTAGGTGTGATTTCAGTGTTCATAACATCGCCTTATTATGTACAGTAGTCAAAAACAAACAAGGAGTTAAACTTGAAAACCAGCCGAATTCTACTCTTTATCGGCGCAGGATATACACCGATTTCGGTGTCAACATTACGTTAGCGCTACAACAACGCCGCCACCTGCTCCGCAATTGCTTTGCCAAGTAAAGGCGGTACAGCATTACCAATTTGTTTAACAATCTGCGTTCTATTTCCAAAGAATTCAAAGTCATCATCAAAAGACTGAAGCCTTGCCCCCTCTCGTGGCGTAAGAGCCCTGTCTTGCATCGGATGAATGCACCGATTAGAAGCAGGATGAACAAAATTTACTGTAATAGTTACAGCCGGCTCATCTGCATCTAATCTTGAATAGCATGAGCTAAACCCACTCGTTATTAGGTGTTTAGGAATACAGTCAATGTTTCTGCCTGCATGGCGAATTATCTCTAGCATTTTCTCTGTATGAACCGTCGACGAGTGCAGTTTTAGAGTTTTTGTATTTTTTCGCCGTTTCGTCTGATAGTCATTTTTGGGCGTAGAAGTGTATATTTCCATTTCCTCACCAGAAGCGATTTTAGGTAAATCACCTATCGCATCCAGTACGGTTACCGCAGGCAAAAGCTGGTTATCAATGAATAGATCGCCGTTTGCCGCAGAAACCACTTTTCTCCTATCTCTGAAACCAATTGTTGCGCCATCAAAATAGTGTGTTGGCTCTGGAAACCTTATCACCCCGCCTTTTTCAACTCCAATCATTATCAAACGCTCACGTTTCTGCGGAACGCCATAATGCGCAGCATTAAGCAGCCGCCAATCGCAATCATAACCAAGCCCCTTAAAGCATTCTTGCATAGCAGAAATTGTTTCGCCATTTTTGTGGGTTGCAAGTCCGGTTACATTCTCTAACACAAAAACATTTGGCCTGAAGTAGTTCACATATGATGCAAACTCTTCAAAAAGAGTATTTCGAGGATCGTCATCATTTACAGAGCGAAATGGCCTGATTGATGAAAATCCTTGGCAAGGAGGGCCGCCTACTATTACAGATATATCACCTCGGCCCAATCCGATTTTCTCTGCCACTTCACTTTTTTTGTATTTTCTTATATCGCCAGAAACTCCAAATGCCTCTTTGTGGTTCAACTTGAATGTTTCAACAGAAGTTGGCAACAAATCAATTCCAAATATAACCTCGAAATTGCCTTGCGAAGCACTTTCAAAACCCTTTGAGAAACCGCCAGTGCCACAAAAGAGATCGAGTAGTTTGTTCATGAAATTCCCCTTAGCTTAATCCGGTGGAGACTATAGTCTCGTTGTTGGGCAATGTCAATCCACTTACACTCTCCGCCATTGAATGCAAAGAGCGAAAAGACATGAGCAGAGACCAAGAATTTCTCACTGGCTTCATTGATCTAGTGAAAGAACTTCGGATGCAAGCGGGGCTGACTATTGAACAATTAGCCGACATGGCAGGTGTTCATAGAACAACAATTGGTTTGCTTGAGAGGCATGAGCGAACACCGACGCTCGCTGTTGCTCACCAAATTGCCGCCGCATTAGGACACCCACTTCATGAATTGGTACAAGAAGCTGGCGCTATAGCTGCGGGGAAGGCAAGCGTCTCCGAATTGGCAGCGATTCATAACGCAAGAACTCCGAAGGCAGACTATTTACGAAATATTGAGGCATATCGGCGAATTACTGGAATGGGTGGCGAGAATCTTCTTGGGGCGATCAATAGTTGTTACCAAACCCTTGACCTTATTGATGAGCAGTTAATCGAAAAGGGATCTCCGCCCATTGCCCACTTGGTTGAGCTTGCCAATTTATCTTCAATGGTCGGAAATATGATTGGTGGTGGGCTTGCCGATCATTCGAACGGTTTATACAAGAGAAATAGGCCGCATACTTATCCTGATCTTTTGCCAATTGGCAAAGGCGCTGTTGCCTTAGAACTCAAGGTGGCACTAGAAACCAACAAACCCAAAGGGCATCTGCCGAAAGCCGGGACATATATCACGTTCCGCTATGTGCTTGGAACAAAGACAGGCGAATACACGAAAGGTAAAGATCAACGAGGAGACACGGTTTGGATTTGGGAAGTCAAAGTGGGAAAGTTGCGTGAGAGTGATTTTTCATGCAGCAACACTGAAGGCGATTCAGGCAAAACAGCAGTAATTAAAACAAGCGTTCATAATGAAATGAGCTTGGTCTATTACGCTCCCTCGCTACTACCATATCGGCGTGGCGACAATGACACCTACCCTGGATTTAACTGATGAAAAGCGCTAACCCGGCGTTCGAGGGGACTGCCGAAAAGCGTGGCAGCCCCTCAACTCTACGTTGAACTAAACCGCTGACGCGGTGGCGGAAGTCCACAGCCCCCCGCATTCTTCTTTGGTCCAGACTTGCATTTGAGGTTGTTGAGGTGAAACCTTGTCGGTGGGGAATTTTCCCTTCTTTCAAGGA
>Ga0210042_1002346_pt1 | contig 14548 bp, 15 predicted proteins | sample CryGeymeta201518_FD_183982 | JGI IMG/M metagenome (GOLD analysis project Ga0210042, IMG submission 183982) | Groundwater microbial communities from Crystal Geyser aquifers in Utah, USA - Crystal Geyser metaG 2015-18 (SPAdes) (version 2) | ecosystem: Environmental > Aquatic > Deep subsurface >... | reverse complement strand
CACCGAAGTGGAAGTTCGCAGAACTTCACCCGTGGGCGTGTGGTGAGCACCCAACACACTGCTGTGCACGCAGAGGCGTCGAACTTGTGCAATAGCTTCGGTGTATTCCTAACCTTCGCGAGTATAGAGACCCCATGCCACTTCTCTTCATGTCTTCCCTGCTTAGCCTGTCCCCAATGGCGGGAGCCGCCGAGCTGCCGCTGACGATTGCCGGCGACTTCGTCGTCCGCGTTGGCCCGGGGGAGGTGGAGGTCAACGGCAAACGAGTTGGCGTGCTCGCCGCTGTTGATCTGCAAGTCGCGCCGCCGGAGGTCGTCACGGTCACCGACGAAGCCCACGGCCGCTTGCCGGTCTTCAATGACAAGGCAGCGCCGTGGACCAAGGGCACGAAGCTGCGCGGCGCGACGACCTTGGAGACCACTGCGGCAGACATGCTCGTGCCGGACTCTGTGCGCGTCAAGCTGGCAAAGGACGACGGCGAGGCGTTGGAGCCGGACAAAGACTATGGCATTGACCGGCGCTGGGGGACGGTTGGCCGGCTCGAGGGCGGCAGGATCGGCGACGCCACTCCGGTGTACGTGGACTACCAGTACGGCGTGTGTCGCCTCGATTCCGTGGTAGTGGACGCGGCAGGCAAAGTGTCGCTGCTCGCTGGCAAGTCGCATGTGAACGTGCCGTGGCCGCCGGAGGTTCCGGCCGGGCAGAAGCGCGTCGCCAATGTCTGGATCCCAGGCCGCCTGTCGAAGCTCGCCGAGGCGAACTTGTTCCCGGTCCAGGCCGAAGCCTACCCCGAGCCACCGCAGCAGCACCCGACGCCGGCCGAGCGACTCCTCCCCAAGTCCCTCGCCAAACTCCGCTCCGGGGAGAAGCTGACCATTCTCGCCTGGGGCGACAGCGTCACTGTCGGCACGTTCGTTCCCGACTGGGAGCACAACCGCTGGCAGGAGCAGTTCGTCGCCCGACTGCAGGAGCGCTTCCCCAAGGCCGACATTGAGCTGACCACCGTCGCCTGGGGCGGTCGCAACACCCAGAGCTTCCTGGACGAGCCACCGGGCAGCCAGTACAACTACAAGGAACAAGTGCTCGCCCGCAAGCCCGACCTGATCGTCTCCGAGTTTGTCAACGACGCCTCCCTCGACCCCGCGGGCGTCGAGCAGATGTACAGCCAGCGCCTGGCCGACTTCAACCAGCGCGGCGCCGAATGGGCGATCCTGACCCCGCACTACGTCCGCCCCGACTGGATGGGTCTCCCCTCCGAGCGCGACTGCGACAATGACCCGCGCCCTTACGTGAAAGGACTCCGCGAGTTCGCTGCCACCCACAACGTCGCCCTGGCCGACGCCTCCCTCCGCTGGGGCCACCTCTGGCGCCAAGGCCTCCCCTACACCACGCTCCTCCTGAACGCCATCAACCACCCCGACCAGCGCGGGATGAAGCTGTTTGCCGACGCGCTGCTGGCGTTGTTTCCATGAAACGCACACTCCGTAGCCTGCCAGCGCCCGGGGGACTGCGGGGTCCCTTCGTAGCTCGGCGTGCCAGCGCGCCACGCTTCCTTCTCGCCCGTAACCGCCCGCGGCCTACGGGGCCTCCTGAGTAGGTGTTCCGAGACATGCCCGCTCTCCTCATCAGCTACACCCTCTGGGGCAATGGCGCTCTGGACGTCATCGACCAGCTCGCGTGGCTGAAGGCGCGTGGGTTCGAGGCGTTGGGCTTCCATACCAACGAGCGACTGGCGCCCGACCGGGGGCTGGACATCCGCGAGTTGACCGACGCGGACTGGGCGCGGCTGCGGCAGGAGGTCGCGGGGCTGAGGGGCATCGAGGTTCACGCGCCGATCCAGGACGAACTGTCACTGGTGGCAACAGACGCGACGGCTCGGCGGGAGTCGGTCCACAGACTGAGCCGCCACTTGGAATTCGCCGCCAAGCTCGGCGCGGACGTGGTGGTTGTGCATTCGGGTGCGGGCGAGAACGGGACGACCTGGGAACAGCGGCGAGCGGCACTTGTCGACTCGTTGCGGCAGCTCGAGGCGGTGTGCGCGCGCACCGGCGTCCCGCTGTCGCTGGAGGTCGCGGACGACCTGATCGTGGCGGATCGGCTCGACGTGCTCACCGAGGTGGAATGCCCGCATCTCGGGATCTGCCTGGATGTCGGTCACATTGCGTTTCAGCGCGACGGCCGGCCGGGGTACGCCCACTACGGCTCCATTCCCGGCTTCATCGAGCATCGGGGGAAGCGGCTCAACCACGTGCACTTCCACGACTACGACGGCAAGCGTGACCACCTCGGGCTCGGTGCCGGCCACCTCGACCTGAAGGGGATCCTGCAGGCACTCCGCCGCGTCGGCTACGCCGGCATGTTGGCACTGGAACTGGCGCCCGAAGCCGTGCCTGCCGAGAAAGCGGCCGCGCAGAAAGACCTGCTGCTCAAGTGGGTGCAGGAGGTCTGGGAGGGGCACGAGCCAGACAGGGACAGTCGTGGTTCTGTGGGAACCACCCCTGCCGGCGCTTCGGTTGAGCACCACGGAGAACTCAACTGAGTTTGTGGAGGGCAACGCGGGTTCGGGCTACGGCTTGACCATTGCCTCAGTGTATCGCATCGCGACTGCGAACTCGTGTCCTTCAACGTCGCTCAAGCCCACAGAATAGTACAGAGTCACGATTGTGCCATCGTCCAACTGCACACTGCTGGGATAGCCGCAGTCGCTGCTTACGCATGTCCAACCGACCATGACGCGGTGTGCGTAGTCCCACGTCCGGCCGCTGTCGGAACTGAGAATGGCGCTGCAACCCAACGGCTCGCGGCGATTGCCGTAGGTCATCTGCAGCGTCCCGTCGGTCAGGCGGATCAAGTCGGCGGGGTGCTGGGACTTCTCGGTAACGGGTTTCGCGTCGCCCCAAGTGCGCCCGCCGTCAAGCGACTCCAGCAACTCAACGTTGCCGAGGGAGTACGTTCGCGCCGCCGCCAGGAGGTGCTGACTGGTCAGCGCCAGCAACGCCGTCTCGTTGTGGTCACGCGTGGACACGAAGCTGAAGTCGCCCCAAGTGCGCCCGTTGTCGCGGCTGCGGACAATGCCGACCAGCTGCGTGGCGCCGTCGGGCACTTTGGGTTCGCCAGTCCAGTCGGGATCGGCACTGCCGTATACCGACATCAACGCGGTACCGTCCTCGGTCACGACGATCTTCCCGTAGGGTGAGCCGCCACGGACCGGGCCCACGAACAGCTTCTGCTTCTCGCTCCACGTCTTGCCGTTGTCGGCGCTCGTAACGTAGAAGTCAATGTACTCGCCAGCCTTGGTGTCCCACTCGCCCTTCTCGTTGTACGTCTGCGCCTCGGCATACGCGCAGACGATCGTGCCGTCCGGCATTTGGCCGAAGGCAGGGTTGCGGTCGTCCCACTTGGAGTCGACGATGACCGTCGGCGCCGACCAACTCCTGCCGCCGTCAGTGGAGCGGATGAAGTCCAGCCGTCCCCCGATGCCAATGTGGGGCGCGCCGCCACGGACTACTGCTGCGATTGAGCCCTCCCGCAGCTTGATGAGTACCGGGAAGTACCCCTCCCCTTTGGTGGCGACCACACGCTCCGCCGCCGAGAGTATCTTGCAGTCGAGGTCGTCGTGAGGAACTGATTCTGCCATGAGCTGCCACTCCTTCTCGAGTTTGCCCCGGGCGCCTTCCGCGCGCAGGTCGTCGAACAGAATATGCCCCTGCCCGGCGCGCAAGCCAACGGCGCCGGCCTTGTACGTGTTGTCGTCTGCTTCTGCGAGCAGCTTGCCGTCCAGGGACGCGGCGAGGTGGCCGCCAGCCAGCTCGAACCGTGCCTGGTGCCACACTTCGGGCGCAATGGTGATTCCAGGAACGCGCTTCAGCTCGTTCCACGGCTTGCCCGGATCAACGCGGACGAGGATGACCTGCGAGAACCGGCTGTCGTAGTGCACGTAGTAGTAGCGCGTACTGTCCTGGGAGGCCAGCACGATTCCCGGCGCGCGGACGCCGCCGCCTTCGTTGAGGATCTTGAAGCGGACGTCGACCCGCACCTCGCCGAACACCTGGCCGGGCAACCACGTGATAGTGCCGGTCCGCCTGGGTTCGACGGCCTCCAGCACGCCTTCTCGGACCACCCACTCCTTGGTCAACGGCTGCCAGGTCGGCGAGCCGGTTGATCCGTCAGCGTAGGTGTCGAACTTGTCTTCGACGACCAGCGGCTCTTCGGCGTGACAAACGCCCGCGGCAAGCGCGAACAGCACCACAAACCAGGGCTTCACGGTGTGCTCCCTCCAAGTGTACCGGCGATGCTGTTTTCGCCACCCGAGGGCGGGTCCCCTGCCTGGTGGCAACGGCGGCGCCAATCGGCAAGGGAGGCGCACCCTCCCGGTCGAGCTTGCTGGAGGAACTGCCGCCTGGAGGCCGAAGACGTGGTCACGACCTCGGGCTGGAGTACCGCGTTCGTCCCCAACGGCACCGAGGTACCGCTGATTGAGAAGGACCCCGTCTTCTACCAGGGTCTGGCGACTCCGGGCTTGCTCAACCGCGAGCTGATGCTGTTGACGTACGCCGGCGACAACTACATCTGTGTGCCGGGCAAGCGGCAGCCGGGGATCTACATGGGCGTCAGCATGAGTGTGGACTCCCTCCGCATCGGCGCGGGACCGGACCGGCAGCCGTGGACGGGGAAGATGCCGCCGCCGGTGTTCGCTGAGTGGACGGCCAGCGTGCCTGCGGTCACCCATGCTGCCGCTGCAGTGCCCGCCGCGACGTGTCGTCCGCCGCGCCCGGGCACCTCAGCGTTTCACGTCATCCAGAGCAGACTCGACACCTATCCCTACCGGCCCGGACTGGTGGCGCGCTTCGATCAGAACAGCCTCACGCTCACCGCGAACATAGGCACCCAGACTGATACCGGCTGGGCATTCGCAGGGCTTGAGGCAGTGGGTCTGAATGACCTAACTGTCGACGTTCGCAAGGCTGGCGAGGTCGTCGGTCGCCATGAGAACTCCTTCGCCGGGCTGGTGGTGGACTACCACGGTCCGCACGGGTACCAGAAGCGGGTATGGTACGGACTGGGTGCGGGCAGCCCTGAGCGTTACGACCTCCGCCCGGCCGACTGGATTCTCGACGGTCCGCCGCTCTCCTTGGCGCGGACACTGGCATTCAACTCCGAGTTTGTTGACCTGTCGCACTGAGCGAGACAGGCAGACAGCCGGCTCAAGCTGTTGCTCGCGACGAAGGCCCCTCCTGACTGGGACGGGAGGGTGTGGTGTGCAGCAGGCGTCCAGGATCTGCCGCGGAGCGCAGGTTTGACGGTTCGCCTCGCGCAACTGACGGGGCAGAGCCGCGGGTCTGCTGCGGCAAGCAAGCCTCCCGCGAAGCTCGAGATTCTGGCGGACACGAAAACCCGGTACGCGGTCTCCCTCGCCAACGGCGCCCTCCAGGGCGGCCGGGATCTTGCCACGGGACGCAAGGCGATGGTCGCCGGTAACGACCGGTACCTCGTGGAGACGGAGTACGACGTCACGCGCGCCACGGAACTGCTGGATCGCGTCCAGAGAGTGGAGCGCGGAACGGCTGGCGACAGACCCCTGGTGGTGATGACCTGCCGGAACGCTGCACTCCCCGACCTCACCATCCTCAAGCGCTACACGCTCGAACCGGACCGCGTCCTCAGCAAGCAAGTCTCGTTCACGACGACTGACCGCACGGGCTTCTTCCTCCGCTACGAAGCCGATACCCAACTGGACGCGCAGTTCCTGGCGCAGAGCGGCCGCGCTGGCGCGTTGGCTGAGACGAATACAGTCTCCAAAGGCAAGCTGGTCACCAAGACGGAGCAGGTGGCGCAGGAGAACTTCGCCGCAGGCGACGCCCCCATGGCGATAGCCAATGACTACTCGCTGGGGCTGGCGACCTACCGCCTCCACGTCAATGGTCGCTTTGTACTGCCGGGCGCGGCGAACGGCACGGCTCAGGGCTGGAACAACTTGGTGGCGGTCAACTGCCTGAAAGCCGGACAGACAGTCTCGGGAGAGAATCGCTGGGTGATGTTCACCGGCGATTTCACCACCTTCGACCGGCACTACCACGCTCTGCCCGAGTACCGCGCGCTGTGGGACTACTCCCGACCGGAGTGGATCCAACGGGTCGTGGCTGACGCCATGTATACCCGCGAAGGTTAAGAACACACCGAAGTGGAAGTTCGCGGAACTTCCCCGGCAGGCGTGCAGCAGACGGAGGACAGAGGGTATTCTCCCAGACGGAGCCGAAGTCGCACCGGGACTTCGGTGTGTTCTTAACCTTCGCGGGTATCTCAGTACTGTGAGGGCGTCTACTACCTCGATCGAGGCCGCGACTACTTGGTTGTCATGCCCCTGGCCGGCTTCGTCGTCCCCACGGTTCCCGACGACCACGAAACCGTGGTTGTCAACGGCGTCCGGTACCTCTGGTACAACGGCGTGTACTACCAGCGCCACCCGCAAGGGTACCTGGTGGTCGAGCCGCCGCCGGGGTCCGGCCCCCACGATCGGTAATCGCTCACCGAACAGATGACACCGAGACCCCTCGCCCAAAGGCGAGGGGTCTTCGTGCGTTTGGCGCGGTCGCGGGAACACAATTGTGTTGCGACGAACGACTCGTCAGAACACAACTGTGTAGTAGTGCCTCCGAGTGCCGGTTCAGCAGGGCGGCGGCCCGTCTTCGTCCCCTGCGCGCCTACTCCCACCCGAATTCCAATTCGTTTGCCCAGTGCTCCACCCAGTCTGCCTTGAAGGAGCCGTTGCGCTTGGCGACGCTGCGGCCGCGGGATAGCTCCAGGCAACCGGTGCCGGTGTTGTCGTTGACGCGGAAGGTGAACTTGATTGGGCGCCGAGCGTCGAGCGCCTGCCGCACGGCGGGGAGTTCGTGCCACGGGAGCGCGCATTCGGTGATCCGGGTGTTGCCTTCGTGGGTCACGACCAACTTGCCGTCCTTGACGGGACCCTCGCCCGGGGCTTTGGGCTGCCGTGGGTAGTAGTGCTTGTTGGGCAGGTCCGGCCGACGGAGCGGCCAGATCTCGGTGCCGCCGCCGTACTTGGCGGCGACGGGATTGAGGGCGTACTCGTAGTCGGTGTCCCAGTAGCCGGTGTATTTCGGCATGGTGCCCGGCGGGAACGGCGCCCAAGGCTTGTCGGCTTCGGGAACGACGTTGAAGGCCAACTGCACGTTGTCGTGCCGCGGCGCGTTGCCCGCGGGGAGGTCGGGATCCCTGCGGTAGCTGTATCGGCGGACCCCGGCGGGCCAGGTCAGCTCTTGCGGCGTCTCCGTGTCTTCGGCGCGGAAGGGGGCGATCTGCGGGTCCTTCAGTCGCACCACGGAGCACTTCTCGGGGTAGAAGAACTGGTCGTCGTCGCGGGTCTCGAACCGGAGCATCCCGCCCTCGGGCGTGCTGTCGGCCACCTTCGCGGCGAAGTAGAGATAGTCGTCGTCGTACGCCAACCAGCCGGTGGCGTAGCCTTCTGTCACCGAGGTGTCGCAGGCCTTGAACGGCTGCCACGCGAACTCCTGGAGCGTCGGGCCGCTGTCCCCGGCGCCGCGGATCGTCTGCGTCGGGATGCCCGCCCAGTCGTCCAGTTTGCCGTCGACACCGATGGTCCGGTGAGCGATCACGTTGACGTGCAGGTCCTCTTCGTGCTCGGAGCGGCCGTCTTTGCCGGCGTCGAAGACGAGGCGCAGCGGGTAGGTGTTGGCGTCGGCCGACTTGCCGGCCGTCACCCGCAGCTCGACGGTCTTCGTTTCATCGGCTGCAAAGGCAACCCGCTGCTTGGGGTGATCGAGCGACAGTGCGCCAAGGGCGACCGTCAGCGTGCCCTGCACCGGCCGATTGAGGACGTTGGTCAGGCGCAGCCGCAGCAGCGGCTTCCGCTCGACGCGCTCAACGAGGTCGGGACACTCCTTCGCCAGTGGCTCGATTCCCTCCACCCGCGAGGTCCGGATCGCCTGCAGCAAGGCGGCGAAGCTGCCTGGTTTGCCGTTGCCCCGGAGGAAGAAGCCGCGGTGGTCGAGCGGGACGATGATCTTCCCGCCCTTGGCGGGAACGGGGTTCCCGTAGAAGTCGGAGAGCGCGAAGCGGCCCTTGGCATCGCTGAGGGTCATCGTCGCGCCGCTAAGTGCTTCCGAGGTCGTGATCGCCTTCACGAGTTCGGCGTGTTTCTCCGGGTCTGCGCCGGGCGGCAGCGCCGCGAGCTGCTTCTTCAGCGTCCTCTTCCGCTCGACCTCGACGAAGTCACGAGCCGTGCGGAAGAGTACGTTATCGGCGCCAAACTCCTCACCGATGTCGCCGACGATCACGACAGTACCGTCTTCGGGATCCGGCTTGCCGTCGGAGGCGAGGTTCCCGGCGAACACCATCACCCACGGCAGGCCGTTCTTGAAGAGAAGTTCACGGAACTTGCGTTCGCCCAGGAAGTGGGTCGTCGCACCGACGCTGGCGGCGACGGACCACGTGTGGCTGTACTCAATGCGCTTCTTCTGCCCGTCGTCGCCGAACACCTGCGCGCCGCGGGCGTGCCACTCGGTGGCCACGTTGCCGTGATAGATGCCCACCGCTCGGTCGTGGCCGGTGGAGAGATTGGTGGCGACGACGGCGGCAACCCGGTCGTCGGTGTTGGCGACCCAACTCTCCGTGTCCCAGATGCGCACCCGGCCGTTGGGGTGCTTCCGGTTCAGCCAAGCCTTCACGGTAGATGGCGGCGCCATGCCCTGGTAGTGGATCGAGCAGAAGTCGAGCCACTTGAGCATCTCGTCGCTACCGTCGGGAAACAGCTTGTCGAAGGTGTTGGACGAGCTGTCGCACCCGCCCACAAGCACCTGCACACCGGCTTCCTTGCGCGCCTCCTCGGTGCCTTCGCACAGGGCGGTGTACATCGCGCGATAGCGGAGCATCTCGGCGCCCCAGCCCGAGATGGAGATGCCCTCCCACGGCTCGTTCCAGAGCATGAAGCCGTTGACCGGCCCCTTGGGCCAGCCGTAGTCGGCAGCGAACCGCTTGCAGAACTGCTTGAAGTCGGCATCCCAAGCGGGCAGCCAGGCCAGGTCGAACTTGGTGTCCTGCATCACCCCGTTGCCGTCGAGCCACGGCCGCGGGCGGCCCAACGGCTGGTTCTCATGCCAGAAGGCGCCGCTGCCGAACTCGATGGTGATGGCCAGTCCGGCATCCTTGTATCGCCGGAGCTGCTCCCCCTGTTTGCGGTACCACGCCTCGAAGTCCTTCTCCGTCGTCGGCTTGTAGCCAATTCCCATCCGGTTGGGCGCTGCGCCCAAGCGCGTCAGCAGGTCGGGGTCGTCGTTGTCGAGGCAGAGCTGCGGGAACTGCACCGGCTTGCGCTCCGCCTTGAACGTGCGCACAAAGCTCGTAACGAACCGGCGCCCGGCTGAACCCAAGTCCAGCACCAGCGCATAGGCGCCCTTCGTCTCCGGCACCTTCGGCGTGACCGTCAGGTTCTGCCACTTCCCCGGCGGCAGGTTGACCTCGACCGGCGCTGACCCGAGATCGGCCACCTTGAACATGTCCGGCACCCAGATGTCGCCCGGCCGGCCTTTGGTCCCGTAGGCGATCCGCTCGACTTTGCCCGGCCCCTGAATCGGCCGGTCGCTGTTGTTGACGAGCTGAAACGAGAACGACGCCTGCTCGCCCGGCCACAGCACGTTGGCCGGCGCGCTGCTGGTGACGAACTGCACCGAGTACGGGTCGGTGGTCTGCTTCGGGTCGACGCCCATCGTCTCGGCAAACCCGGGGATGTTGGTGCCGGATTGCATCTGCGCCGAAGCCGGCCGCCCTAGCGCCGCCAGACAACCGAGGAGGGCGAGGGACGCCAGACTGCGCTGCGCGGAGAGGACGAGGTGGTTCATGGCCTTGGCTCCAGGGATGCGGGTGCTCAACAGGGACAGCTCACAGCATTCCCGCGCACAGCGATACACGCAAGAGCCGCCTCAATTGGGGCGGTCTCCCGGTGGAGCCAAGGCATCAGCCCGAACAGCACACAACTGCCTGCGCGCGACCCAGACCGGTGTCCCGACCTGAGTCGCGCACGCCGGCTACTTCGTCTGCTTCTGCTTCGTCATCTGCTGCTGGTAGTCGCCCGTGCCCATCTTCTTCTGACTCGCGCCCTCGCCAGCATCCTTCTTCTTCGGGGAACACCCGGATGCCAGGCAGACCAACAGCCCAAGCGCGACGCACAACATCATGCTGTATCTTCTCATTGCCATACTCCCGAGAGGTACTGGATCGAGCTCTACACGGTGGACGCCGTGGTCCCGAGTCCGGATCTCGGGACCACGGTCAAGGCCAGGCACACAACAGTCGGCAGTTCCGCCCGGTTGGGGCGCTGCCTTGCGCGCCGTCACACGTCGGTCAGCAGTTGCCCCCCGACTTCCGGGGGGCGAGGCTCAGTTGCCGTCCTCCCAGATCTGCCGGTTCTGCATCACGGTTTGCGCCTTCTGCCACTTCGCGTGGCCGTCAGCGAACCCGATGTTCTCTCCGCCATTGTGCCGCGCGTAGTCGTCCTTGGGGTAGTCGGCTTTGATGTTGCAGCCGCCGGGTTGCGACTGGCAGATCTCGGCATACGCCACGCGGAAGTCCCCGCCGCAACAGGCGTGAACTCCGTTATTGCAGTCGGCGACCAGGAGCGTGTTTACGGCGTTGATCTGCGTCTCTTTGCGGGCTGCGCCACTTCCGAACCCGCCGAGCCAAGCGCCGTAGCCGTAGCTGCAGTTGCCGACTTGCTGCGACCACCAGACCGTGCCCCCCGGCGGGGTCCCGCTGGGGATCGTCGTGTAATTCCAGTCCTTCGCGCTGGGACAGACGTAGAGCTGGGTGTTCTTGACATACGGGTAGATCTCGTCAACCCAGTGACGGTACGTGCCCGAGACACCCCAGTCTCGCTGGGGTGGGAATCGGCTGTCGTAGTCCTGAACGTACATCACGAACCCGAGAGAAAGCTGCTTGGTGTTCGACAGGCAACTCGTCTGGCGCGCCTTCTCGCGCGCCTTGGCGAACACCGGGAACAGGATGGCCGCCAGAATGGCGATGATGGCGATGACCACCAATAGCTCGATGAGTGTGAAGCCCCGCTTTGCTTTTGTGGACATTCTCGTTCTCCTCCTTCGCAGGGATAGGAAATTGCCGTCCATTCCGTCATGCAGACGTCCGTAGCTATCTCCTGAAAGCACCTCCTCGTCGCCGCTCATTCCTGACCACACCGTACACCAGCTAAGTTCAGCGCAGTTTCGCCCCACACGCAAGCCCCGACCGGGCCGCCCCGGGTGGGAGAAGAGCGCCCGTCGGCGTTCCGACGCCAGCAACTCGGCACCAGTCAACCACCCCGCCTCCGCGCCCGTCGCCCTTCAATCTGCAATCTGAACTCTGCAATCCAAAATCCGCACAGGAGGTCTCAGCATGAGCATCAGCACCGGTTTCATAGTCGGTCGGGCGCAAGCGACCAAAGCCGTCCAGGAGCGGTTGGCAGGTGCCTGGGTATGGGAAGACAAAACAGTTGCTGACTGGCAGAACGACCTGACCGCGCTGCAGGCGAAGGAAGCCCAGTTGGAGGGCGCCGACATGGACCTGAACCGGGCGCGGGCGAGCGCCGATGCGGCTCTGGATGAGCTGCACGGCCTGACCGCCCAGGGCCTGGGAATGGCCCGCGCCAAGTACCGCAACGACCCCGAGACGCTGGGCCTGCTGAAAGGTCTCGACGCCGAGGGCGACGGCCGCCGGGACGTGTTAGACGACGCCCTGGCCTGGGAGGTCGCCTGGCAGCGCCTCCCCGACGCCGACTGGAGCCCGACCCCCACCAACACCCGCGCCGCCTTCACCGCCCTGCGCCAGGCCGCCGCCGCGAAGGCGGAATCGCTGGAAGCCCACCAGGCCGACGCGCGCAAAGCCCGCCGCGAGCAGAGCGAGCTTGCCGGCCACCTCTGGGAAGACTGCGTAGCCTGGTACCGATCCGCGTGCCTCGTCTTCCCCGAACCGACCCCCGAAGGCCAGATGATCCGCGGCCTCCCGACAGCCCCAAGCAGCACCGCAGCCCCGAAGCCGCAACCACCGACGGTGTAGTCGGCGGCAAGCGACAGGTGCCGCCTCGGAGGAACCACTCAGTAATGCCTATCCAGCCCGGACTGGATCTCGTCGGGAGAGAAGCCAAGCTCCTCGAGCACCTCGCGCTGGTACTCGGGGTCCAACTCCCGTTTGCCCTGGAGAACGGGCGCGCTCAACGTGCCTCCGTTTGCGGCCCGCTCGACCATGAGGTGCGATCCACCCCGGCGGCGCGAAGTCGGCTTCGGCTGAACGCCAAGCTTCCGCAGGAACGACAGGAACCGATCGCTGGACACCAGGCGAAGCGACTTCCGCCGCTGCTTACCCAACTGGAACCACGTCCAAGTGTGGCAAAGCGCCTCTGGCGCCCTGCGTGCGAGGTCGCTCGAAGTAGGCTTTCCCGACCCGATAGGAGGACTCAAACAACGAGGCGTAATCCGGCGTCCCCGAACGCGAGCCGTACAGGAACCGGCCCAGGTGCTCCGGCGTCACCCGCCGCTCTGCCAGTTCCTCCTCGCGGCCCGAGTCTTGGAGGTACTCAACCAACGTCTCGGCAGCGTCGCGCAGGTTGGCCAGCGCCTCGTCTTGCGTCTCGCCCTGGCTGCTCACGCCAAGCTCCAGGCACAGCGCCACGAAGTGCTTGCGGCCCTTTTTCACGACGGCGGTCAGGTGATCCATGCCGGAACTCCCCTTTGGCTTCAATTTGCAGGATTGTAGGACAATGGTGCCAGGCTAGTCAAACCCGAACCCGTCCCCGTCCCGCCGGCGGTGGACGCCTTCGCGCCGCCCGGCTACACTGTGACCGAGAAGGAGGAATGAGCCATGGCATCCGTCGCCCCCGCGTTGGCGTCTCCGCCGGCGGCTGACCCAGGCCTGAAAGACTGGGTCGAAGAGCTGGTGGAGCAGAAGGTGCTCGAACTGTTAGGCGATCCCGATTCCGGTCTGACGCTCCGCCCCGAGGTCGAAGCGCGACTGAAGCGGAGCTTCGCTAAGGAGCTGAGCCAGGCGGAGCAAGCCCACTTGGAGGAGGAGTTCGCTGGCTATGAGCAACGCTACCCTTGCGAGTGAGAGTGTGAGCGCGACGAAGCCCGTCAGGCGGCGTCCCTTGCCGACTCTCTTTGACTCGAGTGCTCTCATCACCGCCGCCAAGTTCCGGGCCCAAGGGCGGTTGGTGATCGACCATCTGCTTGCCTGCTGTCGCGTGTCCATCCTGCCCGAAGTCAAGCGCGAGGTGGTGGACGTGGTGCTGCGTCTCGGCTACGGGGATGCGGTTGACCTGCGGGACCGGGTGGAGGCCGGGAGCATTGTCGTCCTTTCGGGTGCCGTGCGAGAGCCGGGACTGGAAACAGCGCTGGCCGCTTTGGCGCTGGAGGATACGGATAGAGCCGTGATCCATGCGGCTGGCCAGTGGCCGAGGTTGCGCCCGATTGCCGACGACCATCGGTTGTTCGTGACCGCGACCCGCTTGGACTTGTCGCCCGTCTGCTTGCCGGATCTGGTCGCTTGTCTGGCTCAGACGCGACGCCTTTCGATGGACGTCGCCAAGGCGCTCTTGGTCGCGGTTGGGCCGCGGTACGCCAAGGGCTTCGTGGGGCTATCACAACGACGACTCGAGGAGAGGACCGGAAATGCTGAAGACAGTGACCCTGGAGTTGGATGAGAACCTGGGCCGCTACCTGAGCCGAGGCAGCGTCGCAAGACCTCAACGGGCCGCCCGACTGGGCACCGAACTGCTGGCCAAGGGGTACCACCAAGTCGTGCGGGACCTCCACCGCCGCTACCTCAACGGCGAGCTCACCCTGCGCCAAATGGCGAAGGAGGTGGGGCTGGAGTATCGGCAGCTCTATGGTCTGCTGGAGGAGATGCGACTGCCTGTCGCGTAGAGCCCACTTTCGGACACACACCTGACGATCTCCATGACCGAGTATCTGCTCCCCGTCGCTATCGAGAAGGACCGGCACGGCTACTACGCTGAGTGCCGCGCCCTTCAGGGCTGCTACACGCAGGGCGACACCTATGAGGAGGTGCTCGACAACCTTCGCGACGCGATCAAGTTGCACCTGGATGACCGACTCGCCACCGGTGAACTGGTCGAGACCCCCGAGAAAGTGAGCGTCGCGCAACTGGAAGTGACGGCGTAGATGCCTCGCCTTCCCCGAGTCACTGCGACCGAGGCTGCCCGGAGGCTGAACCTGACGTGGTAGATCCCTGGGGCGTTGAGTTCACCAGCAGGATCCACGCCGAACGCCGGTCCTGAGAACCCACCGGAGGGTGGAGCTATGCCCGACCACGACCAGCTCTGGAAGCGCCTGCTCCAACGCTTCCTGCGGGAGTTCATGGAGGAGTTCCTGCCGGAAGAGGCGCGACGCCTGGACTTTCGCCGCGTCCGCTTCCTCAACGCCGAAGAGTTCCTCGATGTGCCGCAGGGCGAGCGCCGCGAGGTGGACGTGCTGGCCGAAGTGCCGACGTTTGAAGGCGAACCGGAACT
>Ga0210042_1002338_pt1 | contig 14578 bp, 10 predicted proteins | sample CryGeymeta201518_FD_183982 | JGI IMG/M metagenome (GOLD analysis project Ga0210042, IMG submission 183982) | Groundwater microbial communities from Crystal Geyser aquifers in Utah, USA - Crystal Geyser metaG 2015-18 (SPAdes) (version 2) | ecosystem: Environmental > Aquatic > Deep subsurface >... | reverse complement strand
CAAGCCGAATGGTTCATAACGGGCGGGAAGTGCAAAAATATCAGCATTTCGGTAATAAGCGGGAAGAATGTCATTATGAGATGTTTGACCAAGAAAAGTCACAAATTTTTCCAGATGATATTTTTTTATCGAATTATTAATTTTATCTTTGGCATTTTTTTCTTCAACTGATGGATTTGTATTATCAATATCTCCCCCCATATAAACATGAAAGTTAATTTTGTTTTTCAACAGAGCAACCGCATCAATCAAACGATCAAGTCCTTTTGTAGGAGCAATACGACTCATTGTAAGGATTGAGTTGTCAACGAAATTAACCTTTTTGTCAATCGCGGTTTTTTTCGGATTAAAATATTCCGTATTAATTCCCGGAAAGATAACGTGTATTTTTTCAAAGTCTGATAGATAGTGATGAAGCACTTGAATTCTGGTGGTTTCGCAAAGAACAATGATGGCGTCGGCATTATTAATAATCTTTTGTTCAATGGCAATGCGGACATGATAACGATAATAGGGTCGAAGTTTTTGTATTGGCGCTTCTTCAAGATCCATTTCTAGTTTTTTAGCCTTACCAAGGGTATGTGGTGTGTGAACGTGGGGAATATCTAACATTTTTTTCAAAAGAATTCCGGCATAACCAGCGTCCCAATAATGCGAATGAATTAGGTCATATTTTTTTCGGGTTTTTTCAATATATACCATGAAATTTTCCATCATTTCTGGCATCAACTCATACATTTTTTCTTTTGCAACAAACTCTTTTTTTCCGCAAGGAATACGAACGATTTTAACATTTGGGAAGACTTGTTCTTCTTGAGGTGAGTCATCAAAACGACGGGTGATGATATCAACTTTAATATTTTTTTCACCGAGTGCACGTACCAGTTGAAAAACATAAATAGTTTGTCCGCCGGTGTCGGTTTTGCCAAGTGGGGGAGGAAATTGAACATAACCTTGTGGATTCAAAAAACAAATTCGTGCGATTTTTTTTGAAGATCCATTATTGTGGTTTGACATATCTTGAATATTATAGCAGAAATGATTTTAAATTAATTTCTTAGTGTGAAGTTGAGAATAAATTTTAGGAAATATATCTTGCTTAATAATTGTGACTTCCTTTTCTGAAAAATCCCGTAATACATAATCTTCCCCGTTCATGCGATTTTCTGGTGGACGGGCGTCAACACCAATTCGGATACGTAAATAATCATGGGTTTTTAGACTCGCATTAATTGAATCGATTCCATTGTGCAGCTGGGGACCAGTCCCGGTTTGGATTTTGAATTTCCCCAAAGGAATATCAAGGTCGTCATGAACTACAATTAAATCAGTAGTTAGTAGGGGGTAGTTAGTAGTTAGGAGTTTGACAGCACGGCCGGAGTGGTTCATGAAAGTCTGGGGTTTGGCGAGAAGAAGGGGAGAGTAGTTAGGAGTTAGTAGTGAGGAGTTAGGGGGAATTTCATAGATTTCTGATAACAGATATTTATTACTTTTGAATTTTATCCGCCGGTTGGCGGATTGACTTTGGACTTTTCCAATTAGATAATCCAAAAATTGAAAACCGACGTTGTGACGGTTATTTTGATATTTTTCTCCGGGATTGCCCAGACCGACGATGAGTTTCATAAGTCGTGTAACGCAAAACGTGTAACGCAAAGCGCGAAACGCGAATCGCAAAACGTGTAACATGTAACTTAAAACATTAAACCCTCTTTTTTTAAATAATCTCTAACGGTTTGTTGTAAAAAAGATTGAATTTGTTCGGGTGTGAAAGATTGTTTGGTAAAAACTGTCGGAACAATTTTAACATCCTTATAATAAGTTAGTTGTCCAAGAAATAATTTTGCATTAAACTCACCTTTAAATTTTTTCTCTGTTAATTTAATTAATTGATTCATGTTATATGTTTTTGAATTTAAAAACCAAAAAAGATCAACATAGTCACGCCAAGTGTTTCGCCTGCCAACAGTGAAAGCCTTATTAGCGGCTAAATCATCAAGATGAGAAAGATCAATCGTTTCAGTTTTTATGGCAGGATGAAGTGGTTTGTATGGATAATAAACAAAACTGATATTAACATTGGTTTTTGTTTGAAAGCTAACCATATCTTCAGACTTGAAAATAACTTTGATTTCTTTTCCAAAAACTTCGGTCAATTTGGCGGAAAAATATGTTGACAATGGACGTTGAGAAAAGCAATCAAAATCTTGTGAAAGGCGGTGATTAAGTTGAAGCATAATAGCAGTACCTCCGGCTAAAACAAAAAAACTTCGGAATTTTTTTAGCTGCTTAAATACTTGCAGCTGTTCGCTGTTTAAGCGATCCGTATATAGATGTGACATAATTAGATTCATCTAAGTTAATTTGATTAAGGTTTAATATGTAATTTTTTACGAAATTAAAAATATTAGCAGGATAATTACGGTATGGCGCGTGTAAAAATACATCAATTATTTCTGATTTGGAATAGGTGTTGAATAACCATTTGATATCTTGGAAACTTCCGTAAATAAGAAACTGATGAATGATATAGTTTTTATCTTTTTTTAAATCAATTTTTTTTAAATCACAAGACCAAAGAATCGCTTGAAAGCATTTAGGAATTATTTTTAACATGTGTATATTATACAATTGTTATTGGTTAGAAAACGAGCAAAACTAAAGAAATAATATTAAAATTGTGGTAAAATACTTACATTATGGAAGATACGGGCGGGAAAAACTTTCTTACAATCCGTTTTGATAAAAATCATTTGACCTCAATTGGACAAAAACTTTATACTCAAAGTTTAGACTTGGTACGCGAACTGGTTGCCAATGCTTATGATGCAGATGCAACGGTGGTGAAAATTTCAACCGTTGATAATCGGTTAATTGTCGAAGACGACGGGAGCGGTATGACAAGGATTGGCCTGGAACAATATTTCACCATTGGTTCAACCTTTAAAAAAGATAATCCTCAAACAAATAAATTTAAACGGATACGTATTGGGGAATTTGGAATTGGTAAATTTGCGGTTTTGGCGCTTTGTGATCGATTTGAACTTTATACAAAATCATCTGCCTATTCTGCCACTGTGGTTTTTAATCAGATTGACTTTGGGCGAAGCGAAAAATGGCAGGTACCAATCATCGAGCATGTTAAAGACTCTTCAGATTTAACAACCGCAACAAGAGTGACGCTTTATGATTTAAAAAAAACTCTTTCAGAGTTTGATTTGGAACGCTACTTAATTAATATTTTCCCGCTTCATGACAAAAATTTTTCAATTTATCTTAATGAAAAAAAATTACAACCGTATTATATTCCCGGGGAAAGATTTAATATTAATGAACTGTGTGAATTCGGAAAAATCAAAGGTGAGGTGATTTTGGCATCGATGCTTTTGAACAAAGAACAAATTGGAATTGGCATTCGAGTGAAAGGGGTGCTGATTAAACGTGATACATTTGAATTGGAGAACAGCCACAAAGTTTCAACCGGTCGGTTAAGTGGTGAGGTGTATGCGGATTTTTTGCCAATCACAACAGACAGAAGTAATTTTATTATTGATAGCAAGGAATATAAACTTTTTACTATTGTAATGCATAAGCGACTGCGAAAAGTGGTACGCCAGCTGGAAAAAAGCGCAGCGTCTTATCAAGATAAAAAAGCGGAACGGGTACTTTCAGACGTGTTGGGTTTGATTCGGCAAGCGCTTCGACGAAATCAGGAAATATTTATTACTTCAGATCTCCCGCTTTTCACTAAACAGAAAAATAAAATTTTACCGGAGGAATTAAAAAATGGCGTTATTAGTACTAATTTAAAATCGAAAAATAAAAATCAAAAGAATATTGATAATAATTCAGACAAAGGTTTAAAACAAGCGTTATGTCAGGCAGTGAAATTGTTAAAACCAAAGATGCGCCGGCGCGTGAAAACGCTGCTTCGAGATGATAGGCGGATTGTTAAATCAGTTAAAATTGGAGGAAGTGAGTTTCTAGTATCTTTTGCTCATCTGGGAATTGAGGAAAAAGAAAGTTTTGTTGAAGGAGGAATAATTTTTATCAACCGCGATCATGGTTTGTTTAAAAAATTGGAAAATAAAACCGACTTAATTTACTATCATCTAACGCGATTAGTGAGCCAGGAATTAATTAAGTTTACAGTCCCAAAAAATTTGGAGTTGGCATTTGACTGGCAGGGAAAATTAATCAAAGATGCGTTTCTGGAGTATAAAACTGCGAAGTAAATTAGCCATAATTTGGCAACCTGCCCGGTTGCCGAATTTTTGGTAGAATAATGAGGATGAAACAAAAACCGTTTGTTATTGGAATTACTGGAGGGACAGGTTCCGGGAAAACAACCGTTGCTAAAAAAATTCAAACTCACTTTAAAAACCGGGTTTTATATATTCCCCATGATAATTATTATCGTGATCAGAGCAAAATGACGCTGGATCAAAGAAAAAAAGTAAACTACGACCATCCTAGTTCACTTGAGACATCGCTTCTTGTGGAACATTTAAAGCATTTAAAAAATGGTAAAGATGTTAAGATTCCCCTCTATGATTTTGTTTTACACAACCGAAAGAAAGCGACCTTACCAGTTGCTACTAAATCCTTAATTATTGTTGAAGGAATTTTAACATTTGAAAATAAGCTATTACGGGATATGTTTGACTTAAAACTGTTTGTTGACACAGATGCTGATATTCGTTTGGGGCGAAAAATTATGCGTGATATCAAAGATCGAGGGAGAACGTTGGAGTTTGTCATACATCAATATTTGACTATGGCACGTCCAATGCATGATGTATTTGTTGAACCATCAAAAAAGTATGCGGATCTAATTATTCTAGAGGGAGGAGAAAATCATGTTGCCATTCGAAGTATTATTCATGCAATTGATCGATTGAGGAAGGAGGTTGTTAATAAGCTATAAAGGACGTAGTGGGTTTAATTCCTAATTATTCTAATTTCTAATTAACCTAATCAATGACCAGTTTCCAATATCTAATTGGGACTTTGGGAATTATTTAGATTAATTAGATCAATTAGAAATTAGTAATTAATAATTTTTCTCTTGCTCCTTAATACTTAATACTTTATACTAATTTTATGTCCAAATACGTTCCAGATATTTCTTCACATCGTTGGGTGATTATCTCGCCTCAACGAACACATCGTCCCACTGACTTATTTGATAGAAAAGCCAAAAAAGTTTGTCCGTTTTGTCCGGGAAATGAAAGTTTAACACCGGAGACAGTCTTAGAATTGAATCATGATGAGGGAAAAGGTAAACATTGGCAGGTGCGAGTGATTCCCAACAAGTTTCCAATTACGGATTTACACGAGGTTATTATTCATTCACCCAGTTGTGAGCTTGATATTGAGGATCTGCCAATAAAAGATGTTGCCTTAATTTTCCAGGCCTATCGGCAACGTTATCAGTTCTATAAAACACGCGGTCAGATAATAATATTCTGTAATCATGGAGAGCACGCTGGTGCATCACTGGATCATCCCCATTCACAATTGGTAGTAATTCCTCCCCAGATTAATATGGATGTGCTTTTCCGCGAACCCTTAAGTAATGTGATCTTGGAAAACACCTACTTTAATGTTTATTGTCCGGATTTTTCCCAGTGGCCATATGAAACCTGGTTTGTTCCCAAAAAACGCACAACCACATTTGGTGATATTACCGATGATGAAATTGTAGACCTAGTTGACTTATTAAAAAAAACCCTTAAACAGCTACGGAAGATTTATGTGAAAAATCAACACACACTTTTACCTTTTGATTATAACTATTATATTCATCCGAAAGAAGATTGGTATTTGCGTCTGATTCCTCGTTTTGTACACAGGGCTGGTTTTGAGTTGGGGACGGGATTACATGTGAACATTGTTGACCCGGCACTGGCGGCTTTGGAATTAAAAGGATTTGAGAAAAATATGGCAGGAGTTTTGAATAAGCTTGAGAAGAAAATATAAATAAATTTCTAATTACTAATTCTTAATTTCTAATTAAGTCCCAAATTCCAAAACTCAAAAACATAATTGGGAAGTGGAACTTTTTTAGGTTAATTAGGTCAATTAGAAATTAGGAATTTATCACTCTCCCACAATCAACGTTTTCTTTTCCAACTGAACGACTGTTCCTTTTTCGTCAGTTAAGATAATTTGATAAGAAAGTCGATGTTCCAAATTGAGATCTCCAATTGTTAAATTATGTATTGATTTTATATTTCCACTAATAATTTTTGTGATGGTTTGATTTGTGGTTGTGTCATAGAAAACAATCGTTGATTTTACAGGGATTATTGTAGAAAAATAAACAAATAAATAGTGTTTATCAGAAGAAGTAGTGAAGTTAACTTTATTGATTAGATCTTTGGCTTGAGATTGATGTATTTGTCTATTTGAACTTGATCCAAGATTACTCATTAATGAAAAAGCAACCAACGCGACAAAAGAAAACACCATTATTGATTTAATTGAAGGAAGGGGTCGATTCCAAGTTTTAAGAAAAGATGCCTTACTGTTTCCGGAAACTTTTATTTTTAACAAGTCGTCAGGATAAATAAAGACGCCTCGACAAAGTGGACAATGTAGGGCAGTGACCTCAAATAATTTGGACGGATGGTTTTTAATTGTGATTAAGGTTTTCCCGTCTTTTGGACATACCTTAGGTTTCCCAGCAATAATTGCATCTTGTTGATCGTTTGCTAATCTTTCCGCTGTTTCAAGTGAAATGTGATTAATTCCATTTTCCTCAAAAAAACTACTTCCACAAGTTCGACAGTGTAAAACTGTTTGCTCATCATAAATCGCGCTTATCATTATTTGACTGCAGTTGGGACAGTGCATATATACAATATACAATATAAAAAGTAAAATTGAAAAAAGAAAAGTCAAGATATGGACGGTAGAAAATTGAATGTAGAAGAATGTAGAAGATAGAAATTCAAAGAAAGAAGACAGAAAGCAGAGATAGATAAAAGTAAAAAAGAAATATTGATATATTAGAAAACTTACGTGATATATTTTTGTATAAAAACAGGTTAAGTTAAATTGACCAATCAACTATTGAATATATAAGATAATTAATTTATATTGTAATAATATATGACAGATTTTGAACCAGCACCATCGCCAGTAACCGCTACTAATGTAATGAATCGCGCTTCAGAATCTCCTCATGTCCATGATCTAATTTTAGAAGATGCAGTGCGTGTTAAGGAAAGATACAGAAACACAGTGGAAAAAGGACGAGCAGTCTCGCACGAATTAAAAGCAATTGGTGATTTTGTTGCAGAAGTAAAAATGAGTATTTTTGCTCATGGCAAGGAGCAAACGGTTTTGGACGATGAACGTAAACGTATTGTTGATTTAGGAAAAAAAGCCGGTTTTAATACCGATTTGTTTGAAGAAGTAATCTTTAAATCAAGAGTAGTGGAAAAAGAGGGGGAGGTTGTTAAAAATACCGTTCCCGGGGGATTGATATCACAAGGTCAAGAAACATTGGGAAGAATTGCACCAACAGAAAAAAATCAACGTGACGTTGGTGTTCTTGTGGTTGACTGTGTCCAAAGATTACTTATGGAATCAATTGATCAGGTCAAGCCACAAGCAGGAGATCAATCAGGCGTAAGCACTGCAAAATCTTTATCGAGCAGAGAATTAGAAATCATGAGAGATGTTCATAATATGATATTTGCATATGGAAATAAAGTTGAGGTTGAAACAAATGCAGGCCCAGTTTTGGTTTCGCGTCGTGATTTGTTTGCGCAGTGGCTTGATACGTTTATTATGGATATGGCCAATATGCAGGATAGAATAGTTGAGGGAAGTTTAGCCAATCATCAAACCGCCGTGTATGATTCATATCGTTGGGTGAAAGATATTTCTCAAAGTGTACAAGCAGGAGAAATAACAAATATTTTCCCAACCCCATATACAAGATCAGTCAAAGAAGCAATGGATGTTGCTTATCAAAAAAGAAATGGTTTACTCAAATTCATTTTGTTTGGCGACGCGGGTGTCGGCAAAACAAGACAGATAATTGATTTTAACCGAGAAAAAGAAAGAGAAACAGTGGTAATCAACTTTCATCATTTTATTTCATTTGATGAACTGGTTGGTCAGACATCAATTGCAGTAAACTTGGGTGATGGCAATCAAAATGAAAAATTAAATGGGCTCTGTCAACGCTTTGTTGACTCTCAACCAACTGGAGAAGTTTTTTGGACAGATATGCAAAATGTTTTTGATCATCTAACACCCCAACAACGTGAACATTATATAACGGTTGAAGGAATGGTTCATAATTATGGAAAAGGACTGTCTGACGGTAAGGTTGTTGATGAGACTGGCGAATTACCAGGAAGAGAAGAGATTATGAAAAAGTTTCAATTAAGGATCAAGGCGATTCGTGATATGACCGTGTTGGATATGAAACCTGAAGAAGATATGCAATCAAGATTTGTTAAAGGAGCAATATTAAAAGCGATTCATGAAGGAAAAGTGGTGTGTTTTGATGAAATGGATAAAGCAGGACCACATGCCATTGAAGGTATGCTTTCTTTTTTATCAGAAAGTGCAGGTGAAGTTTGGCATTCGCAAGCCGGTGATGTTGCAATACCTCACTGGTTTTATATTACAGGAACAAGTAATGCTCGTGGTATTGGAAACCAAGCGGTCGCGATGGAAGGCAAAGGAGTTAGAGAGGGAATAGCCACAGAAATGAATAAATTTTTAGCTGATCGATGTGAACAAATTTCTATTAACCCACAACCGGTTAAGGACTCACTCATGATCGCAGGTGTTTTGTTAACAGATGATGATGGGATTTTGCAGATTAACCAAGAAGATCAGTACAAGTTAATAGCGGCCTTGTCATATATCATGCCGGCATTACAAAATGAAAAGTTACCAGTTGCTTATACAAATCGTGTAATCAATTCGATCTGTTCTCGTTTGGTGCGGAGAGAAGTTGTTTCACTGGGAAATGGAATCGTCAGTCGATATGAGAGAACCCAGCTTAGTGTGAAAGATGCGGTGGAATTATCACTAAAAACAATGAAAGAAATATCGCTTGGAAACGAAGGAAAAGCTAAGGTTGATAAAGTAATTCAACAATATGCTAGTTTGCTTGGTGAAGACAAATTGTCACAATACGGAAAGGGAAGGGCATTTTTTATTGAAGGACCTGAGGCAAAATATACCGCGGTTAGCAAAATATGGGATCAGCCTTTATTCCAAGCCATAGCATCTATGGAGTCGGATCCACTGCGTTTGACTGATCAACAGGTGCAAGCAATTAATGCGTCGCTAATGCATGTTGACTGGCAAACAGCAGTCGATGCAACCGATAGACCTCCAGCAAGGTTATTTGGTAGTACAAATGGTTGGCAGCTTGAAGCTAGTGCATCAGGTGTATCGCTTATTGCAACGATAGGTGAATCAGAAAGAAAAAAGATAGTAGGAAGAAAAAGTGTTGCTACGGGAAATTTTGATCATGCAAGTGTTGTTGCACGGGACCAACTAGGAAAGGCTTTCGCGGTAAAAACAGTTGACGGCGGAAGTAGAACAATAACAATAATGGCCAACGGAACAAAGAGATTTGAAGAAGCGGATATAAGGATTGCAAAAGGTGAACCAACAGCCTATATTGATCCTTTGGGAAAATTGTTTATTGTTGAGGTTGATGGGAAAATTCAGTGTGGAGAATTAAACGGGAAATACAATCATAACGTTAGTTCTTCGGGAAGAATTCTTGATGTTTCTCCTGACGGAAGATTTTTTACATATCGAGATAATGAACAGAACAGGTGTTTGCTGATGGATGTTAGTAATTTAGTTAAACCACCGGTTGGAATTGATCTTCCAGAAAGTTGGCCTAGTGCGAGATTTGTTGGTAAGGGTGTAGTTGTTGGATTAAGCGAGACTGGTCAAATCATCGACGATGGTGATCATACAAAACTTATTACGATTTCATAAAACCTAAGAAGCTGTTTAAAAACTATGGTAAAACAGCTTCATAAGAGCCTGTATTGAAAAATAAAATTAGGCACTTTTCAAACAGGCTCTAACATAACATAACAAAACGTATGGATGCAAAAGAAATTCGTTTATCAGGTGAAGTTAGGCCACGTCAATTATTAATCAAACCATTACAGTATCTTAGAGAACATGCTAAGCTCGTAATCTTCCGAATAAAAAGAACAATACCAATAACAAAAGTAATATATGTTCCTATTAAAAAAATAGTGAGGGAAGACGTTGGTGTTCCTATTACCACAGACGAAATGGGAGCAAGGGGTCATCTTCCTCTTACTGAGCAAAGACAGCATGTTAATAGAACATTAGCAGGACAAAGTCCAATGAAACCCGTGAGATATGGAGGGGAGGAAGATGAAGTTGTTATACCTGTAGATACGATAGTTGAAGAGCTTGAACCAAAAAGAGTTCCAGCTGAGGAAATAATTGAAAATACTAGATCAGTAATTCCGAGAGTGCAGTTTGTTTTTGTCTTACACGCAGATACTTCAACTTTATTGTCTAATCAAAGATCAGAAGAAATAATTTTACCGGTAATGGTAGCGCTTGCGAATATGAAGGGAGGTCTAAATACTTATTGTGGTGATAAAACAATTCACGATGTTCGGGCTGCAATATTTGTAATTATCCATACGCTTGCAGGTGATCGCTTAGTGCCTTTGATTGGTTCTGCAACTGATAATGCTCGTTTGACACAGGAGTTGAGAGCAAATTTCAACGCAGATCCAAGTGTGGTGAGAGATGCTCCTTTTAGTCAAATAACTCAAGCAAATGCAATGGCAGCACACAAGGCACTACCTGCTTTATTTGCTCAAGCTAATGCTTTGTCCTTAGCTTTACCGCAAGGGACAACCTCAGGTGATATTTTGCCTAAAGGCGTAATAGATCCTCGAGACGCTTCTTTTATTGATTGGGTTCAAACTAAAGTTGATCAATCATTCCCAGATAAATTAAGACAAAAAGAATGGATAAACGAACCCGATAAAACTTGGATAGGTGGCTATCAACCTTCATTAGTAATTTATGATATTAGATCATCTGGTGCTAATGCTGTAGTTGTTTCAGATCGGCTACTTGATAAACAAATGGAACCTATGGGTTATAGTGACTTCAGGTCTAAAAATTTTGATAATTTATAAATATATATGTCAGAACAAGGAATATCAGCGATTTTTCCAACAGGACAACTCAGTTTTGCTATTGAACAACAGGCTGATGAGAGGAAAAGAGCCGAACACGAAAAAGAACAAAGAAGGCTTATTCATAAAGGCCAAGTAATAAATAGGGAGTGTGAAGTTGGAAAAAATGAAGACGTACTTGATCCGTTAAGTTGGTTGGAACGTTTTTATCAAGTGACTAGTGATGATTCAGGAGTACTGCAACCAGAGTTAGTTGAGGTCGGCGCGGAGATTTTTAGATTGGCTTCAAGGGGATTGGGGCTTTCTGATTCAGTCAGAAGAAAAATGCAGGGGGATTTTGACTCACTCGTTAGGCCTTATCGGCAAGGCGCAAGAAGAGGAACATTGGATAATTTGGTTTCAAGCTTACGTCATGGGATTGATAGATATCAAAACAGAAAACATTTTGAGGAAACTTTGATTACTTTAAGAAGTAAACTTGCTTCAAAGACTAACCCCGTGTTGGCTAGGGCTGAAACGGAAGATAGATTGTTGTTTAAAGAAATTGAAAGCACTGCAAGGGAAATTAATCGCGTACCTGAAGAAATAACTGCGTTAGCAGATGCAGTGGCCACAGAATATGTTAGTCATGAAACAGTTGCCGATAACATCATTGAATCGGAAATAAAAACAGGAAATGAACCTTTAGTTGCGGTTGTAGCTTCATTTGATCAAGTTAAAGCTGATATTCAGGAAGCATTGGGTGGGAGAAATTCTCAAGATTTAGTTGAAGTCTTGACCCGTCATGAAACATATTTAAGAAAAATTGATAGTCAAAAAAGTTTAGGGGAATTATTTCCATCTCTTAGTCAGATGGCAAGAGAGACACCAAGAAAATGGCGTGAATCAAAATCAAAAAGACATGAATTATTTGATGAACTACTTAGTGCAACATTAAAACGCAAAATGTGTCTTGATGAAATCAATAAGCAAAAAATATATCGAGAGGATGTTGGCGAAGTCATTGATAATATTGCCCTATGGCAAACCTGTCACACGCGGTTGACTCATTTAGAACAAGCAGTTGCTGAAAGTCAAACAGCCAACCCAATAGATCAAAATCAAAAAAAAGTATTGTATGCGTCAGCGCTTTCTGATCTTGTTTCAGCAGGTATTCCGGTCACGGTGATTGACGATTTAATAAAATCGAAAATGACTTCTTCGGACTTATTGCCCTATATGATTGATGATTGGTTAAAGCAATCAGGTGGAGCCCAAGATATGAAAGAGGGAGATTTGGAAAAAGCTGCAAAAATCGCAAACAAAGCAATGCTAATATTTGCAGATACTGTAATAATTGTTGCTTTGGTGGCCGGTGGAATTACTTGGGCGCTTGATCCTGCTGCACATCCACACAGAGAGTTGACACCCACTCCTCCTGCAATCGTAACTGTTCTTCCAACACCAACAGCTACTGAAGTGTCAAACATAACTTCATTGATAACACCGATTACTATTAGGCCAACAGAAGCGCCTCGAACAAGCATGTTAGGTTTATCAACGAATGAAAAAAAATCCGCAATTTCTGAAACGCCTGTTCCAACCCTTACTGCTTCCCAACAAATCGAGACACCTGCTCCGCTTCAGACAGATGCTCCCAAGAATAAAAGTACGCCAGATTCAACAACCGATGAGAAACAATCTTCCAATTCTGAAGGTCAAGAAAACCCTTTTAAGTGGCCTGATACAGTGGTCGCTACTGCAATAGGAGGTGGTTTAGGACTATTGATTTGGAAACAATTTTTATCTCGAGGTCAAAAGGGGAAAGATGGTCGTGACGGTAAGGGGGAATTGAAATTACCAAAATTCTTAGAAGCTATAGCGGAAAGGGCTCAATCGAGACCAGATCCTTTAACGGATTCTGAACTAGATATGGATAATTTTACCAGGTCATTTGAAGGTGTTCGAAGAATTCGTGATAATATTATTTGGTCGGTTGGTCTTTTAAGTAAGAGTGAGTCTACATATTTTCGTCAAAGAAGCGCAGCAAAATTTGACTTTAAAACTTTGTCGTGGGACAACACACTTCCAACAACAACTTTCAATTACAATTTACATAGAGTTAAACAATTAGGTAGGTCATCAGATCTTTGTGTTCTTCAATCAACCGTGGGTTTTGCAGGAGATGCATTTTTTGTTCCAACACCATATGGGCTGGTGCCGGCACACACAAGTTTTAGAGGAAATGTTTTAGATCGGAAAAAAGATGGATCCTTTTGTGTTGACATGGTTGCAAAAAGAAAGTATACGGAAATTAGCCGAACTACAAGAGAAGAAATTCACGGACAGGGATGCGAAAAAACCGCTACATTTGCCCCAACCAATCGACCATTATCAGAGATTTATCCTTTTTCTGATGATGGTTCTGGCGGGGAGTTGCAACCACTATTGGGTGCGGTTGATAAACTTCCTCCTTATGTACAAGATTTTCTTAAGGAGCTTGATACGCATCCTCAAACTAAGTTAGTAGAAGCAGAAAAAATATTTGAATTTGTCTGTGACAATTTTATTTATTCACTGGATCCTGAAAATGGTTCAGCCTATCGTCAGGCTTTGGCAAAAGGTCAGGATGCTTTTAATAATATGGTATTTACCCGAAGAAAACTTAAATGTGATGGTTTGGCTTATCCTGTTATTGCGTTGCTTCGTCATCGTGGTATTGCAGCGAGAATAGTGAATGGTTTTGTTCTTCCTCCAGAAGGAACAGCCTTAAGGGGAGATTTTGCACATGCATGGGTTGAATATCAAGTTGATGGAGATGTTTATGTTAATGATCCTAAAACAAAACAACAGGATGAAAAATCCGTTGCCCTGGTAAGTAGCGTATCTAAATTATTTGTTCAACTAAAAGAAAGACGAGTTCGTGCAAAATCAATCGCCCGTTATAATAAAGATCATGCAGCACAGGAAATGGGAGCGGTTAATTCTAGATTGAGAAGAATACTTAGAGGACACACGATTGAAGGTGACAAATTTCCAGAAGATATTGTAAAGGTAGAGTTCCCCAATTGGAACAGATTGTCTCGTAGAGAAAAGCCGCGTGTAATAGAACGAATAGAAAGACTACTACATACTCTTGATTGTTTAAACACAGTTTTAGACGAAAGCGGATCAGATAGGATTATTAGTATGAATCAAATGTTGGCAATGCTTGATGAAGCTGGTGTTATTAAAGAAAAAGAAGTAAGGGCAAAATTTGTACAAGAAAATTTCAAAGACCTAGCTAAACCAGCAATTGAAGGACTTTTTAAAATAAATTTCTCTACTTCATCATCAATTGAAAAAATTTCAAAAATTCCTACCCTTCCTCGGTAACCTGTAAAGTTGCAATCTTGACAACCTTTAATTTG